>OJDH01000357.1_pt1 | contig 22695 bp, 10 predicted proteins | sample 1592761 | NCBI WGS metagenome assembly OJDH01 (sample SAMN05416855, study PRJEB24817) | seawater metagenome | isolation source: Sea water | place: Canada:Atlantic | collected 2013-11
TACGAGATCAGCCTCGGTCTCGTGGGCTCGGAGATGTGTATAAGAGACAGATTATTGATGCGGTTGTTGATGCTGCCGAGTTGAATATTGATGGGGATCAAACCGACCTTGGTGATTACGTTGTCACTTGGGTCGATGGCGGGGAAAGTGGTGTCCGTGTTGACGATAATGTGGATGCTTCCGGGAATACAACCGTTGTAGATTATGCGGATCGTGGTGCTGATCCATCGGTAGAGTCTCTTGCCAATGGGGGCTATGTTGTCCTTTGGGACCAAGGAGCTGCAGGTATTCAGGCGCAAGTCTATGATGCACAAGGTGAACCGCGGGGAGAACAAATCGACGTCGACGGGGACGGTGGACGCCCAAGCTATCCTGATGTGGCCGCCCTCGCAGATGGTGGTTTTGTCGCCCTTTGGAAAAGTGACGGCTATGAACTTTCTTTGCGTGTGTTTGAATATGGAGAACCTGCTGGCGATCCAATTCAGGTTGCACTGCCGGATTTAGGCAAAGGTTCTTATGTCGGTGAACCATCCATTACGGCACTGGATGATGGCGGGTTTGTCGTATCCTGGGTTGGCGGCACGGATGATCATGTCGAAGATGTTTATGTGCAACGTTATACAGAGTCCGGCGTTGCGCAAGGTGATCCTGTTCAGATAGAGACACCGAGTTATGATAGCTCTCCTGATCTTTCAGCATTGCCTGATGGCGGGTATGTTCTTGTCTGGAGTTCTGAGGCCGACGAAAACGGTTCTGAAGGCGGTCCTTCTGCAGAGAATATTAAGGTGCAGCGGTTTGATGCTGATGGTAATCTTGTTTTTGATACCACGCTTTCAAGAGGTGAAGACTCCGAATTTGTGAACCCAGAAGTCGCGGGGCTGAACAACGGGGGCATGATTGTTGTTTATTCGTCTGAAGAGAATGATGGTTCTGAAACGATTCAGGTTCAAGTTTTTGATAATACCAATTCTGAAATAAACTCATTCGAAATTAGTGTGCCAGAAGGTGCAGTTGGCGGTAATGCTCACGTTAGTTCGTTGGCTGATGGTGGGTTTGTTGTAACTTGGGTTGTTGTTGAATTCCGTGGCGACGATACCTTTGCACGAAGCGATGAGGGATCTGAAAGTGATGGACCCGGGATCTATGCCCAGCGATTCGACGCTTCGGGTGACCCGGTCGATAATGAACCTCAACTTATATCTCGCCCTAATATCAGACATAACGATCCACATGTAGATGATCTCGACTGCGAAGACAATGACGTTACAAAAACCTTTACTGAAGACAATGAGCATCCAAAAGGCCATCATTATGATGACGTGAGGGGAGGTGATTCTAGCTATGATCTTTCCTTTGACGCCGCAATTGGTGGCGACCGTGATGGTTCTGAAGAGCTAACCCTTGTTAAAATTGGCCTTACGGATCAGCTAATAGGTGAAGACGAGCCTAATGGTCCTAATAAATCCGGTCCTGATGGTGAAGCTGGAGATCCTCGTACATTTAAGCTTGTCTCCGCTCCGGAAGGTTCAGGTGATGGTGGCAGTAATCCTGACACAGAGCTTTCTGTAAGTGATAGTTCTGCCACCAAAGAAAAGGATGGTGAGACTGAGCATAATCCAGATCCTGCACAAGGCGATGCATATCTTGTTGTCGGTGGTAATCAGGTTTCTGAAGGTGAGTTGATTGACGTTTGGGCAATCTGGGCACAGCTAGACGCCGGTGGAAATCCCATTCTTGTCGGTGGTGAGCCAGTACTTTACAGCGGCTATGTTCAGGCCGAAGCTTCGATTGATACTGTAAACGGGACCCTCGATCTCAATTTTGATATTGATATAAACTCTGGCCTGCGCGTTTGGGAAGTATTCTTAGATGGATCTCACCCTACTGGTTATGATCTGCCTAAAAGTGACGATGACGATGACGATGACGGTGAAGGTGACACAATCCTCTCACTAAAGCATGAAGGGTATGATGTTGATGCCCCATCGGTTGTTTTGGATGAAAACGGTGAAATCATTCGCAATTCAGAAACTGGAGAACCAATTGAAGTCAGCCATCCAATTAATGGCTCTTTGCTTGAAATCCAGCTACCTGATCACGCTGATGACGATTTCGATGTTAACTACAGCGTAACGACACGTGATAATCCGACAGATAGTGAGTTACTTGATGTTACCGATGGTGATCTGAATAACAATGAAACCACAGTTACGGGGACACTTCAGGTTGAAATCAAAGCCATCGCCGATGGTACTGTACTCACCAGTGGTGATTATACAAACGGTGATGATAACCCAGGTCTTGTGGATATTGGTGTAAATAAAAAAGGCCAAACCAAACTTACATATGTTGAAGATGCGAAATCTTCTCCTGATGAACATGGCGCTTACACTGAAGAAGAAAACCTCAATGTTGCTATCCGTGTTAATGCTGACCTCATTGATAAAGATGGTTCAGAATCAGTCACTGAGATTCGAATCAAGCTTAAAGGTGGTCATTCCGATGATGCCGTGTTTACAACAGCCGATGGAACACCATTGGGTAGCAATGGAGACATAACATTAACAACTAGTCCAAACGGCGATGAAGTTGTGGCAAGCTATCATATGGATGGGGACCACAATCTTCATATCCTATTGCCAGAGTACCTAGAAGATGGTTTGCCTAACCCGGTTCTACTCGGCCAGAACATCAATCTTGATGGCCAAGTTATGGTTCAACTGCCTATTGATGACAGTTCTGATTTCAAAATTGATATTAAGTACTGGACGGCTGAAGTGAATGCCGAAGGTGAGTATGTTCGCCATCATTATGATGAAGACGATAAAATCACCCTTGATGTTGATATCGCGGGCGTGGTCGGTGCGGCGCGCACTGGTTTCTTCGAAGACATTGGATACCAGTTCTTTGAGTTTACTGCCCATGAGCGCGGTACTGTTCATGAGAGCGAGCCTAATACCGTCAGTGATCCTGATGATTTGAATCGCAGTGCCTTCTTCTATGATGAAGAAGTGCGTGCAGGCGTGGTTGATCTTCAGGGGACACTCGCAAAATACACTGCTTCTCATACCGACCGTCACGATGCATTTGAAGTAGAGCTGAAAGAAGGTGAACTGTTAACGATCGATGTAACAGGCGAAGGTAACTCCTCTGGTACTATTGTCGAATTGATTGACGTTAGTACAGGCGAAGTTGTTGCGACTTCTGTTGGTGGTGATGAGGGTGTGCTCGAGTTTGATGTGCAGCATGATGGCGATTACATCATCAAACCATACAACCCGACATCCTACGAAGGTGGCACATCTGAACACAGCTACAACGCCGAAGTATCTGTTGGTCTGGCTGTCGATTATTATGAAGACGGACGTGGGCGGACAAGCGGACACGGCGATGGTGCAAACGAACACAATCAATATGTTGCGGTAAATTCTTGGGCAAAAACCGAAGATGATTTCGATGTTATCGATATCCTCCAAAACGGTGCGCCAGAGTTTGAAGCTCCAGATGATCTCTCAGAAGCTATTCAATCAATTACAGTTTCAAAGGGCGATTCAACGGGTACGTTTGTTGCTGGTTATGGTGAGGCTATTACAGAAGGTTCTTCTGTTTCAGTCTGGGCCGTGTTTGTCGATACGAATGGTGATCTTGATTTTGGAATAGTGACCGCGACGGCATCCCTTGATGCTACGACAGGCGATCTTACTCTTATTTTTGATCATCCGTTGGTTCAAGCCGTGTCCCTAACGCCATGGTTTAGCGCGGAAGGTGACGGTTCTGGAAGTCAAATTCCGACCTTTGGTGGCCCAGGCAGTGTATGGGGTGTTTCAGTCCAACTTGATATTGACGACTCAAATGACTTTACCTTGTCCACAACGACGACAACTGTTGAATACGACGATGATGCGGTTCAGGAGTATCTTGATAACGTTGGTGGTGATGCAGCTGCTGCAAAAGCGGCTCTTCTGGCTGCGGGTGTTGGTAACACAACAAGCACTGATGACAGCATCGAAGTTGTTGTCAAAGGTGTTGCCGGTGCGGCTGAAGTCGACTTTGATGCTGACAACTATGATCTTAGTAAAGGGAGTTATGAGGTTTTCTTCGCTGAAGATGGTACTCCTGTAATTGGCGACCACGGTGATAATGCAACTGAAACACCGTTGCTTATCGATGTGAAATATTCTGCGGGTACCGAAGACGGGACAACCCAGCATGGTGATGGAACCCCGGTTGTCGATGCCGACCTTTCAGAAGGCATTACCAAAATCGTTCTCGACTTTGGTGACAGTGATGGCGCTTGGGTTAATACCTCAGGTGGATCCGCTGTCGCACTTCTTGGCGGTGAAATCCTAACTTTGGGTGGCTCAACGGCTACGGTATCTTTGGATGGTGATGATCTGGTTCTGACTTTTGCTGATCCGGGCGTGCAAAACGTTGATTTGTCTGGAACAGTTGGTATCGAACTGCCGATTGATGACAGCACTGATTTTGATCTATTAATCGTTACCACCACGTCAGAATATGATGATGATGCCTTCCCGGGTGGTTCATATGACATGTCTGCCGCGATTAGTACGGCAACAGCCACTGATAGCCTCCACTTCAATATCAGGGGCGTAGTTGCCGAAGCCGATGCATCTTTTGCGGAGCCAACTGTTACCTACAACGAAGATGCCGAGCATGATGTGGTTGAGCACGGCGCGGGTGTTAACGAAAGAGGTCTTCGTGTTGCGGTCGATTATCAAGCGGCAACGCAGGATAACGACGGCACGACGACAACTGATCCACGTTCTGAAGGCATTCAGAGAATAGTCCTAAGCAAAGCCTATGAAGGCGGTGCGGAAGCTGACGGTGTTTGGGTTGTTGGTGGCACAATTGTACCAAATCCAGGAACCATTGGCGCTGATGTTCCAAATCAGGATGGTGGTACCCACTCTGCTAGTGTGAGCATCAACACAGATGGCGATCTTGTAATCGAATTTGGTCCGGATGCTAACTTTGTTGAAAGCATTAATCTTAATGGTTTTGTTGAGGTTGAACTCGCCATTGATGACAGTTCTGATTTCTCAATCACAGCAGTGACAACAACTGCTGAGTTTGATGATGATGGTGGCATGTATCAAACAACCACCACAACGGACACAGTTGATATCGTAGTCGATGGCATTGCCGGGGCAGCGCGGATTGAGCTGGATCCATTCGATGAAGGAACCCCAGGCTATGCTGGCCCCGGTGCCACTCCCGATACTTATGTCTTCTACGAAGATGGTGCAGGTACTCCTGCTGGTCAGGCCGGATCTACCCTTTCCATTCCGGCGAACTTTACCCTCAATACCGAAGACGGTGCCGGGCAGGATAGTAACGGGACCCTTGATGCTGATAACTCTGAAGGCATTACATCTGTTGTCTTAACCTTGACGGGTGCGCCAGTTGGTACTGTGTTTGACGTTGCTTATGATGCTGGGACTACCGATGTAACAATCGGTGCCGACACCTATAGTGTTGGTATTGCTGGTGATGTTCTTACTCTAACCCTCACCAGTGCGACACACGGTGCGCAGACAATCAATCTTGGTTCTATCGTATCCGTGAAACCAACAGAACATTCCGATGTTGATTTCTCCATGACCGTGGATGTTGTTACATCTGAATACGATGATGATGACACCGATAATTCTGTGGTCTCTACGGCTTCAGCAACGGATACAATCAACATCGTGATCGATGCGGTTGCGGATCCGGCGGTTGTCAATACGGGAGCCTTCGCTCTGGGAACAGAAGAAAGCACCGTGACCATTCCGGTTGATGTATCTTTCGATGATAACGATGGATCAGAAACCCACACGGTAACGATTACAGGTATTCCATCTGACTGGGATCCTAGTGAAAGTTACTTAAATAGTCTGAGCGTTACCTACACCATCAATGGTTTTACGGGTACTCACGAAGCTGGTGATCAGGGGCTGAACATTTATTACAGCATCACCTTTGAGGGTGTTGGCAGCAGCTTCGTTGCAAGCCTTGAGTTCGAAACTCAGGACTGGTCTTCGGATCGTTGGAGTAACGGTGAAGCTCATACCGACGGGGATGCTGAAATTTCTGTGAACGGCATCGTGGTTGAGACCAACCGTTCGGGTGTTGAGCCTGAGGCCGGCAATAATACGAATACCAATACTGAAGTCCACACTGTTCACATTAGTGAAGATGTGCCGGATGTGGATGTGGTTACCATTTATGCAGATGAAACCGCTGGTGCGCAAACAGACGAAGAAATTGCTGCACTTGCCAATCCAGTTGCCGTTGCCGCGGCTCACGGCCTTATCCACAGTGGCATTGAACTTCTGCCTGCAGGGGTTACTCCTCCAGCCAGTGATACCCCTCTTAGTCAGGCTTTCACAGTGTTTGACGATAAGATTGATATGGGAACCGATGGGGTAAACGATACAAACCCTGCAACTACGTTTGGTTTGGAAAGCATCCAGTTTGTTAATGTTAGTGGTGATGCTTATTCTGGAGAAGATTCTGGGTTCGAAACAACGGATGGTACGCCAATCTCGCTTTACACCGATGCCAATAATCCTCATGTGGTTTATGGTATCGCTGGAGCGACTGAAACTGGTGCCGGTGTCCTTAACGGCGGACGGGTTGCTTTTGCACTAACCATTAGTTCTCCGTTGCTGGATGGTGATAATCCAATCCAGATCGTAATGGAACAGTTCGAGAGCCTGAAACATCTAAATACTGCTTCTCATGACGAACTTGCGAATGGAATACTTCATTATTCTGTCACAGACGATGAAGGGGATACCAGTTCACCTGCTAGCATCCATGTTCATTTCCTCGATGACGGCCTATTAGCGGTTGCTGATGTCAACGAAATCTATGCAGACCAAACATCGGTTTCTGGCAATGTTATCGACGGTGAAGCTGGTACTGGCACAGGCGCTGACTTCATCGGTGTCGATGGTGGTACGCTTACCTCTGTAAACGGTACTTCTGTACCAGATGATGGCTCTAATCTTGAAATAGAAACCGCTAAAGGTTTCCTCACCATTTCAAACGATGGCGCTTATCGTTACGTGGCCAAGCCTGGTGAAGATGGCGACGATGCATTTGATTACACCATTACCGATGGTGATGGTGATACTTCTTCTTCAACCCTAACCGTTGATGTGCATGCAGCCTTGGATGCTATTAACGATATAGTTCTGACCAACATCACCGATGGTGATATCGATATCCCTGAATGGGCACTTTTACTCAATGACGAGTTTGGTGATCAGGATGCCAAGGATGTAAATCATGTCTTTAATGACAATGGCGGACGTGCCTCTCTATCCGGTGGAAATGCGGTATTTACACTGGATGGTTTGGGAAGTAGTGCACGTTACGTGGTTGAAAATTCTGAAGATGATTACAACACGCCGAAAAATGATACACTTAGAACTGCAGTAAATTTAACAGACCGAAGCCAGTGGGGACCCGTAACAGGACCTGAAGGTAGTCGGCTTAAAGATGCTTCCCTCGCCACAACCCGTTTCCGAGGGGATATTGATAATAGAAATTCCGGAACTGTTAATCGTGATTATGATTATGTTAGGGTTTCTCTTCTTAAGGGAGAGGTCTTAATCGCTGATATTGATTTTGGAATTGGTGCTTTCTGGGATGTTAATACTGTTCTCCATGTATATAATTCTAGAGGTACTCCTTTAGCATCTAACAATGATTCTTCCTCTGCAAATGGGGGGGCAGGATCGACGAGTAATTTAGATTCTTACCTTGAATATACTGCCCCCGCGGATGGCATCTATTATGTCCGTGTTTCTTCTTTAGGCCCTCGTGACGATGGAAACTACGAACTGTGGCTCTCTATTGATGATTCTAACGTGGATAATAGTTTCGATTACAGAGCCGACGATGGCCATACTGATGATACGGCGACTGTCTCTGTTGATATCCAAGACGGCGATACTATTACTGGAACAGCTGCCGATGAGATACTCGTTGGCGGGGATGGTGCTGATACCTTAATCGGTAATGGCGGCGACGATGTTCTGATCGGTGGTGCAGGGGTTGATACGCTGATCGGTGGTGGTGGCGATGATATCTTTGTCTTCTCTCACACAGGCGCTGCCAATGCTGACAACGTCACGGACTTCGAAGTGGCGACGGTTGATGCGGGTACGGCAACTGCCGGGGATATTCTCGATCTCTCTGATATCTTAAGCAGTGCTAGTGATCTGAGTATTGTTGATATTGGTGGTGGAAGTGCATCAGTGACAATTGCTGGCGCAGAAGTTGCGACCATATCTGGTGCAGGATTGAATGCAGGTGACGAAGTTCGTTACTTCGATCAATTCCATCAGGAACAATTGTTCGAAATCGAAGAGTTTATCCCAGTTCCTTAATTACCTGATTTATTTATAAATCAACATGAATACAAAAGGGCGTCCTTCGGGGCGCCCTTTTTGTTTGCTGGCTAGGAGGTATTATTTGTTAGGGGCAGGGGCTTAATTTGATGTCTTTTTTGATGGGTAAAAGCCCAAGCCGTTGGAAATCCCCATTCTTCATTATCATGTTATTTCTGTGTCAAACCGCCGAAAGCGATAGCTACCGGGGTCAAAAATTGGGGCCAGCACTTGCATCGCGGCCGGGATCAAGGGTAGGTTTGCGTTGAACTTGGTGGGATTGGTGTCGGGGGGCAGTTTTCGCTAAGGGGTGATGTATTAGATATTTTGGCATTGTGCTTAAGAAACGCCAGTAATTGGTGGCTTTGCACAAGACCTGGGGGGCTCACGTGACGGATGATCTCAAACACATAGATGGCGAAGCTGTCGTTGAATCCGCTGTAGATGTTTTTGGTGATGTGAGTTTTCATGGCCATAAAAATTACACCGTTGAACAACTCGTTGGCGGTGGCTATGTCGCTCTCTGGTCTGACGATAACAGTGCCATCATGGGGCAAGTCTATGGCGCAGAGGGTGTTGACTTAGGTGGCTCAATAGAAACTGATGATACTGTGACTGGTGGGCCTGCCATGCTCAGTGCAGAAGGGGCTTATCCTGATGTTGCAGCGCTTTCTGATGGCGGCTTTGTCGGCGCTTGGCTCAACGACAAGGTCATTGAATATCGGATCATGGGCTCGGATGAGAATGACGGCTGGGTCCTTGATATCAATATGTCTGATATCGAAAACATTGGGAATGTTGGCGAGCCTTCGGTTAGCGCACTTACAGATGGCGGTTTTGTTGTGACCTGGGCTATGGTCACAAATAGCGCATCGCAAAACCCAGTTAATCCAGATATTAGTACCCCAGATATTAGCCAACCAGAAATAAACAAGCCGGATCTTTACCTTCAGCGCTTTGCGGCCAATGGTGACGCAGTAGCGCAAATCCAAGAGATCCCTGTGCCTGATTATGACTTGTCGCCAGATATCACTGCGCTGCCGGATGGCGGTTATGTACTGGTTTGGAACAATGATACCTATAGTGATGCTGGCAGTAATGCAGATAGTAATGCTGGGCCTAAATTCACCCCTATACCAGTCCAACGCTATGATGAATACAACACCCTAGCCTTTAGTACCGTGCTGTTGGTTCCTAGATCAGACTATTATCAAACACCTGAAATCACTGGGCTAACATCTGGTGGTTTTATTGTTTCCTTTGCCGCATCGGGTAGTGATTTTGGCACGGGCACTAAAATCCACATGTATGATAATCAGAATATTGAGATCGACCATTTTAACCTGGGGGGTCTTGTGGGTGTTGAGGGTACTACAGTTCCGCAGGTCAGCGCGCTTTGGAATGGTGGCTTTATTGTTACCTGGAGTGTCAACGGTGGAGCTCCAGATGTTGGTGAACTTGGTTATGTCAGGCCTGAAATTTACGCCCAGCGCTTTGATGCAAGTGGACAAGCAGTTGATAAAGCCCCCCTTAATTTATCAGACCTGAACATCTCTGTGTCAGATAGCAACCAAATTGATTTTGGCCCAGATAATCAGGACGGGGACAGTTCTTCAAATAACAATGGTGATGTCACAGAAGGTACAGCCGATAGCATCGACGCAGATATGGATCAGCAACAGGCTTATGTTGATGTGAACTCATGGATAACGACAGAAGATACCTTTGATTTGAAAGATATTCTTCAAGAGGGGCCTCTGGTTGGTACCGGAAAAATTTCAAAAGCAATTCGTGAGATCTTTGTTTCTAAAACAGACAAGTTGGGGCGTTTCTTTGCCAGTGAAGAGCCGATCCGAAATAATTCTGTTATCTATGTCATGGCCCTGTATGTTGATCAGTCAGGTTATCTCCAGTTCGGGCCGATTGCAGGCCTTGTCTTCCTTGATCTGAACGGTGATCTAACTCTCACTTTCGAGGAACCCTTGGTTCAAGCCGTAACCCTTTCCTCTGCTTTTGGTGATTTAGGGGTTTCCCTCGAAATACCAAACGATGAGCCCGGTGAGGTAACTCTATCCACCGAAGCGTCGATCATTCTCTATGACGGTGAGGCCCTTCAGGCTTATTTCGAGCAACTCCAGAACAACCCTCAAGCGTCAGAACTCTCAGCAATCGTCCTACCTGATGCACAAGGAGAAGCGATAACGAAGGAAGGTAGCATTGAACTCGTGCTCGAAGACCCCGATGCGCCAAACGGTATCGTCATCGAAGAATATTCTGTAGATGATAAAGGCTTTATCGGCAGTGAAAACGGCGTTTTTTACTTTGCAGAAGATGCCGAAGTTGGTTCCGCCGATCAGGCAAGCGAGACAGCTGGCCCTCTGCAAATCGATGTGTCCTATTCTATTTCTGCGGCTTTGTTTTCGACGGGGTCTGATACCACCCATATAAGTGCCTCAGGTACAAGTGCCTCAGGCTCCTCAGGTTCAGGTGGTACTGATGTGGCCGGAGCTTATTCTCTCTTTTCTGATCCGATCGATACTGGTCCTGCTGTTTATGGATCTAGTGGTTCTGGTGATACAGGGTCGAGCTCCACCGAACAGGTTAATACTCAGGGCAATGAAGAACCGCCCTCAGATGAGACTGTGTCGGCTACAGCCATCACCGAAATTACGGTAGAGCTTGTTGCAATCCAGGATATTAATTTCCAGGGCGTTGCAGGCGAGCTGGGTGAGCGCGTCGATCTGGTCTTCAAAAAGGGGGTAGAGATCAATCCTGCGGGCGACCAAGTGAGCTTTTATATCGACGGGGAGGGTAACCTGAGAGGGGAAGGCCCTGATACGACGAAGATAACGGCTGAATTGATGCGTTCCGAAGATGGCAATCGGATCACATTGAAATTTGTCGATGGACAATCAGGCCCTCAGATGATGGGTAAGCTTGAACTTGAATCCCTGTTGAAAACAGTTTTACCCAAGCACAGTGATGTGGATTTTGATATCAAAATCACCGTTGAAACTACCTTTTATGGTGACGAATACAACGTTCTGGGGACAGCATCGAACGTTGATAGCTACACGATCTCTGTTGATGCGGTTGCGGATCGAGGAATGCTAGAGCTTACTGACGGTGTTCAACCTGATGTAAATGCTCATATTACGATCTCCGTGGGTGTCAGTTTTGATGATTACGCGGATGGGTCCGAAGACCATGCGGTTGTCCTGAACAACGTTCCTGTGGAATGGATTTTGCTAAGCGACAGTCTTCTTATCAGTGGCCCGACAGCGGTCCCGGATTATCCCGGTCTGGTCAGCTATCAGTTTGACGTTTCGGACCTGGTCGATGCCGGGGATGGTTCTGCAAGTCTGCCGATAGAATTTGCCCCACAAAATTGGGCCCCTCCCTGTGGCGAAGTGGGACCTGATCACGGTGAAGGTAACGCAGGGGGAAATACTGGGGGAGGATCTGGTGGAAACCATGCCGAGATCGAAGTTCAAGCCATTGCTACTGAAGCGAACCTTTCAGGTGACGATTACCATTATGGGAACAATGTCGCGACGACGGTTAATTATTTTACGGTCAACCCTGACGCATGCCCTCTATTTGAGGATGAAAACGATTCCGGTGAGACTGGCCCTGTTAATATCGTCCATCTAGGGGCTGGTAACGATACTTTTGATGATCATAGTCCGGGCGCTGAGATTGACCTCGTCGATGGCGCAGAAGGGAATGACACCATTTGGACTGGTGGTGGTGACGATATCCTGTTTGGGGCTGAAGGAAATGATAAGCTTTACGGCGAAGGTGGCAATGATTACCTGATCGGGGGCGCAGGAGATGACATCTTAAGGGGTGGCTCCGGCGCTGATGGTTTCGTGTTCACAAGCGATGACTTAGGTGGCAGCGATATCATTCGCGATTTCAGGGCAGAGCAAGGTGATACTCTGGACCTGATGGATCTCCTGGTGGATGATGGCTCCCTTTGGACTGATGGGGGGACTACTTCTGGTGATAACTCTGAACTTGCGACCGCATTGGAAAGCTATCTCGATATTTCTTCTGATGGCACTGATACAACCATCGTGGTCGATGCAGACGGATCAGAGCCCGGCACAGATGTCGCGACAATCACCTTGCAGAATGTCGATTTGACGCTCGGGGGCTCAATAAGCGGTCACGATATGATCAAGTCTTTACTTGATAACGATAACCTCGTTATTGACTGACCCCAATCCTGCTGGGATTAAGAATAGAGGGCGCAGCTATTTAAGTTGCGTCCTTATTTATTTTTGTGATGGTCAGACGCAAGGGCTTGGTAAAGGAGTACTTGCTGCCTTCCATGGTGAGAGTTCCTTCACGTAAAGATGCGCGGACTTTCTTGTTAATTGGGTTAACTTTGGTAAAGCCGATGTAGAGGTAAACCACCATTGCTACACCACATAGCACTTGCAGTAAGAAAACTCCGAGATAAACTCCGAACAAGCCAACGCCAAGCGCGCCAAAAATGCTCCAGGTAAGAGTTGAATTGTACTCGTATGTTACGCGTTGTTCGTTGTCTTCGAGTATTTTGTAAGCTTCAATCATGTTGCCCTTAAGATGTTATAGCCGCTTGAGGCTCTTTGAGAGATTTATGCCGCAGATACAGTCCTTCGATACAGGGAATAAAGGCGAGCACGATGGCGATGACTTGGGCAATGAAGATCACGCGGTAGGCTTCGACTTCTTGCATACCGTATAGTTTGGCGCCCTGATAGACGATCTCCAGGACTTCAAGGCCAAATTCAGTGCCGAACATTATCACCAGAGCCGGCAGCAAAGCCATCACCGGATTACCGCGGCACTCGGCCATGACAACGCCGATGATCACAGTGGTGACGAGACCCATACCGGCAGACGCAACGATTTTGGAAGTGTAGAAGAAGGACGCATCAACCGGGAGATCTGGATATCGAATGTAACCCAGAGAGCCTAATAACAAGAGCACGATCCCGGTTATCAACAGCGCGGGCATGTAACGCGGCCAGCGTACAAAGATAGCACCGCCAAGCACAACGGCGGCAATTTGGGCGGCAGCACCAAGGGAAGCGCGGTCCTCGATCAAGTTGGAGGCACAAAGATGGCGGACAAGATAGGCACCGTCAAAAAAACCTGTGGAGGGAATTTCAAGGATAAACAGGCCGACGAGCAGAAAGGTTGCTGTTGGTGGCAGACCCTTTTTATGAGGGGTTGCGTCCGACTGTTCTGTTGAAGTACTGACTTGGGCCTGCTTCTTTTTCTTAAAATAAAGGCCCGTTATCAGGGCGATAGCAAAGAACAGCCCCATTAAAGATAGGCTGATCGGGGAGATTACCCCCGCGAGAGAGTTGGATAGGGTCCAGGCTTCGAAGGCTGCAATGGCGACGATGATGTAGCTGATGGTTTGCCAGTCGATTTTGGATGCTGCTAGTGGCAGGGAGGCTGTTGATTCGCTGGCTGGTTTGCGCAGGACTATCCGGGTCAGAAATAGATAGAAAATTGGCAGGGTGGAGAAAATCAGGAAGTAATTGCCTGTGCCGATATCCAGCGCGACGTACTTGACCAACTGGGGCGTGATCAAAAAGGCGACAGGTTGTGCCGCAGTCCAAACTGTGGTGAGCAGAACACGCTCGCGTTCGTTATCGACTTCGTTGATCGCCAGTTGCGCGATCGGAGCAAAGAAGGAGATGAAAAATCCCCCCAGAGCAAAGGTGGCAATCACCATCAACTCGCGCAGGAATAGCGGTGGTCCCCAAAGCATGGTCAGCCCCAACGCGGCGTAACAGCCCCCGGCGACGAGGGCCGATAGCGTTGCGATCTTTTGCGCGCGGTCCCGTGTAAGTAGGAAAGGGGCCACCGCAAGCGCCATGACCGAACTGCCGATCAGCAGCTCGACCAGGATCTGGGTTTTGTCGACGGATATGTTTAAGAAGCTGGCAAATTCGCCCTCGGAAACAAAAACCGTTGAGGTTACAACAGATTTCAATGCGTTTCCGAGGAAGACAAATGAGAGAACAGCCAGGCTGACAACGCCAAGCACTTTATTCATTAAGCAAGTACCCTGTTCTCTATAACTTTTTTTGGTTCAATTTATGGGGTCTCCGCAAGTTTCTTCTCCATATGATCCGCAGCACGAATAGCAAGTGCCGCAATGGTCAGGGATGGGGCGTTGACCGGCATGGTGATATGACTGCTGGAGCCAATGATATAAAGGTTGTCGTGATCGTGCGCAACCAAATCACTGTTGACCACAGAGGTTTTGACGTCCGTTCCCATTCGCGTCGTACCGCCGATTATGGCGTTAGAGAGATAAGGGTCGTTGTTTTTGACTTCTGTCGCGCCCATGTTTTTGAATACTTCAAGATTGATATCCAAACCGACCTTGAGGCCTTGTTTGGTGTATTCATCCATCTTGAACGTGATCTTGGGTTTAGGAATACCAGCGGTATCCATCTGATCTGAAAGTTCTAGACGGTTATTGTAATCCGGTAGAACTTCGGCAGAGGAGTTTAAGCGTAAGTGACGCGAGACTTGTTCGTTGATTTGACGCGGTAAGTCCTGACCGACGACACCTTTATCAATGAGATCGTGTGCCATATTGATGGCATCGCTGTTACCAGACCAGCCATTATTCATAAACGAGGTACCAATGGCGGCAACCTTGCTTCGGAAATCGCCATCTCTACGCTCGACCAAGCCAGAGGTTTGTTGCGGGCCGCGGTAAGGGAATACCGGATCTGGGGTCAGGCCAGTGGTGTCTTGATTGGCCTGGGTAAGTAGGTAGCGTCCAACACTATCGGACGAATTTGCGATCCCTTTACGGGCAAATTCTTGCTTGGAGTTGAGAAGCAAGCGAGGGTTTTCAATGGCGTGGCCGCAAAGAGCAAAGACTTTCCCGCCGACCCAGAAGGTACTGCCGTCTGGCTTTTGCACTTTAACGCGGGTGATCTTACCGTCTTTGTCTGACTCTATAAAGGTCACCAGCGTATTGACTTCGACCCGAGCGCCTTCGTCTTCTGCTTTTTGGGCATCGACAGAGGCGTCGTACTTGGCTCCGATTGGACAAATCGGCACGCAGGTGTTGTTCCCACAGCAAACCGGGCGATTGTCATAGATCTCCGAATTACGTGCATGCGAGAAAATGGCTGAGTGCAGGCCCATTTTTTCTAATGCCTTAGTGACTTGTTTGTCGAGATAAGTCGCAGGGATTGGTGGCATTTCGTACGGTGCCCCGTCCCTTGGTGCGCCCCATACATGATTAGGATCACCCGCAACACCCCAACGCTTTTCCGCAACCAGATAATGAGGCACAAGGGTATCGTAATCTATCGGCCAGTCTTCTGCGACATCATAGAGGCTTTTCATGCGAAAATCTTCTGGACGCAAGCGATCGGCAAAGCCTGTCCAGTGCCAGGATGTACCGCCAAAAATTCTTAAATATGCACCGATAAAGAGGTTCTCTTTCAGGGTGTCTTTATCCTGTACATAGAAGTCGGCGTAACCGTTATCTTCCGGGTGTGGGGCTGATGGAATGCTTGGGTAGGGAGCTTGAGGACCCTTTACCGGGTTTTCATAGAAGATTTTGAGGAAGTCACCGCGCGAGCGTTTATCGCCAGCTTCGAGCATAAGGACGTCGACGCCTTTTTCACGAAGTGATCTTGCAAGATGCGCCCCAGCCATTCCGGCACCAATGATAACGACATCGGCGTTCATTTTGTTTTCTTTAGCCATTTACATTACGCCTCCCTTAAGGGGGCCGTGAGCCCAATGGCCAAACTTTGGACCACCACAAATACCGGGTGCCTTGGCAAAAGCCAGTGAAGACCAAGCTACTGACCAAGGGTAATAAGGCACCGTGGTAACCGAGTTCCCTTTATCGTCTTGGCGCGTGATTTCCCCAGTATAGAGAACTCGTGCGACAAGCTTTGCTTGTTCTTTGAGCTCATCGCTCCCATTGGCAAGGGTCTCTGTAATCGAGCGGCCATCCATGGCAGCAATAAAACTATTCATGCCGTCTTGACCGTATTGGAACAGGAATTCCTGTTCCACGGCGCGGACCATATGGTCCGCAATATCAACGACACCGCCGATTTGGCGTACTGCTTCGCTAAATACCCGAAAGCCAGAGCCTAGACTTAGTGCCTGAGCTTGACCTACAAATGGGATTAGCGCAGCAGATGCGAGTAACGAGCGTCTGCTTATATTCATTTTGCTTATCCTCTCTCCTGACCTCTAACGGGTCTTATTGACTGACGATAACCGCGCCGCGGGCTCTATTGGATGTAGAATCTTTATCCATCATGGCCGCGTAAAGCTGGTCGATGGTCAGCCAAATCGGAGGGTATTTATAGCGGGCAACATCGAGAACCAATACCCGATCGGTGTCTGCGTCATAGGCCGCCACGGGGGAGATATGTCCGCCGCCCACTTGTCCGATGGGTTTACGGGAATAGTTGGCGACAAAACGTTTATTTGGGTCTGCCAGTGTCTTGGTAATAGTTTCGCGCAGCCATCCTGCATCAAAATCATCGGCGTGCTTGAATTCTGCTTTAGCACCAAGATTGATGAAGAACTGTGCCAATTGTGGCAGCTCAAGTCCGTCGTGTTCCACCTTGGCATAAGGCTTCACCTTTTGGTTCTCTTCGGTGAAGATCGAGGTCTGAGTAAAAAGAGGCCAAGGATAAAGTTCTGGTGGTTGCGGGCGGTCAATATCAAGGGAGTTCATCACACCGGCAATAGACGCTGGGCCACAGAAGGTCAGGATGTGCTCACTTTCCAGATAGCTGGCAAGTTTGAGGTAATCGGTGACGATCTCAGCATCTCTGAACAGCTGCTCGCCTTCTGGAGAAGTGAGGTAGATGTTGGTATCGACTGTTGAGCTGCTATCTGCCTGTGCTGTTCCAATAAACGTTCCGGAAAGGCTAACAGCAACAAGAGCGATGGCAACTGTCGTATTTAAAAAAAATTTTCTCATTTCTGTTCTCCAAACCATATTGCGAGGGCTTCTATATCTTTATCGGTAAGGTCTTTGACCATTTCTTGCATTACCAGTGCTTGGCCGCCTGTTCGCTGCCCGGATTTGTAATGCCTGAGCGCATTGGCGAGATAAATCGGTTGCTGTCCGGCAATAATCGGAACATCGGCAAGGGCTGGCCGTCCGTCTGTGCCATGGCAAGACAAACACTGGGAGCCTATAGGCGGTATCGCGGTTGCTGAACTAGAAGATGTGTCGGCAATCGCTGAGCTGCCAAGTATTACATTTCCTGCGAGCCCGACAACAGCAAGGCCACGTACCAGACCACGTACCAGGCCAAGTTCCATAAAGGCACAGGTGGCGTAGATCGAGAGTGATTTCGTCATTTCAAGTGTTCCTGTCCAGTTCTAATCCGGTGGGTTAAGCCTCTATATTCACATTAATCATCATGCCAGTATCCTCATGGGGGAGAATATGGCAGTGCATGACATAGCGACCTGAAAAATCAAGGAAGCGGGTACGGAAAGTAACCGATCCTGCCGCTGGTACGGCAATGGTGTCCATCCAGGGCTTATCTGGATCAGGCACGCCATTGACTGACATCACCTGAAACGGATTGACGTGAATATGGATCGGGTGCGGGAACGGCGTGGTATTAATTAGAGTCCATTCTTCGACTGCACCGACCTTTGATACCACATCGTCTCGTCTGGGATCGAAAGGCTCACCATTGATGGTAAAGAGTGTGTCGTGGAAATAACCCTTCACGTCCTCAACGCCGAGTACGATTTTCCTGTGCGCTGTGATCTCATCGTCGGTGATGTCGGTCAATATCCGGTTCTTGGGAAGATCACCCTGAGGGATTTTCTTACCAAAAGGTGTGCCTGCTGGAACACGGGCATCGTCTTTAGGGATAACAAAGATGTTGGCAAGGTGGACTGGTGGCAGTGATGCTTTGCCCTGATCAAAGAAAGGGCGGGCCAAGAGATATGCGCCTGCTTTTACACCCTTGACCAAGACATCAACCCGATTACCTGGGGCGAGATAAATCTCGTCTCTGCGCTTGGCCTTTGGTAGCGGGTTTCCATCGCGGCCGATTTCGTAGATTTCCAACCCATCGATTTTAAACGGGAAGAACTGTGCATCACCGGCGTGGAGAATACGCCAGCGCTGAACTTCACCTTCACGGATATAAATTCGGGGTTTGTATACTCCATTAACAAGGAAATCCCTTTCGGCATCTAATGGCCAAATCGGATCTTCGGCGTCTAAAATACCATCTACACCGGGGATTGGTGCCTGAATAACCAGGACACGTTCGACGGCTTCTTTTATTTCAGGTACTTCATCAAGGGTACCTGTGATAACCGCCATACCCGCTGCACCCGACGCGACCTGTGCTGAAACTGAGCCGTGGCGATGGGGATGATACCAATAACTTCCGGCTGGGTGATCATCTGGAATTTTAACTACGTAGTTAAAATTCTGTTCGGGCTCTATATTCAAATAGACGTTATCACTGTTGCCTTTTGGGCTCACGTGAAAGCCGTGATAGTGCATGTTGGTTGTATTGAAGTGATTGGGTATATTCACTTCCGTTGGTTGGTCCGGAGTGTTTTCCGGCATCCGATTTTCAAAGGCCAGTTCTAGCGTATCGCCAGGGTCAATCCGAAGGGTTGGGCCGGGCAGACTGTTGTTAAAGTTGCGCAATAGTGCGGTGCCACTTGGCAGCTCAACTTTGTTGTAACTCATATACATTTCAGCCCGTAGCTGACCGTCAACAGAGCGTAATTCTGGTGGATTTGGTAAGTCATCGCTAATGCCTAACGGCGAGACACTTGCGTGAAGCTCATTAGCGTAACTAAATCCGCTACTTGTAATGCCTTGGAATACAATGCCACCGGCTGAAAGGGCGGCAGCACCTTTCAAAAACGTTCGCCGTTCTATTTTTTTCATTAAATCTCCCCTGAGGCGTTTATATTGGAGCAAACAATACTAACGTCTGGTTAACAGTCGCAGCTTATCACGGCTGCTTTTTTTTGTGCGGTTTTTGCACCTATTGATTGAAATATATCGTTTTGTAGTAGTATAGAGTTGTTAAGTGTTAAGGTCTATCATTATGAATTAAAAAGAAAATTATATTTGGTGTCGCGCTTCTAGGCTAAGATCATCCCGTGCTCAAGATTTTTCTTTTTTTACTTGAAACTTCTCCTTTTTCATTGCCTTCTCTCCTTGTGTTTTCTCCTTGTATTTTCTCTGGGTCATCAAGGCTAAAAGAGATAACAATCGACAAAAATGAAAGCTGGTCCTGTAATGTTAATGACCCGTCCTTGCGTAAAGCCACAGGTGCTTTCTGGTGCCGAATGTCAGCGCTTGATTGATCTTTTTGAGCAGTCTCCGGATGTGGCGACAGCTAAACTTGCTGGCGGCGTGAAGAGTTCAATTCGGGAATGCCAGTACCTTTGGCTCGATGATGACGATGATTCGGCAGGAGAAACAGCTTGGATTTTTGGCAAGTTGGCGGGATTGGTCTCTCGGGTAAACCAGGATTGGTTTCAGTTTGACCTCGAAGACTTTAGAGAAGGTTTGCAACTGATCCGCTATGATGCTCCAGCTGATCCTTCTGCGCCTGCGGGGCACTATGGGGCCCATATGGATATCGGGTCTTCTGGCTCTACCGTCTCACGTAAACTATCGATATCGATTCAGCTCAGTAACGAAAGCGATTATGAAGGGGGCGCGCTGCTGCTGGATAACCAAGGCAGTGAATGGATGGCTCCCCGCGATCAAGGAACTGCAGTTGTGTTCTCTAGCTTTCTTCAGCATCAGGTTTGTCCGTTGATTTCGGGGACAAGGTACGCCCTTGTCGCCTGGATACACGGGCCAGCTTTTAGGTAATCTGTGTTTGTTTGTTCTTGGTATGATGTTTTGATGCTAGTTTTCACGGCTTTGTGAAAAAGGGTTTAGAGCCTTGAAAATGTAAGGAGATCTTCCTAGTTTTAGTCATAAGAACAGAACTTTCTCGCGCTTATTCAGGATAAAGCACTGGATTTAATTAAAAATTATTCCTTTGGCGCGATGGTGGTGACGCTCCGCTTCTAATTACAGTTTAGAAGTGTGTATCGGTTTCACATTTCAGGGCCGACCTATAAAATGAAAAATGATCCCAAATTGTGGTCAGGTGCATCTCTCAAGACTGTGCTTGAAGGCCAGTCCATCATAGACTCACCCAAATTACAGGTGAATAGCAAGGAGGAGGCAGAAGCTTTCCTTGAATGTTATGGATTTGATTATAATCTACCTGAAGACCGACAAGAGATTGAAGGCATTCGAGAGGAGGCGATTTCTTTTATAGAAGAGGTGTTGCTCCAAGATGGTGAGGCAATCGATCCGGAAGTGCGTAACCAAGAAAGTGTCATAAAACTTTTATTATGGGTATCTGAACCCGTGGCATCGGTGCGATCACAATGGTCGTGTGCACTATTGAGGGTTATGCACACCATTTCTCACTGTGGCTCCTATTTCAATGAACGCTATCACGCCCAAATAAAAGAGCAGATTTTCGGGCGTTTCGAACAACACATCCGGCATACATCCAATGGGATCTATATCGGCGATATAGAGCTTGCTTCTTATGAAAGCAGGTCCTCTAAAACACGCCATTCTGCGGTTCTCAAATTATTGCATAAGGCTGAAAACGTGGCGGCGGATATTTTCGACTGGCTGGGAATACGGATTGTTACCCGTGACCCGTTGGATGCCTTGAAAGTTCTTTGTTACTTGCGTCAGTACAACGTCGTCATGTTTGCAAATATCAAACCCTCTCGCTCTCGCAATACCTTGATTGATGTTAATTGGGTCGAAGACCGATGGCAGGACATAGCGGATCTGGAACTGGCTCGGATTGATCCAGAACAAATCATGTATCCAGACGAAGAAGGGCGGGTAACGGACAATCTTTTTAGCGGGGCGAGTTATCGTTCGCTGCAGTTCACTTGCCGCCAACGTATCCGGCTTCTAGAGGATGATGGCACGCGTATCCGGTTTTATTTTCCATATGAAATTCAAATATTGGATGAAGCAAGTTATCAATCCAACCGTCACGGGGAAGCCTCTCACGAGCAATACAAACTACGTCAGGTTAAATCTGTCAGGCGGCGGGTTTTGGGGCGGTTATGTACACACAATTCGAACACAGAAAAATCGCCAATGGCCGCGTCAGGGTGAACGACAGAGTAAAGGAAGTTAAATTGTCTGGCTTGATTGTGGCGCTTGTCAGAGTAAATTCCCGCGGTTATATTATAGGTGTATGAATTTGGGCGCTGAGCGCGGCAGGCTGATGGTCAGCAGGCAACCGCGGCGCTTCTGCCCCGATTGAATACATGAAGTCCCTTCTTAAGCCTTGGGGGATGGATTCAAAAGGGGCGTGAGCGGAGACCCCTTTTAATGAAGACAATAATCGAACCCTTTCGTATCAAATCTGTAGAGCCTATTCGCATGACAACGCTTGAAGAACGGCGTGAGTTGCTGAAGGCGGCACACTACAATTTATTTAAACTCCATTCCGACGATGTTTTGATTGATCTGCTAACCGATAGCGGAACGTCGGCGATGTCCTCTCAGCAATGGTCGGCAATCATGTCGGGCGATGAATGTTATGCAGGGTCGCCATCTTTTTACCGGTTTGAGGCTGCAGTGCGTGATCTTATGGATTTCAAGCACATTATTCCTACCCACCAAGGCCGGGCGGCAGAAGCAATCCTGTTTTCAATTCTGGGCGGTGAAGGAAAGCATATTCCCTCAAACACGCACTTTGATACCACCCGCGGTAATATTGAAAACTCTGGTGCACAAGCCGACGATCTGGTGATCGAAGAGGGTAAAGATCCCGCCTTGATCCATCCCTTCAAAGGCAACATGGATCTAGAAAAATTGGATCGTTATCTTAGCCGTTATGATGACAGTGTTCCCTGTGTGATGTTGACGATCACCAACAATGCTGGGGGCGGACAACCGGTATCTCTTGAAAATATTCGTGGTACTGCGGCGGTTGCAAAACGCCACGGCAAACTTTTTATTATTGACGGCTGTCGGTTTGCAGAAAACGCTTGGTTTATCCAGCAACGTGAAGAGGGGCAAGGCGAAAGATCTATCAAGGATATCGTCCGTGATTGTTTTACGTTGGCGGATGGCATGACCATGTCCGCGAAAAAGGATGCCTTTGCCAATATCGGGGGCTGGTTGGCGCTTAATGACGACGAACTGGCGGAAAAAGCCCGTGCACGTTTGATCATGACCGAAGGC
>OJDH01000359.1_pt1 | contig 22418 bp, 19 predicted proteins | sample 1592761 | NCBI WGS metagenome assembly OJDH01 (sample SAMN05416855, study PRJEB24817) | seawater metagenome | isolation source: Sea water | place: Canada:Atlantic | collected 2013-11
ATTCAACGCAGAAGTAGGCAGCCAAAAACACTCCTTACAGGCGAGTTTTAGCGGTGCTGATGCTGTGTTAACGAACTTGACCGTAGAATAACTATGCTCTTCACTCGTTGCCTTGCCTCAGTACCGCTAAATTCTCGCTGAGCGATCAAATCTTTATACTGATTGGTATTATTTAGTACTCGCTTTGAAAATAGCGTTAACTTGCTTTGGCTATTAACGCTTTGCGATATTCGACAATATCTTCAATGGTGAGCACTGGCAGATTATGCAGCTGACCAAACTCAATGATCTCAGGCAGCCGTGCCATGGTGCCATCAGGGTTGGTGACTTCACATAATACTCCCGCAGGTTTCAGGCCGGCGAGTAACATCAGATCGACAGTCCCTTCCGTGTGTCCTCGGCGAGAAAATACTCCACCCGGTTGAGCGCGAAGAGGATAAACATGGCCTGGTTTGGCTAAATCATCTGCAGTGGCGTTATCGGCGATAGCGGCCTTAATGGTGGTAACACGATCGGCGGCTGACACGCCAGTGGTGACACCCACCTTTGCCTCTATGCTTACAGTAAATGCTGTACCGTATTGGCTGGAATTATCTTCGACCATAGGTGGCAAGTCTAACAGCTTGATACGTTCATCGGTTAAGCAGAGGCAGACTATGCCACTACACTCACGAATAAGCAGAGCCATCTGTTCATTGGTTAGTGATTCAGCAGAATAAATAAGATCACCTTCATTCTCTCTGTCCTCATCATCGACAACGAGTACGCCTCGGCCTTGTTTGAGGGAGGTGAGAGCGGCGTCAACACGTTCAAATGCTGTACCGAAAGGTGTGAGTAGTGACTGATTCATGGTTAAAATCCTTAAAAACGACATTGGGTTTTCCAGAATCAGGGCGTGCAGAAAATGACGTTGCATAGCTAGCCTTAAAATAAGTGGCTTATGCAAACGTACAATAAGAGGCAAGTTAAGTTGAACATTACCGGAAAACGGAATGCTAACTTTTTTGTCTTATATTCTCTTTCATCCGGACTTAGAGGAGTACAAGCTGTTGGCGAGTACTATTCATTACCGTCGGCTCTGGAGTGTTCTATAAGATAGAGGTCACCAGATCTGCTTGACCCCAAACCACGCAACATTTTTCAATGCTTGAGTGAGTATGGGCGCTCGCGGGCTTAAGGTTTAGGCAAGCCTAAACGCTATCACCGCCGGTGGGGAGTTTCACCCCGCCCTGAGAATTTACTCATCTAACCGCCATGTTGGGCAGATAGTGAGCGCGAATATGGTGCGCTAATTTAAGGGGAATAACAAGTGGGAAAAGCTTTGCTTTACCTCTCAGGGTTTCGACTTTAGACTCGAACTAAGCAAACGAAGAATCATCATCTACCAAGGATGTGTAATGAAGTTCACTGTCAGCGCTATGCTAGCTTGTTTATCGATATTTTTGCTATTAACCCTATCTGTTGGATGTACCTCTATGAAAACTGTGACCTCAGTTCAGCCACCTGTTGCTGAAAAAATTCCCCATGAGATGAACCAGCATGGTGTTCAACGTAATGATGATTACTACTGGATGCGAGATGATGATCGTAAAGATCCTAAAATCATCGCTCATTTAGAAGCGGAAAATAGTTATAAGAAAGCACAATTTGCTCCCTATGAATCGCTGCAACAGAGGTTATTTGATGAACTGGTGGGACGGTTAGATAAAGATGAATCCAGCGTGCCTTATCTGTGGCACTCACACTGGTATTCTCGCCGTTATCAGCAGGGTTTTGAGTATCCTATTATTGCCAGAAGTAAGGCGTTAGGAGAGGCGGAAACGATACTCTTGGATGTTAACGTTCGCGCAGAAGGGCAAGATTTTTATGGCCTCGGTGGCGCTACCGTCAGTCCAGACGAATCTATGCTGGCTTTCGGTGAAGACCTGTTAAGCCGTCGTATGTACAAAATCTACTTCAAATCTATCGAGAGCGGTGAGTTTCTTAAGGATATTCTAGAGGGCACCGACGGTCGTCTAGTTTGGGCTAATGACAACCAACATGTTTTCTATATCAAGAAAGATCCCCAAACCTTGTTGGGTAATCAAGTATTCCGCCACCAATTAGGGACAGAGCAAGCCCAAGATGTTTTGGTCTATGAAGAGTTAGATGACACTTACTATATCTCGCTAGGTCAAAGCTTAGATGAAACGCGCATAGTGCTACATCATGAAAGTACCATCACTAGTGAAGTCTCGGTGCTTGATGCAAATACCCCACAGGGTCAATTTGTGCCGCTATTAGCCCGAGAAGAGGGCCATGAATATTCCGTCGCTAAGCTAGGTGATGAGTATTACATCGTGACTAACTGGTTAGCCGAAAACTTCAGATTGATGAAGGTCAGCGAAAGTGAGTTTGCAGATAAGAGTCAATGGCAGCAAGTGATCGCGGCCGATGATGATGTGCGAATTGAAGATATTTTACTCTTGAAAGACTTCCTTATCGTGCAGACGCGAGTCAATGGTCTGAGCCACATTGAAGTTCGCCCATTTGGGGAACAGAACGCTTATCACTTAGCTTTCAGCGATCCAGCTTATGTCGTTGGTCTGGATGTGAATGCAAGCCAGCAGAGTGACAAGTTACGAGTCTACTATTCTAGCCCGACAACGCCTGAGTCCATTTACGAATACGACCTAACGAGTCCATCGGCTCGAGTACTGCTTAAGCAAGAAAAGGTGCTAGGGCAGTTCGATAGTGAGCTTTATCAAGCTGAGCGTCTGTTTATCACTGCCAGAGATGGGGTCAAAGTGCCTGTGACCTTGGTGTATCGCAAAGACACATTCAGTAAAGATGGCACTAATCCGCTCTACCAATATGGCTATGGCGCTTATGGACACACGATTGAGCCAGACTTTGATAGCTCAGCGTTGAGTTTACTCGATAGGGGCGTGGTATATGCTATCGCGCATGTGAGAGGCGGGGAGATGTTAGGACGCCCTTGGTATGACAATGGCCGTATGTTGAATAAGCAAAACAGCTTTAATGACTTTGTTGATGTAACAAAGGCGTTAACCGAGCAGGGCTATGCAGATAGTAAACGCGTAGTCGCTGCTGGTGGCAGTGCGGGGGGCTTGTTGATGGGCTCAGTGATCAATCAAGCTCCCGAACTTTATTTTGCGGTGGCGGCCCATGTGCCGTTTGTGGATATTGTGACGACAATGCTGGATGAGTCGATTCCTCTAACGACCAACGAGTACGACGAGTGGGGTAATCCCAATGAGAAAGCCTATTTCGATTATATGCTGAGTTACTCACCTTATGATCAAATTACTCGTCAGGACTATCCTCACTTACTGGTGACCACTGGCTTACACGACTCGCAGGTGCAGTATTTTGAGCCAGCGAAGTGGGTGGCCAAGTTACGTGACTATAAAACCGATGAGAACCAGTTACTGTTCTATATCGATATGGAAGCGGGTCATGGCGGCAAGAGTGGCCGTTACCGTCGCTATCAAGACACTGCACAGGAGTATGCTTTCTTCCTTGGGCTTTTAGGCCTAGGTAAGTAGAAAGTGAGTGATGCTAAGTGGTTTCTATACATGATTGAGTGTGCCAATGGCCACCTCTACACAGGGGTGACTATCGACATTGTTCGTCGCTTTGGTGAGCATGAAAGTGGTGGGCCCAAAGCGGCAAAATATCTTCGTGGTAAGGGGCCGCTTAAGCTGGTTTATCAAGAGGAGGTTGGTGATCGCTCAAGCGCGTTAAAGCGCGAACTTGAGATTAAATCTTGGAGTCGAAAAAAGAAATTAGCTTTGCTCTGATAGGGTGGGCAGCGACTCGAATAATCCTAAAGTCGCTGCGCCGGGAAGTCTTTATACTGATTGGTATTACTGCATATTGACCTTGCCATCGATGTTATCAAAGCTCAGGCTTCCAGAACCTGCTTCAATGATGCGTAAGCCTTTAGTGTCATTGACATCAATACTACCTGAACCGTCATCTATGGTGACCATTCCCTGAACCTTCTCGATATCTAGGCTACCTGATCCGTCATTGACGGTGACATCACCGTTAACATGCATTATCTCGATTGAACCTGAACCGTCATCCAACATAATACTGCCATTGACGTCCGAGAGTACGATTGAACCAGAACCATCCTCAATATTGAGATTGCGGCCTCCCTCAATTTCCAGACTGCCTGAACCATCTTTAACGGCGATGTCTGCGCTGGTTCCTTGAATTTTGATACTGCCTGAACCATCATCGATATCCATTTTCATCTCTGCAGGCACTTTGACAATCAGGTCGATGTAGGGAGAGTTACCAGAGACGTTATAGCGTTCAAAATTGGCAATAAGGCTTGCAGAATCACCATTTTTTTCAAGAGTGAGAATAGGGTTTATTCCTTCATAGGTGTAGATGTCTGCTTCAAGCTTGATATGAGTTAGACCAACAATTCCCTGTATTTCTAAAGCGCCAGCTCCTGTCTCGGCAACTAGTGCATTAAGGCCATTAGCGTCTAATTGAAGTGATTGATGAGTGTGCTCGGAAGGACCTCTTCCTGCTCCGTTTACATTAATAATACAGCCAGTTAAAAATAGAGCTGTGAGGCCTGCAAGGGCAAGAGGTCGTAACATCATTTTCTTAAGTCCTTTTTAAATATCTGGCAATCTATTGCGGTTTTTATACTTAGCCGTAATGTTAACTACGCAGATTCAGTTTTCGAGTCAGTTCTCTCTGTTGCGCTTGAATAAGCAGGGTTTGTGCCAGTTCTGTATCTGTATGTTTTATAAATGTTATTTTATTTATAAAAGGTAAGGTGATAACTTGTATGCCCAATAGATGGGGGATAGGACAATTTGTTGGTGATTTTCCCACACGAGAAGTAACAATATTAAGAGGTGTAGATAATGGATTACTTAGCGATCAATAAAAGCGCATGGGATAAGCGTACCCAAGTTCATGTAGGTTCTAAATTTTATGATGTCGATGGTTTCCTTGCCGGAAACAGCGCATTAATGGAGATAGAGCTTGATGAGTTGGATGTTAAAGGCAAAAGCTTACTACACCTGCAGTGTCATTTTGGACTCGATACCTTGTCTTGGGCGCGTGAAGGCGCCCAAGTTACTGGTATTGATCTTTCATCGGTTGCTATTGAGCAGGCGCAAGAGTTAGCCCTGCGCAGTCAGCTTGAAGCAGAGTTTATCTGCAGTGATGTCTATGCAGCGCCCGAGAAGCTTAATCGTCAGTTTGATATTGTATTTACTTCATATGGAGCCATCTGTTGGCTACCGGATCTGACGCTCTGGGCACAAGTCATCAAAGATTGCTTAAAGCCCGGTGGTGAGTTCTACATGGTGGAGTTCCATCCTTTAGAAGCGCTATTCGATGGTTACAGTTACTTTTCTCAAGCAGAACCCGATGTCGACGAAGAGGGGACCTACACTGAGAACTGCACTGGAGAGAAAGACACCTTAGTGACTTGGCCACATCCCATCTCTGAGGTGCTTAATGCGCTCATGGGTGTTGGACTTGAGATCAAGATGTACAACGAGTTCGACTTTAGCCCCTATGATGCATTTGCCAATTTGGAGAAAGAGGTGGTGACTGATCCACAAGATAAACCTCGTTCGCGCTATGTGTTGAAGCACAATGAACAGCGTGTACCGCTAGTGTATTCTATCTCTGCCATAAAGAAGCCTTAAGTTAAGATGAAGCTGCAGGGTTTGACCTAATGTATAAGTCGTAAATCAATAGGAATACCCTCTGCTTTTTTCGCTTTCAATGATCATTCGTCTAGTGTGTGCTATAAGCTAGTTATCTTTACAATCAGTACCTGTTGTTTATGCGTATTATTTTAGCTTTGGTTACCTTGTTATGCTGTCATCAGGCGCTGTCGGCAGATTCTGTGTTGATCCAGTCGCCACAATCCGAAGATGATGCCAGCTATCGTTATTATGTGGATCTTATTTCACAGGTATTGAGTGACACGCAAGATGAGTACGGCGAGGCAAAATTAGTCGAGACGGGCTCTTCATACACCCAACATCGTGGGTTAAGTGCACTTGATTCCGGACAGATATCAGTATTCTGGGCTGGAACAGACCCTAAGCGAGAGCGAAGATATCATGTTGTCCGTGTTCCATTAATGGCTGGCCTGCTTGGGATTAGGGTACCGGTTATTCTTGCCTCACAGCACCATCTTTTTCAAACATTGGATAATGAGGAGCAACTTAAGTCACTCACTGCTTGTCAGGGAACGCATTGGCCAGATACCGATATTCTTGAAAAGAACGGGTATCAGGTAGAGAAGGTGACCAAGTTTGAATCCATGTATTCAATGTTGAGACAAGGGCGCTGTGATTACTTCCCCCGAGGGATAGGAGAGGTATACGCTGAGCTAGCCCATGAAAGTAACCAAGATATGATGGCCATCAAAAACCTGCTGCTTATCTACCCCATGCCCATGTACATTTTCCTCAGTAAGGGTAACAAACAGCTTGCTGAGCGATTAACCCAAGGGCTACATGTGATGGCAGAACAGGGCGAAATTTTTGAATTTGTTCGACAGCATCCTGCCACTCAAGGGGTGTTCCCGTTAGCGCAATATAATAACGCTAAGCAGTTCAAGTTGACCAACCACCTACTACCCGATACGACTGAACTGGATAACCCTTCGTTGTGGCTCGAAATAGAGTCAGAATCAGAGGCTAAATAAAAAAGGTCGCATATAGAATGCGACCTTAGTTGCGATATGTGCTTTGTCGTCACAGCGAATCGTCACCGCCGTTAGCTTACCGCTTCAATTTTAGCCCTTATTTCTGTCTTAGAACTGGGTACTTCATGTATTGATTGTCATAGTAAGGGCTACGTTCGTAAAACCAGCGTAATCTTGCTTTTGGATCGTCTGCGAATAACGGATCTTCAAGTGCCAAATCAAACTCGGTCTTTAGGGCTGGGTTGTCCTTAAGCATCTGCGCGGCCAAAGGTTCTACTGCATAGTTTTCAATATACTCAGTTCGAGTAAAGATAGGATTAAACAAACCCCATTGAAACAGTGAATCAGCTGATTGCGGCTCCAGTAGCAAGATAGCCAGATCCCCTAATGGCTGTTTAGTATCAAGTTTGACGGTACCTGTGGGTAGAGTGGTCTTTATTGATTGCTTAGTGACTTGCGCATCGACACGCTGACGGCCTTCATAATCTTTAGCGGCAAACTCTGCTTGAGTGAACTGGTATTGCTCCAAAGTGAGTGCAACAGGTTGTTCAACACGGGTTAAGCGGATGCCATGTCGTTCGAGTCTGTCGATGACTTCAGTCCATTGCGAAGGAATATAATAGGCGCTGGGGCGCTTTACCCTAATATCCGCCACGGTATTGCCAATTAATGGCAGATCAGGGTACAGCTTAGGCTCACCAGTCCAGCGCACTATCTCATTGCCACTAATGTCGCTTTTTTCTAAGTTGTAACCGATCCCCTTGAAATCCCACCCTTTGGCTTGTTGATGCTCCTTCCAGCTTAAGGTAATCATCGGTGCGTAACTGAATTTATCTTTACGTATGGCCGATTTGAGTTTAGTGGCTTGCTGCCCGACAGTATGAAGTGTCGATTCCAACATCACATAAGTGCCCAGTACTCTTTGTTTATAGGGTTTCAAACTGTGATTTTCGATAAGGATGGTGGGCAGGTGACGAGCATCGCCATAGCCATTTGAGAAACGCGGACCGGCGTTCCACAATGACATGCCCTTAGTGATATCCGTGTTATCAATGGCAAATACCAAGGGGCCAGGGATATGACCTTGAGCAGTCAGGTCGGCTTCTATGGCGGGGCGGTAAATGTTCTCAAGCCATGCGTAACTAGCAGGGCTCAATCCCTGAGGTAAGTTATAGCCAAAGGTGACATCATATTGGTAATCAATACCATCGGTGACGTGCACATCGATATACAGGTCTGGTTGCCAGGTGTTAATGGCCGTCAACATATGCTGCATCTCAATGGTGTCAGCTTTAGCGTAATCTCGGTTTAGGTTGAGATTATTGGCCGTGGTGCGCCAGCCCATATTGACTGGGCCACGCTGATTAACACGATTATATTGTGTCGAACGCTCGTGACCATCGACACTGAAAATAGGCACAAATAACAGATTCGCCTTGTCGAGTAGCGCGCCTTTATCGCCGATAGCAATATCGCGCAGCAGCATCATACCGGCGTCTTTACCATCTATTTCACCCGAGTGAATCCCAGCTTGAACGAGTACGCTGGGTTTATCATTTTCAGCGAGTGCTTGTGGTGTTTCAGCCCCTTCAGTTGAAGCGACGATCATCCAGATATCTTGCCCTTGAGGGCTTTTCCCTAAACTGACTTTTTTCAGCTTATCGCTTTGGGCGATGAGCTTATCGAGCCAGATAAAGGTTTCGTCATAACTGGGGCTCGTCTTAAGACCGTTCTTTTCAAATGGCGTAGCCCAAGGATTATCTGCACTGAGGAGCAGGGCTTCACTTTTACCATGCCACTCTATGGCTGGTGGCAATATGGCATCATTGATGTAAGTGCTTGCCGTTTGTGGAGTGGTACTTTTTGTGGTGACAAGAGTCTCTATTGTCGCAGCATCATTGGCGTTGGCTAACGTGCTGGTGGCACTTATCGAAAGTAGGGTGATGGCTGATAGGGGAGTTAAACGCATTTTCGTCGCCTTTATTGGTCTTGTTATTGTTATGAATGTTGTTTTAGCTATTGTTCTAGATATTGCTATAGCAGTTGTTCTTATAAATGGTGATAGCAGTTGTTAGTGATATTGCTATGAAACTAGGCAGGTATATTTAATTAAAATGACCGTTAATACAAGAGGAGGGGTAAAGTCTGGCCACATATTTGAAGCGCCTTGGAATGAAGGCAGTATTTGCTTGTTTCAATTAGGGTCTAAGCAATCAAAAGAAAGACTCTGTGGTTAGAATTCATATCGGGTGACAGTGTTGTTTCAGACGTTAAAACGCCAGGCAATTATGTGACTGGCGTTTAGTGGATGCTTGCTTAATAAATCACTTTCTTAGCTGTGATTAAACCCAGCCGAGCTGGCGAAATTTGGCCAATGTTTTGCAGAAATATAGCATCTGCGCTGGGGTGCCGATGGATAAACGGTTCCAACCTTCGCCGTGATTGAATGGGCGTCCTACTAAAATACCTGCTTGCTCCATACGTTCCATATATTGCTGGCTGTCTCCTTTCACGCTATGGAAGATAAAGTTGGCATCGCTAGGGAGGTACTCTAGACCCAACTCATTTAGTTGCTGATAGACCAGCTCTTTAGCTTGATGATTGGACTCAAGACTAAGCTTGAGCCAATCAGGGCTTGCTAGCGAGGCCGTGGCTGCAACACAGCCTAGTAAGTTGGCGTTATCGATGCTGGCCTGAGCTTGCATGGCTTTAATGAGAGTTGGATGTGCCACGCCATAACCCACACGTAAACCTGCTAGGGCATAGATTTTCGAGAAGGTACGACACACCACAATATTTGATTGCCCTCGCTGCCCTCGCTGCACTCGCGCAGTGGCGGAGACAAATCCCGGCTGGGCGACATATTCGACATAAGCTTCATCAATAATAAAGCTCAATTGTGACGAGGCTTTATCTAACCATTGATTCAAAGGACTTTGAGGCAGCAATATCCCCGTTGGATTATTGGGATTGCACAGATACACAATTGATGGTCCCTTATGGGCCGCGACTTTCGCCTGCATCTTAGCGAGATCGGTTTGCCACTGGCCGTCGAGCTTAACTTTGACCACTGGGATACCGCGCGCCATGGCGTAATCGATGATCACCCCGTAACTCGGATCAGGCATGACCAACTGACTGTTGGTTTGCGCTAACGCATCAAGTGCCATCTTCAATACTTCAGATGAGCCATTACCGTAGATAAGCTGCGATTTGCTTAAGGTTAACGATTGGCTTAACGCCGCCATCAAGTCGCTACGGGCTTTATCAGGATAACGCCAAGCTTGAGGCAGCGCTTGAGTAATAGCCTGCTGAGCTTTCGGCGCTAATCCTAGCGGGTTTTCATTGAAGTTAAGCGGAATAGCCTGCCCTTCAACTAAACCATAGCTGCTAGTGTTGTTAGTACTCGTACTGCTAGAAAGTAGCTTTGTAGCGGTGTTTGAACTGCTACAACCAAGCGTTAATAGGCTAGCACCTAAGCTACCACATAGAAATTTACGACGATTCATCTGCATTTTTAGTTAGTATTATTGAGTTGTTATTCACTCATGTTGATGTGTAATCATTACTTAATCTAGACACTGCATGCATTTTCGCGGCATGGGTCACAAATGAAGTGCATTTAAATCTGAATCTGATGCATAAACACGCGTTTTGGGATAATTGCTGTTTTAATTAACGATTTAGTTCGTATCACTTTAAAATTATCACAATTAGCTACGACCCCTTTGCTTTTGAAAGATAAAAAATTCTCACCACGGAGCGCTGCGCTGCACGGAGATCACGGAGAAGAGCAGGAGTTTGTGCTTTTGATTTTCTCCGTGGTCTCTGTGTCCTCCGTGGTGAATAGCCTTTATCTTGGAGGTTGAAGCTAAGAAGGGCGGGCTTCGCCCTGCTAGGACGGCACTACGTGCCTACGAGGTCGTTCGCAAACTCACTGCTAGGACGCTTCGCTGCGAATGAAAAGCAAAAGATATTTTCACCACGGAGTGCATGGAGAAGAGCGGGATTTTTTAGTGGTTATCTGCATATTTAGTTAGCCTTCGAATGAAGACTGATGACATTTCTTGATTTAGCTTCTGGCTGGTTTGGTATTAGGGGATGTGTTTGAAGGTCTCACCTTCATCGCTGTTTATTGCTTGCCGCAGGCTTATGTGCAGCTACTTTTGCGAGACGCCGCAAGTACATCTGACTGCCATGGATGCCTAGTTACTCACTTCTGCCTATTTCTTACAAATGAAGTTGCCATCAATATGTATAACAGTGTATCAATAATGTCTAACTTATTTTGATGTTATCTTTTAAAACAATAGGTTAAGATGTGATAAAGAACATTATCATGCAGCACTGATAACAATATTATCGCTGCTGCTAATCAATAAGCTGTTAGAAGCACATCGAAATTAGGAGCTATTTTTGAATTTGTTTTTTAAATGGATATTTAAGAATGCCTGGAATTTATTTGGGGCTTTAGGCGTTGCAGGGACATTCTATTTCTCATTAATGTACGTTCCTGACTATGTTAAAGACATCACGACAGGGAAAGTTAACGTTATTCATGAAAGCCTAATGGATGATGTCCAAGAGCTAATTTTTTATGAAAAATCGATTTCGATTGATGATATTAAAATGTTTATACGAGGTAAGGAGCTGAAACAAGGAATATCATATCCATACACGTCTGAAGAACTATTGCTTCAAGTTCAAGAACGTTTTATGGGTAATAAATTTATTCCGTTAGAAAAAAGAGAGTCACTATTAGCCTCTATAAATAAACTTAGAGCTAGTTACACTCCACCCAGCGAACCAGTTGAAAAAGAATTTGATTGGACTCCAATTATTTCATGGTTACTTTCTGCTTTTGGTGCAGTGATCGCAGCAGTCGGGGCATCTAGCCTTGCAGGCAAGCTCAAGAGTGACAAAGAGACTGAAGCCGACATTATATCCGGGGATATTATTATCAACCATCATGGTGGCTCTATGTCCGCTTCTGCATATGAATATGAAAAAATGGTTGGTGATACATTGTCAGACTTAGGGTTGTCACTTAAATCAGAATCAAATGAATATGACTTCTTGGTAGAACAAAAAGGACAGGAGTTTATTGTTGAGGTCAAAAAATATCGTAAGATGCTTGGCTTGGGTACAGCACGCTCTTTTCTCAATATGATACTAGCCTCTGGTAAAGGTGGTGTACTAGTTGTTTCTTCAGGTATAACGCAGAGAACCAAAGAGTTAATTCAGGAACATAATCAAATCTCAGAAAATCAAAAAATATATGTAGTTACAGGAGATTCGAAAGATAAAGTAAAAAGCCAATTATCCGAAATATTTGGCGTATAAGTGCTTCTAGCAAGTTGCTCAAACGGACAAAAAACAGCTGGCTTTTGCTCGTTCCTTGCTAATTATAGCCAGCTATTTTATTGCCGCTTAGCAAAGCGTTATGTGCAAGAGGTCATCGCATGCAAATACATTCTCGGAAGCTAAACGAAGCTGATTTTCAAGCAATGAAGGATCTTCTTCTAAAAGAAGGCCCTAATGATTGGAATTACATTACAGATGAGAGCATTATTCATCAATTTCAACTTATAAACCAAGGGAAAGCTTTAGCCGTTTTAGCAGAAGATACTAGCATCGTTGGCTTCGCTGTCCTCATCATTAAAGAAGCGTGTCCGGCTAAGTTAAGTAAATATGCTGTTCTATCAGATATCGCATACATAAATGACGTGGTTGTGGCCTCAAGCCAAAGTGGTAAAGGTCTTGGCAGTCAGCTTTTAAAAGAATCCATTAAACTTGCTGGCAATAAAAAATGTAGCCATGTCTATATCGAACGCCATGAAGACAATTTGGCTTCTGCGGGCATGATGCGCAAGGCTGGGTTTAATCTGGTTGAGACATTCCATGACCCTGAAAAACGAGCTATAGGTTCAAAAAACACTTCGGTGCTAAGCATATGCACATAACGTATAAGGGTAGACCGCGCGAAGCCGCGTCCCTCCTTGCCAGCAGAATGGCAATTGTTGAACAAGCCCGGGGGTGAGGTTTACTAATACTCTTTATTATGCAAATAGCAGAACGAGATATCGCTCTGTTTGAGGTGATGTTTCTTGGGACCATTTCAGATATGTGGGGTCAGTGTAAGCTTAGTTTTTTGTACCTACTCCCGATTCCATTAAAGCCTTTTGTTTCCCCTAAGCAAAGCAACCCTAGATTCTTAAATCGAAGAGGTAAACAATCAAGTAACAAAGGGGTCGTAACCCATTACCCAAAATCGAAGAGATAAACACTCAGGTGTGAACGCGGCTGTGACCTTCCGTGACAGGGCCGTTCAATGACATCCATGTCAACACGGCATTTGTGAATCCATTCACATCAGATGTCACGGCAGAGCCCACAGGGATTGTGCTTGCATAACAAAGGGGTCGTAGCCAATAACCTTCTAATCGTTATCAGATTACTTATGACTTTTCACTCTAATCGAAGAGATAAACACTCGAGTGTAGATGCGGCAGTGATCTTCGACAGCAGGGCGAGGTTTCACAAGGTGGAACTCTTCGAGCGAGAGATAGGGATATCGAACTGGCTGTTTAACATGGAGGTTATTGGCTGTCGTAGAGGCTATAGGGATATATTTATGCCGTGTCACTGAAGTATCTGCACGTTAGGTCGTTCCTAGGCATCCTGCCTTCACGACATTGGTGCATCCATGCACGGCACTGCTGCAAGCAATTGATAAAAAATGAGGCTTTGGTTGAGCGCAAACCATCCAAATACCAATTCAGCCCAATGAAGCCAACCAAAAAGATATTTGAAACTTGTTATCCTACAAGAACACTAACTCGTGAGAGATATTGCAGACTTCTCCGAATCTACCTCTACTTCATCATCGAAAATAGCTTCGATCGAAGCGCCAAAAAGCCTGGCTAACTTAAACGCTAGCGGCAAACTTGGGTCATATTTGCCCTTCTAGATGGCGTTAACCGTCTGCCGGGAAACATCGAGTTTCTCGCCTAGTAAGATTTAGTTGTTCGTCTATGTCGGATTTCGATACTGCAGCCACGATTAGCTCAAATCATATCCCGCCTTGCCACTTATACGTTAATTGCGTACACTTAATTTATGAAATGTATATTTGTCGAATCAACTATATTTGAAAAATACCGTGCTGATCACCTCAGCGATGAAGAGTTTAGACTTTTCCAAGCTGAGCTTATGTCAAATCCAAAGCAGGGTGATGTCATTCAAGGCACGGGTGGTTTGCGAAAGGTTCGAGTTGCAAGTAAAGGTAAAGGAAAGCGTGGTGGTTCCCGAGTTATCTATTACTTGCTTGATGAAAAACGACGTTGCTATTTGCTCACCATTTACGGAAAGAGTGAAGTGTCAGATTTAACCGCAGATCAAAAGAAACAGTTAAAGGCTTTTATGGAGGTATGGCGTAATGAGCAATCGTGATTTATTTGTAGAATTAAGTTCAGCTCTTGTTGAAGCAAAAGAGCATTCAAAGGGTAAACTTACCCTTAAAACACATCATGTAAACGATGTTAGCGAACTTGATATTTCACCCAAAGAAATATTAAATCTTCGTGAGAAATTTAATATGTCTCGTGGTGTGTTTGCTAGTTTGCTTCATACATCTCCTCGTACTTTAGAAAATTGGGAGCAAGGGCGCAGCGCCCCAAATGGGCAAGCAATTACTCTTTTGAAGCTAGTGCAGCGTCACCCAGAAACTCTTACGCACATTGCTGAGCTATAACGAGTGCGCAGTCGCGTTCTTCCTTATGAATAGCATGACAAGTGTTGAGCAAGCCCGAACTCGTTGTTGGTGACATCTTTAATCGTAAATATCAGACCAATGAACCCACTCAAAGCTATCTCAAATAAAATTAAGCCATGGTTTACGAAATGAGAGTTGAACTTGATGGCTCAACATCAACCCCAACTTCATCATCGAAAATAGCTTCGATTGAAGCGTCAAAAAGCCTGGCTAACTTAAACGCCAGCGGTAAACTTGGGTCGTACTTGCCCTTCTCGATGGCGTTAATCGTCTGCCGGGAAACATCGAGTTTTTCGGCTAAGTCAGCTTGGGTCCAATCTCGCTCTGCGCGGAGCACTTTTAAGCGATTCTTCATCTTTTAAAATCCTTAAGAGCTTAACGGTATCTGAGTCTGCCACTGATGATGCCGACGATATAGGTGAGTGCCATGAGTGCGATGAGATAAGCGGAATTTAGCTCCGGCAGAATGCCATTTTTATCTAAGATTGAATAGCTTGAAAAACTGATGATAGTTACGCCGACGGAAAGAGCTAAGGCATCTAGTTGGATCTTGCGTTCCATCTCATCGAGTTCGATGAGAAATCGTCGGTAGGAGAACACCATGGCTATTCCTATCACCGTGTGGGTCAGGAATGCGATAGCGACTGGAATGGTGGTGAACCATGCTTGCTGGGACAGGTATGAGGTGATCATTAAGCTTAGCGCCCATAACACAGCGAGTAAATTTACCTTGTTAGCATTTTTTATGTCTCTTTGGGGAAGTCCCTTAGAGCAGACTGCGTCTAGAATACTTTTCATCGTTCTCTCCATCTATGTCTTAGTAATTGATAAAATAATATGTAAAGCATGCTTTACCTATGAAGATAATTTAACCACATGTGTAAGTCAAGCTTACTTTACTTAATGACGTAATAGCTTAACTTCTGTTATGTCTCTATAGATAAAAATAATAGGTGGGGCTGTATTTGATTTAGTGTTAGTTATATCTTGTGGATATTGGATTTGTTAAGACTTTTAAGGAAAGGAGAGGTATGCAGCAGCAAGATCATGATGAGAACTTTAAGAAGCTGACACGTATCGCTAAGTTTCTGGTGCCTATGTTTATTGTTATCACGATCAGCGTTTTAGCTTGGTTTGAGTTCAGCAATGAGATGCTTAACATTAACGTTGTGAATAAGAATGTTGAGTGGAGTGGGGGATGTTCTAAAGGGAATTGTTCTGGCAGCCCCATTTATTATGTCTCGACGGATGCGGAGACGTTCATCACGACTCAAAACATCTATGACCGAATTGAAGTTGGTCAGAACTATGATGCTGAAACTGAAGGATTTACAGGGATAGCCGTTCACCGAAGAATTGATTATCTATTTTAAAGCTGATTCTACGAGAAAGAGATGATAACGAAATATATCCGCTGTGAAGTCCCAGCAGCTAGTAAGGCTGATTTTTCGAAAGGCCAAAGCCTCTGGAAAGAGACGGCATACAGTGAGGGCTTTCGTTCGCAACTCGGCGGCTGGGAGCTCTCTAAGGGAAAGTCAGCTAAGGGGAAGTCGACTAGCAGTAAGGCGATGATTTTGGCTCATTGGCAAGACATGGAGAGTGTGAGAAATTTCATGAAACTCGCTCACGATCCTATTGCCGATAAAACCAATCAGGCCGAGACTTACAGCGCGCTCTCTGTCTCCTATTTATCAGCAGTCATGGACATCCCAGCTTCAAATCAAGACAACCAAAACAGAGTCGAGAGTGGTTTTATCCGTATAGCCGATTGCTATGTCGCCCCAGATAAAGCAGATGCCTTTATTCAGGAGCAAAAAACGCTCTGGAATCCCGGCATGCAGCAAGCCAAGGGCATGTTAGGCGGGGAATTGTGCCAATTTATTGATGAAGTAAACCGTTATCTAGTCATCAGTTATTGGCAAAGCGAGTCACATCATAATAACTACACCACCCAATACTTCCCAGCTTTAAAACAACAAGCCGCCACCGACATCATCGAAACTATCTCAGGCCACAATATCCAAACAGAACCAAGCTGGAAAATCACACCTTTAGAGAAGGCGATAGCCAAATAGATAACCTTCTAATTTATACATGTTCAATCGAAGATATGACTCTTGGTTTAACCTGCAGGTGTGGATACGGCTGTGAGCTTCGATGACAAGGATGTCATCGTAGAACCTACATGTAGACACTTGCGGTGTCTCACAGAAGTGTCTACATGTAAGCCCACGGCAGGTGATAAATAACAATGAAGTCATGCCTATAAACCACCTATTAAATAACATTAAAAATTAAATATGAATCACCAAACAACAGACATAAAAAATCCCAGCTCAGCTAACAGCCAAACTAGGATTAATAAGACAATCAAACTAAGCCAATAAAAAGACCTTATTATGCATTAGGTCCGGCATGCTTGATCGAATCTGGTACTTGATACTTCTCGAAGTTAGCCGTAAAGCTCTCAGCTAACTGCTGGGCATATTCAGCATATTGTGCCTTGTCTGCCCAAGTGTTGACTGGGTTAAGTAGCTGAGTGTCCACGCCTGTAACTGCAACAGGTACGTGCAAGTTAAGTTTTTCTAGGTACTCAGTTTCAACGCCTTTTAACTCTCCACTGACGATAGCATCGACGATAGCGCGTGTTGTCGGGATATCGAAACGCTTACCGACACCATGTGGGCCGCCTGTCCAACCCGTATTCACGAGATAAACTTGGCTGTCGAATGATTCGATACGCTTCATCAGCAGTTCAGCGTAAACCCCTGCTGGACGTGGGAAGAAAGGTGCGCCGAAACAGGTCGAGAACGTTGACTGAATCGCAGAGCTTGATCCCATTTCGGTAGAACCGACTTTCGCCGTGTAACCCGATAGGAAGTGATAAGCAGCTTGCTCTTTAGTCAAAATAGAGACTGGCGGTAATACACCTGACACATCACACGTTAAGAAGACAACAGCATGGGGCTCTGCGCCACGGTTTTCCTCTATGCGTAAGCCAATATGCTCAAGCGGGTATGCTGCGCGGCTGTTTTCAGTCAAGCTTGAGTTGGTGTAATCAGGGATGCGATTTTCATCCATCACTACATTCTCAAGCACAGTGCCGAAACGAATAGCGTTCCAGATCACAGGCTCATTTTTTTGGCTCAGGTCGATACACTTTGCGTAACATCCGCCTTCGATATTGAAAACACCACCCGGTGCCCAACCATGTTCGTCATCACCGATTAAGAAACGCTTAGGATCGGCTGATAGCGTGGTTTTACCTGTACCTGACAGGCCGAAGAAGAGTGTGGTATCGCCATCTTTACCTACGTTAGCCGAGCAGTGCATTGGTAGCACGCCTTTTGCTGGTAGTAGGAAATTCTGCACTGAGAACATGGATTTCTTCATCTCACCAGCATACTTAAGGCCTGCAAGTAGGACTTTACGCTCGGCGAAGTTAAGGATCACGGTTGCATCAGAGTGGGTGCCATCACGCTCGGGAACACATTCAAATCCAGGTGCGTTGATGATCTGCCAAACTGGCTTATCAGCAACATTGAATTCTTCAGGAATGATAAACAGGTTACGGGCAAATAACTGGTGCCATGCGGTTTCTGTCGTGACTTGAATTGGCTGGTAATGTTGAGGATCAGCTCCTACTTCCAACTCAGAAAAAAATAACTCTTTGTCACCTAAGTAAGCTTCTACTCGGTTCCATAGTGCAGTAAACGCCTCTTGTTCAAAAGGTTTGTTAACTGCACCCCAGTCGATATCGGCCTCAGAGCTTGGCTCTTTGACAATAAATCGATCGTTGGGTGAGCGGCCTGTACGTTCGCCTGTTTTAGCGACTAAAGCCCCGTTTGCTGTGAGTTCGCCTTCACCGCGTGCTAGTGCGATTTCGATGAGTTGTGCCGTCGTAGGATTGCAGTGAGTACGAGGTGTTCCATCCGCCATTAGTAAGGTCTCCATTATTGAGGTCGGAAATGGGCGCCAGTCTTTGCCAGCTTGGTTTTTGTGCGTCTTATGCGCTATTTTTCATGATTGTAACGTAAGCGTAAATAAATGTGTGAGTAACTTCGCCTAAATGGTGAAAATATTAGTTGTCGCTGGTTAATTAAGGTGAGTGGGATAAGACTAAAGATTGAAATTTTGTTTGTTTTAGTGAGTTTTGCTGCATATAACATGCCTGAAAGAGGCATAAAGTCTGGTTTCAAATGGTTATTTTTAATTAATCTAACTTTACATTCGACTGCATTGACGTGTTCGGCTAGCAGGCATACTATCGTTTTAACTCACAAGGCAGATGTTTTAGCTTTGTTTTGTGACGTCTTCAATATGAGTTCACAACCTAATTTTTTGTTTATTTCAACGGAGTTAACCTTATGCCTCTTCATTCAAAGGATACGGTTAGAGACGACCTTCTCGATGACATCTACTCGTCAGCAGACTTGGCCCAATCTATGCCAAAGTACAAAATGCCTGAGCTGGAACACGATCCACGTCACGCTTACCAAGTGGTGCATGACGAACTAATGATGGACGGAAATTCTCGACAGAATCTGGCGACTTTTTGTCAGACCTGGGTTGAGGAGCAAGTGCATCAATTGATGGACGAGTGTATCGATAAAAATATGATCGATAAGGATGAATATCCTCAGACGGCAGAGATTGAAGCTCGCTGTGTGCATATGTTGGCGGATCTGTGGAATTCTCCAGATGCTGAAAATACCTTAGGTTGTTCTACTACGGGTTCGAGTGAAGCGGCAATGTTAGGTGGAATGGCGCTTAAGTGGGCCTGGCGCAAGAAGATGAAGGCGTTAGGTAAGCCAACTGATAAACCGAATATGATCTGTGGCCCTGTGCAAGTATGTTGGCATAAATTTGCTCGCTACTGGGACATCGAGTTACGTGAAATCCCAATGGAAGGCGATCGTTTAATCATGACTGCTGAAGAGGTGATTAAACGCTGTGATGAGAACACCATTGGCGTCGTCCCTACATTGGGTGTGACATTTACCTGTCAGTATGAACCTGTTCAAGCCGTGCATGATGCTTTGGATCAATTGCAGAAAGACACTGGCTTAGATATTCCTATGCACGTTGATGCTGCCAGCGGTGGTTTCCTTGCACCATTTTGCGACCCAGACCTTATATGGGATTTCCGCTTACCACGTGTTAAATCAATCAATGCATCTGGACATAAGTTTGGCCTAAGCCCATTGGGAGTAGGTTGGGTTGTATGGCGTGATGCTTCAGCTTTAGACGAAGATCTTATCTTCAATGTGAATTATTTAGGCGGTAATATGCCGACCTTCGCATTGAACTTCTCTCGCCCGGGTGGCCAGATTGTTGCGCAATACTATAACTTCCTACGCTTAGGCAAAGAGGGTTATCGCAAGATCCATCAAGCATGTTATGACACCGCTGTTTACCTGTCTGCTGAGATTGAAAAGTTGGGCATGTTCGAAATCATCTACGATGGTAATGGTGGTATTCCAGCAATGAGTTGGGCTTTGAAAGAGGGCGTTGATCCAGGGTTTAACCTGTATGACCTTTCTGACCGCATTCGCTCACGAGGCTGGCAAATTGCCGCTTATGCAATGCCGCCTAAGCGAGAAGATCTCGTCATCATGCGCATTTTAGTTCGTCATGGCTTTAGCCGAGATCAAGCTGATTTGCTGGTTAACGATCTTAAACATTGTGTGGAGTTTTTTGCTAAACATCCTATCTCACACAATAGTGATCAAGAGGAATCTGCAGGATTTAATCACGGTTGATGAAGCAAGGGGCTGTGCTAAACGGCCCTATTCCTGTTTCAAAGAGTTAGTGCCGCTGACATCAGAGGTGCTATCGCATTTTGTAAGAAGGGCATATTGACCATGTCCTTTTTACACGATGATCTTCCATAAAGCTGAATATACCCAAACCACTTCAACATGCAGTAGGTTGCTTGGGTATAGACGTTTGGTCCATCTTTTTCAACACGGGAAACGATAATGAATACCTCTTTTTTGGGTAAAATCTCCCTTTGGGTAAAGACGCAACGCTGGGCGTTGTTACTGACACTATTTATTTCACTATTTTCTACTAACCTTTTGGCTGCTGAAACTATCGAAACGGCAGCGATACAAGACGCTGCTGGATTACTTACCTTCCTGTTTACCTATATCGCTCATAATCCCTTTGTATTTCTCTTCTTGAGCATCGCTATCGGTTATCCCTTGGGGAAAATCACCATTAAAGGCGTCAATTTAGGCTCAACAGCGGGCACTCTGGTTGTTGGCGTTACTATCGCATTAACGGCATTTTCTATTTATGGCTTGAGAATCGATGCGCCTGGGCTGGTCTCTGATATTTTCCTGATGATGTTTATGTATGCCATTGGCATGAAAGTCGGACCGCAGTTTTTCTCCGGTTTAGCCCGAGGTGGGCTGGATTTTGTGGTTATCGGTCTTATCGTGGTATTCAGTAATTTTCTTATTGTTTTCTTTGGTTCAAAACTATTGGGTTTAGCGCCCGGTTATGCGGCGGGGATTATCTCGGGAAGTTACACGGTTACAGCTGTGATGGGGGTGGCTCAATCGGCGATTGATTCTGGTGCGTTTAAAGCTCCAGCTGGAATGACGTTAGATCAAGTCAGTGCCAACATTGCTGCGGGTTATGCCATCAGTTATATCCTTTCAAGCGTTTTCATTATTTTACTTATCAAGTATCTACCAGCGATGTCGGGTGTCGATCCGGTAAAAGCAGGAAAGGATGCGGAAGCCGAATTTGGTTCTGGTGATGATACAGAAGCGCTGCCGAGTACCAGTGGTTTTTCAAATCTTGGGGTGCTGCCCTTGGATATTCGCGCCTACCGAGTTGATCATCAAGAGTTAGTCGGCCAAAGTGTCGAGGCACTATTCCACCGTTATCCCCATGCCGCTGTCTTGAAAGTGGTACGTGGCGATGAAGTGCTAGATGCTGCGGATAATCCAGTACTTGCGCTTGGTGACATCATTGGTGTGCGAGGGAATTATCATCTGCTGATCGAAGGTGGTGAGTCTACCGTCGGTGTTGAAGTGGATGAACCTAGGGCCCGTAATGTTGATATCGAAGTGGCGGATATTCATCTTGGTAAGTCGGAATTTACCGGAAAAACCATTGAAGAAATAAGTACTGACATTGGGTTTGGTATCTATCTCAAAGCCTTGTTTAGACAAGGGCATCAGCTGCCTGTTTTACCACAGACGGTGGTTGAAGTGGGTGACGTAATTCGTGTAGCTGGATCAGATTGGTGCGTTAAGCAGGTAGGGAAGAAGCTTAACAGTAATCCGATTGTTGAGAGCACGCTGACTGAAACCTTCTATTTAGCACTATCTTTATTGATTGGTTATATCTGTGGCCATTTGAGTGTCACCGTTGGCGGTATTCCCTTTGCGCTAGGCACATCTGCTGGCTGTATGTTGACGGGGATCATCTTCTCATTCTTGAGAACCCGTAACCCAGCCTTTGGTGGCCCCATGAGTGAGGGAGCGAGAAGCTTCTTGCAAGATATCGGCTTGAGTTTGTTTGTTGCAGTATTAGCGGCAACGGTTGGCCCAAAAATCTTGGCATCATTTCAAGGTACCGTGGTGATTAAGATCGCCATACTCGGGTTAATTGCTGCGTTAGTTCCCCCTGTTCTAGCTTGGATATACGGTTTCTATTTCCGCAAGATGAATCCAGCTATATTGGCGGGAGCGTGTGCAGGCGGTCGTAATAGCACACCAGCGATGAAAGGAGCTCAGGAGGCGTGTCAAAGCGATATACCTGCAGTAGGGTATCCAGTTCCTTATGCGCTTACTTCGATGATAGTGCTCGTTCTGGGCTATCTGACGATGGTGCTTTATTGATAGGCAATAAAAAAGCAGCTCATGATGAGTAATGCCGATCATTTAGTGATAAATCGATCGGTTGACTGATCTTCTAGATGCT
>OJDH01000360.1_pt1 | contig 22110 bp, 19 predicted proteins | sample 1592761 | NCBI WGS metagenome assembly OJDH01 (sample SAMN05416855, study PRJEB24817) | seawater metagenome | isolation source: Sea water | place: Canada:Atlantic | collected 2013-11
GCCTCAGAACCGCGAAACTCTCGCTGAGCGATCAAATCTTTATACTGATTGGTATTAGTCAGGATTGTCTATACTAATTAATACTCAAGTGTGAGCGCTCATCAGTTCCCACATACGAGACGAATTAGACTGCATAATAAGTGAGAATTGTAATGAACATTCAAAACACAGCTCTACTCTTAATTGGTTTTCAAAATGACTATTTTGCCAAAGATGGCATCCTACACAGTGCACTGGAAAATTCAGAGCAGGTGGGGACAATTTTGGCCAACTCGCTCAACTTGATAAAAACCTTGCTGCCAACCGAGGCCGTGATTGCAGCAACTCCTATAATCTTTACCCCCGACTATTCTGAGCTCAGTGATCCCATTGGGATTTTAAAAATCATCAAAGATAATGGCGCTTTCAGATCAAACACCGTAGGAGCTGCAACGATAGCAGAGGTTGAGGCACTATCAGGTAACATTGTGACTTTACCCGGTAAGCGCGGACTAAGCTGTTTCTCAAATACGGAATTACATCGAGTATTACAAGAACACGAAATTACCAATGTAATTATTGCTGGCGCGGTCACCTCCCTTTGTATCGATACAGCAGGAAGAGAAGCCGCAGATCTCGGTTATCGTGTCACGATCATCTCTGACTGCACTGTCGCAAGAACCACTTTTGAGCAGGAGTATTATCTCAATGAGATAATGCCTTTGTATGCAAATGTCATGTCCTCAAAAGACATTGCGCAATCTTTAGGACTCTAAATGCCTGACGGTTTAAAAGGTCCCAGTTCCAGTGAACTACTCTCTCAGGCGCAAAATAAACTCATTGAGCACCTGCAAGCATCAGAAAAACGCTATCAAGATTTAGTGGGACACCTTCGTGATGTGGTATTTCATCTTAATCTGGAGCTGAAATGGACTTTTCTCAACCAAGCTTGGCATGGGATGTCAGGCTACTGCATTGCTGACTCTTTAGGCTGTGACTTTGCTGATAACTTTTCACCAGAAGATACTTTGAGGTGCACCAAAGGTTTTGATGACTTACTCACAAAGCAGATCATGGAGATGAGTGAGGAGATCACCTTTATCACCGCTGATGGTGAACAACGAATTTTTGAGCTGTCATGCAGAGCAGTCAAAGATGAAACAGGGCAGTTTGCAGGTTTTGCTGGCATCCTCTCCGATATTACAGAGCGGATCACTGCCGAAAATAAAATTACCTTTATGGCATATCATGATGCCTTAACTGGCATCGCAAATAGACGCTTACTCACAGAGCACCTTGCAAAAGAGTTAACCAAACCCTCTCAAAGCTTATCCTCATTACTCTACATAGACTTAGATAACTTTAAACAGGTCAATGACCATTTTGGGCATACTATCGGGGACCTTCTTTTATGTGAAGTCAGTGATACTCTCAGTGAATATATCCATGATGAGGAAGACCTTGTTGCTCGAATGGGCGGTGACGAATTCATTATTTACTTTTCTGACCTAGGGACAAATCAAACCCAGGCAACAGAAAAGCTCGCGATGGTCACCGAAGAGCTCCGTTCTCAACTGAGTACTCCTTTTCCTCTCGGAAAATTACAAATTCGAGTAACCAGTAGCATCGGCGTCGTGATCTTAGATCGTGCCACTATGAGTCACAACGATATTTTCAAATACGCCGATGCTGCACTCTACCATTCAAAGAATACAGGGAAAAATCAGGTTCGCTTCTATGATGACGAACTAGAACAAACCGAAAGACGACGCCAACAACTCGAAGAAGAACTCAGTCAAGCCATTAAAAATGAAGAGTTCTTATTATATTACCAACCTCAAGTAGATTCGAGCGGCACCAATATCCTTCAAGCAGAAGTGCTACTGCGTTGGCAACACCCGAAACATGGCATAGTCAATCCTGACGAGTTTGTGCCTCATCTTGAAGAATATGGCTTAATCATCCCAGTTGGAAAATGGGTTTTGAAGGAGAGCTGTCGCCAGCTCAGAGTCTGGCAATTAGCAGGGAGAAGCCAACTGTGTCTCTCGATAAATGTCAGTGCGAATCAATTTTCACATCCTGACTTTATTCCATTTGTTGAACAGTGTCTTATTGAACATCAAGTGCTTGGAAAATACATAGAGTTAGAGTTAACTGAAAGTGTAGCGATTCATGACATCCCTTCAACAATCAAGAAGATGAATAAACTACAAGAACTTGGCATTCGTATCGCGCTCGATGATTTTGGTACCGGCTACTCCTCTCTTTCGTACCTAAAACATCTGCCAATTAACACACTAAAAATTGACCAATCTTTTGTTCAGGGGCTTCCCCATGATGGCTACGATGCCGCCATCGTTGAAACAACAATGGTGATGGCACATCACTTAGGATTAACCGTTGTCGCTGAAGGTGTAGAAAACACGATACAGTTAGGTTTTCTCAAAAAGCAGGAATGCCATCTTTATCAAGGCTACCTCTTTAGCCAACCACTCAATGTCAACAAGTTTAGTAAACTCATCCTTGTAGACTGATGTCCACTTTAACAGTGGTCGAAATGAGCATTTTCCATGCACATAAACGACACTTGTTGCATCGACATCACAGGTATCGTTAACGCTCGTAAAGAGTCAATGTCGACACTAATACCCTTTTCCAAAGCACCGATATTTGCCGCATAGCTATTCGTTTTTCCGCAAACTACCCACTCTTCTTGCCATTTAACAAGGTAATAACGCTCAGCTGTAGAGTGGCTCGCCGATATCAAACTAGCTTCATAAGCCGAAGGGGGCAAGGTGTCAACGTCACCGATTTCAAGAGCTGAGTTGATCACCGCCACCACAAGCTTGGTGTTATCGAACGCAGATAAAGACAGATGAAGGTAAGGCGCAAGCAACTTAAGCAAAGATTCAGTCATATCACAATCCCTTATTATTAAGGACAAGCAGGTAATAATCTCTATCATCAAAGGTAAAGAAATCTAATACTTGCATCGACGCTTTATTGGTATGGGCTGAAAAGGAAGCCATGTTATCTTCCGCAATAAAGGTCAGCATAAAAGGGAATTGAGTGCTGACACGCCCTTTAAGCATTGTGACTAACTGTTCAAAGATGCCCTGGCCACGGTACGTTTTTTTAATCCAAATTGGGCCATATTGGCAGGAGTTAGTTTGGGTTAACTTCACCCCATTTACGCTGAATTGGCCTAATTGCTTCAGAATATGGCGATATACAGGCCAAGATTGAAAAAATGCCCAAGGACCTGCAATTACATAACCCACAATCTCTGTTCTATCTTCAGCAATGACGATACAACCCAGCTCAATTAAATGAGTAAGCTCATTAGCACCAAACGTCTGGCCATCAAGGCCATGAGCCTGAGATTCATTCCCCAACTCATCATTAACATTCTGACGTTCAAGCCTCTGTAATTGCTCAATATCATTAAGGTGAGCTACTCTAATTTCCATTACTCTACTCGTATCGCATTTATATCTGATGAGGCCATTATACAGCTATAGTCAAATCCATTAAATCGTCTTAGCAAAGATAGCTCAAACCTAGGCATTTATTTGCTAAAAGCCGATATCACGACCACAATTAACAACTATAAAACAAGACTAATCTAGGTTCCTATGCTTCCGCAGAATATTGATACCAAAATCAGCTTACTTGAAAGTGACAACACTCAGCTCAATATCGTGCGGTGGATGCACCAATGCGAACTAATGAAGCGCTATTATGATTCTGACGTCGTATTTGTTATTCAGGAGACTGGGCAAGGATTTGAAATCATTGTCAGCTCAATCAGTCAAACTCGTTGTTTCACAACTGGCACTCTATTCATAAAAGAGACTCCCATTTTTCAACGTTTAGTGCACTGCCCACCACAAGGGCTCAATATCGACTTAACCAGCCAAAAATCACAAGACTTACCTAAAGATTTCAACGAAGCGAACAGCATGCTGACACGGCCAATATTATGGCCGGACGGCACTCACTTCGGCTGTATCTGTGTATTAAATTCCAAATCCTCAAAGATCGAAGCCAATGCCTTTATGCTTGAGCCATTTCAAGTACTCCTACAGCAGGAGCTTTCTTTATACAGCCAGACACAACGCATTGAATCCCTATCAATGAGAGACAAGGACACAGGGATGTTAAATGAGTATGGCTTCACTATGATGGCGCCCAGACAATTAAGCTTAGGCAGACGTTTTGGCGCCCATGCTGGCATTATATTTATTGAGTTATTACCTGAATCTACAAATCAAGAACTCGTGGAGAAACACAATCGATTACTGGGTAATATCATTCAAGACACAATACGCACGGCTGATATTGCAGCTCATTACGGCGAGAGGCAATTTACGGTACTGGTTTTTGTCGATTCGGAGCGTGATTTACAACATATCACTCAACGTATTGAAAAACTGCTCCATCGACAAAATGGGCACCTCAAAATCGATTTCAGTTGCAGCTATTTCAGCCCTGAATCATCAATGAAATTGAGCCCTATGTTAGAGAAAACAAAAAATGGTCTCAGATCTGAGCAGAAAAAATTGGACAAGCAAGTGCAGGAAAAAGAAATAGAGAACAAGATTGAAGCAAGCAGCCCTTTAATATAGGACTCAAGCAATATTGCGTACAACACCAACCCTATTTTACTCCTGCCTCCTCGCCCATTGAATAAAAAGCACTACGGGAAAAGGAGACATCATCACGGCCCCAAGCCCAATTAACGTTGACACTGTTACCATACCGCTAACGACTTGACTCATATCTGTAAACAGGTATGTAGCAACTCCGGTAATTAATAGCACTAGGCCCATCCAATGCATTACTTTTAACGCTTTCATCGCCTTTTCCCTCTATTTGGCAGATTTAATGCTGTTTATCTTGCACTATAATTGTCACAATATAACAAGTACATTAATTTAGGGCTCTGTCATGTCTATCAAATCTTTCGTTATCTCCGCTGCCTTAATCGGCCTAACAGCTTGTCAAAGTTCAGATGTCGCTCAAGTGCAAGATATTGAGCTTCAAGGAACATGGAACATCGAGGTTGTCGCCGATAAACCTGTTATCGATTACAGTCCGGCACAATTGATTTTTGCTGAAGAAGGAAATCTTTCAGGTAACAACAGCTGCAATAATTTCTTCGGCAGTTACACCATTGACGGTGACAATGTTCGCCTTATGCCTGCTGGTAATACAATGAAGGCCTGTGTTGATGCATTAATGGATCAAGAGCAAAGAGTCATGGCTGCCATGCCTGAAGTGACAAATGCCAGTCTTGCCAAAGGCAAGCTGCTTTTAAAAGATGCAAAGGGAAATACTCAACTGGTGTTGAGCAGGCTCTAATATTTAAGAACACTGCTTTTGCTAGATAATAAAAAACCGCCTGTTGGCGGTTTTTTTGTTTAAGCACATATACCTCAAAGCTAAGCATCAAAGTGCCCCTTACAATCACGCTCCCCTATCTTCATTTCATGCAGAGCTGCAGGGGGTTGTTCACGCTCAATTAAATAACTCCAGTAGGCGTCATCGAATCCTCTAAATAACTGCTCTGTCTTACCCTCTGATTTCAAAATAAGCCACCACCACACTAGGCCCCAAGCACCAAAAGTCAGTATGGTTAACATGAAATGCAGGCATTTATAGCGCTCCACCCCTTCTTTATTTATGCTTTTTCCAGCAACATTTCTGTGTACGCGGAATGTATGGTTAACCCTCGCCATAGACACCTCTCACTCTTATATTCAGTAATAAAAAGCTTAGCAGGGTTAGACTTTAGTCGAATGATAAATTCGATAAATATTTCCCACTGAGCCAAGAGGAGCATGCTAAAGTATCAACAAAAATGGGAGAGATAATGAAAATTAGAAAAGGCGATATATCAGACCTTAGCGCATTGGTTCAATTTAATTTAGCGATGGCTAAAGAGACTGAAGATCTTGCATTAGATGAAGATGTGTTAACTACAGGCGTGAAAACACTATTGTCTCATGAGGAAAAAGGCTTCTACCTCGTCGCTGAAGTCGATGGTGAAATCGCTGGTTCACTGATGGTGACATTCGAATGGAGTGATTGGCGTGCTAAGGATTACTACTGGATCCAAAGTGTTTATATTCGCCCGCAAAATCGCCGCCAAGGGATCTACGCTAAGCTCTATCAAGCCGTCAAACAGATAGCCGAAGAAAATGGTGGAGCAGCCAGCTTTAGACTCTATGTTGAGCAAGACAACACTAAAGCGCAAAGTACGTACTCGGCGCTGGGAATGGAAAAAAGCTACTACCAGATGTATGAAGAGAAGTAGCGAGAGCGAACGCTTTGAGGGCGTTCGCGGGCTCACTACGAGTACGGGAACAAGTTCCCTACTAGATCGCTTCGCTGCGAGAAAGCGAGAAAAAGCTAAGAAGCAAGCAACAACTTATCGCTTTTGACTTATCTTTTTCTCGAAGGCCGCTGGCCGCCCTCGCAGTGACAAAGTCACGCTCTCGAAGGCACTCTTCAGCCGCTCTCAAAGACCGAAGGTCGCCCTCCAAACTATCTTTACGCGCAGATAGTCGTGACCTTTATCGCTAAACCACCTTGGCTGGTTTCACGGTACTTAACATTCATATCTTTGCCTGTCTCGTACATGGTCTCAATCACTTTATCTAAGCTAACTGTAGGCTCGCTGCTACGACGCATCGCCATACGTGATGAGTTAATAGCCTTAACTGACGCAATCGCATTACGTTCGATACAAGGCACTTGCACTTGGCCAGCAACAGGATCACACGTTAAGCCCAAGTTATGCTCCATGCCAATTTCTGCTGCAATACACACCTGAACAGCAGTAGCACCCATGATTTCAGCTAAACCCGCTGCCGCCATAGAACACGCAACACCCACTTCCCCCTGACAACCCACTTCAGCACCAGAAATAGAAGCATTACGCTTATACAGGTTACCGATAGCAGAAGCTGCTAAGTAAAAACGCGTGTATTCAGACTGAGTCATAGGCTGAACAAATTTGTCATAGTAAGCCATAACAGCAGGAATAATACCCGCGGCACCGTTAGTCGGTGAAGTCACGACACGACCACCAGCTGCATTTTCTTCACTGACGGCTAATGCGAACATATTGACCCAATCAAGGATAGCCATAGGATCGGTCGTATGACGCTCACCTGTCACTAACTGGCGATAGAGTGCTGGTGCACGGCGAGGAACACGTAATGGTCCTGCAAGTACGCCCTCAGTTTGGCAACCACGTTCGATACCGGCCTTCATGGTATTCCAGATGGCCTCGAAGGTTTCATTAATAAACGCTTCGCTGTGGAAAGCTTTCTCATTCGCCATCATGATCGCACTGATGCTCATGCCAGTTTCTTTACAGATAGCTAATAGATCGTCTGCGTAAGCAAATGGATAAGGCACCATCACTTCATTGGCTGCTTCTAAACCAAAATGCTCTTCATCAACAATAAAACCACCACCAGTAGAGTAGTAAGTCTTAGAGAATACGCTCACATCACCATTCCAAGCATGAATAGACATACCATTTTCATGCAGAGGAAGCGCATAAGAATGGAAGGTCACAGAGCCTTTAGGGAAGGCAACAACCTTCGCCTCTTTTCCTAATGGTAAAGTTTCTGTCGTCTCAATTTGACGAATAAACTCAGGAATGGCCTCAATATCTACTGTCGCAGGTAAGTTACCACCCAATCCCGTAAGGATAGCCGTATCAGTATGGTGACCTTTACCGGTAAGTGACAATGAACCATAAATATCGACACTGACGCGTGTCACTTTAGCCATATCTCCACGTTGACGTAATTCATCAACAAACTCTTTTGCGGCCTTCATCGGCCCGACAGTGTGTGAGCTGGATGGACCAACACCTATCTTAAAAATATCAAATGCGCTAAACATAACTAATTACCTCAATAGAAAAGGGTCAGCACTGAATGAGTGCTGACCCTAGGTAAATCTTAAAACAGTTTTACTTAAGACATCATTCCAAACAGAATGGCTGTCATTGCTAATAGACCTGCAATCACAACGAAAACGTTGCTGATACGGCCACGGTAGGCTTTAAGTGCTGGTACTTTGTAAACAGCATACATAGGCATTAGGTAAAGAATCGCAGCGATGATTGGACCACCGAGTGCTTCAATCATACCTAAGATGCTTGGGTTTATAATTGCGACACCCCAGATGGTGAAGAACATAAAGCCAAGAATGAATCTATTTACTTTCTTGTCAGATACTTCTTTCTTACTGCTACGCAACTGCTTAGTAATAATGCCCTTCAGACCTTCTGTCGCACCTAAGTAGTGACCGAAGAAAGAAGATACGATTGCAATCACAGCAATGATAGGACCAAAGTAGCTTACAAAACCACTTGCATGCACGTTAGCAAGGTAAGACAGAATTGGTAAGTTTTGCGCTTTAGATTCTGCAAGTTGTGCTGGGCTTAATGAAAGCACACAAGAGAATACAAACAGCATAACAAAACCAACTAACATCATACTCGTGTTACGTAGTATCACATCGGCTTTCTTAGACGCATTAACGCCATGCTCACGTTTCAATGCAACAGAGAACTGTGAGATTGCTGGAGAATGGTTAAATGCGAAGACCAATACTGGAATAGTTAACCAAACAGTGCCTAAGAATTCACCTGCTGATGGCACCTGAGACAAGGCGTCCATTTTCCAGCTTGGAATAAGGTACAAAGACATAAAAGCAAGAATAGCCACTAGTGGGTAAACTAGGAACTGAGTCACTTTCAACATGATCTTTTCGCCAGAAACCATCACTGACATCATGCCTAAAATTAGCAAGCCAGATAGAATCCAACGTGGTGGCGATGCCATACCAAGTTGGTTAACGATGAAACTGTCGATAGTGTTAGTAATACCCACACCATAGATCAATACGATTGGGTAGATAGCAAAGAAATACAACAATGTGATCGCTTTACCTGCGCCAACACCAAAATACTCTTCAACTACGTGAGTAATGTCGCTGCCTGGCTTCTGTGAAGAACAGACAAAACGAGATAGACCACGATGCGCTAAATAGGTCATAGGACCAATAATTATCGCCATCATCACTAGTGGCCAGAATCCGCCCATACCAGCATTGATAGGTAGGAAAAGAATACCTGCACCAACAGCGGTACCAAATAAACTTAACATCCAAGTTGTATCTTGACGTGTCCAACCCTGACGGCCAGATGTTTCTACTTGGGTTTTCATCACTTCTTCTTGCATAAATTTACCTTTGAGGTGCTAATGGCACCTTTGGTTTTGATGGTACAAACATAGACTGTGTAGTTACGGGTTAGCCCCACAGTAAGAGCAGAATTCGCGGTCAGAATATAGATTTAGAACATCAAAAAGTTGATCTAGCGCGCGGTTTTGAAATTGAATTTCAGAACAAGTGAGCAACGTGATCTTGCTCACAGTTGTTGTGTGGTAAATTTTCATAAGGACTCAATCAAAGTAACCAGATTGAACCTAAAACAAACATTACCATTACATAAATTACCTAAAGGTGATATTCAAAATCACACAACAAAAAACGCACACTCGCGCAATGTCACAAAAATACTCAGTAACGAGACATTAACCCACAAAGCAAACAAAAAATTTGAACTAGATCACAATCGAATCCACTAAATGAACTCAGATCTTTAGTAATTCAAACTGTCATCAATAAAACTAAGATCGCTTATTAAGCTCAATAGCCGACCAATCTTTAGAGGTTGGTTAACATAAATGACCTATTTACTCATGTAAAAATTAGGGGGATCAAAAAGATAACGAATATCGTTTATCTTCTAATCGCATCAGGTTGCAAATTGCAGATAAGCGGGAGACACTGCTTAAAATAAAATCGTAAATCCAATAAAAAATCCCCTATGCCAATGTTAACTAAACTAAAAGAAATTCACGTAGTGGTTGGTTCAACCAATCCAATCAAAGTTCAGGCTGCAAAGTCAGCTTTAGAACAACTTTTTCCACACTCTGACATTCATTGTCATGGCTTTCATGCGCCCTCGGGCGTCGCTGATCAACCGATGACAGCACCAGAAACACTTCAAGGTGCAATAAATAGGGTTGAGTACTGTCAATCAGCGCCCGAAATTGAAAAAGCTGACCTTTATATTGCGATTGAGGGCGGAGTCGATAACTTCACCTATGGTCCAGCCACCTTTGCTTATGTCGTGATAGCGCATCAGAGTCAACGTTTAGTCGGCCGTAGCGCACTCCTCCCGCTTCCTCCCATTATTTATAGCGCCTTAAATGAAGGTGAGGAGTTAGGTGATGTGATGGACAGGCTTTTCAACACCAAAAATATCAAACAGCAAGGCGGAGCCATTGGACTCTTGACGCGAGGGGCGGCAACCCGAGAAAGTACTTATACGCAAGCACTTATCTTAGCCATGGCGCCACTACTCAATGATGAGTTATACCGACGTTAGGTATATACCCAAGCGACTTGCAATTTAGTTTAATCCGCTCTAGGTTATACCTGACTCTTTAGATGTTAGTCGCACCTAATTCTTATCTTTAAGAATCAATCATAATCGAGGGCGTTAGATTGGCATTTATTGGTCGTAACAATGATATTGAAACAAGTGAACAGGGCGAAAGCTGTTGTAAAACCAACGCTAGGGATGGTCTCAGAAAAGTCTCTCGACACATTGTCAGACAATTAGGCATGCTCAACTCAGCCTTTGGCGACCTCCCCTTATCTCCAGCTCAAGCTCATACACTAATCGAACTAGGCAATGAATCGGTTTCAATAAAGCAACTCTCACAGAGCCTGAATATCGATAAATCAAATGCCAGTCGTGCGGTCACTCATCTTGTCGAAAAAGGGTTTGCGTACACCCAGAGCAACCCAAAAGATACCAGAAGCTTACTTGCCCACTTAACTCCCCAAGGGAAAAAGCTACTGCAAAAACTCCATCATCAGCAAAACGTCATGTTTGATGAAATCCTATGTCAACTCTCACCAGAAGAAGCCACCAATATTGAATCTGCTATTTCAGCTTACAATAAAGCCATCTGTCGTACCCAAGCTCAACAAGGCTGTACCATCAGAGAGATAACCGCTGCAGATGATGTCGCAATCGCAGAGCTCATAAGAGAGGTCTCAGCTGAATATGGGTTGACTGCGGATAAAGGCTACAGTGTTGCCGATCCCAGTCTTGAGACCACCAGCAAACAATATAACGCCTCAGGCTCATGTTATTGGATCATAGAGCTCGATGGGATAATACTCGGCGGAGCTGGAATCGCCCCATTAGGCAGTGAACAAGGTGTCTGTGAGCTGCAAAAAATGTACTTCAGTAAACAGTTAAGAGGTAAAGGATTTGCAAAGCGCATGGCGTACCTCGCCCTCAACTATGCACGAGAGCAGGAATACCAAGCCTGTTACCTTGAAACCACGGCCTGCCTGAAAGAGGCGATTAGCTTATATGAAGCTATCGGTTTCGAACATATTTCAAAGCACTTAGGTGATACAGGCCACGACGCCTGTGAGTTACCTATGTTGTTAAAACTGAAATAGTTACCCTATAATCCTCTCGATCACAGTGCCTTGTTTTATATAGATCATTTCCCCTAGTCTTTTTTCTAAAAGCTTGCTAGCCTCAAAGCAATGACATTATGACATTACAGTGGAGATTTTATGGAATATCGCCGAATACCACATTCCAACCTTGAAGTAAGTGAACTCTGTTTAGGCACCATGACTTGGGGTGAGCAGAATACGCAGTCAGAAGCTTTTGCCCAACTTGATTACGCCATCGATCAAGGCGTCAATTTTATTGACACTGCCGAGATGTACCCTGTGCCTCCCAAAGCTGAAACTCAGGGCGCCACAGAACGCATTTTAGGTAATTATTTAAAGAAGACTGGTCATCGTGACAACTTGGTCATCGCCACTAAGGTTTCAGCGCCTGGCGGTAAAGGCGATTACATCCGCCCCAATATGGCCTTGGACTGGTGCAATATACACGAAGCTGTCGATGCCTCACTGGAACGATTACAGATAGAAACCATCGATCTTTACCAGCTTCATTGGCCTGACAGAAACACCAACTTCTTCGGTGAACTCTCCTATCAGCAGATCGATGACAACGAAACACTCACCCCGATTATCGATACCCTTGAAGCCCTTGCTTCACTGCAAAAAGAGGGAAAAATTCGCTACATTGGCGTCTCCAACGAAACCCCTTGGGGATTGATGAAATACCTGCAGCTTGCCGAAAAGCATGGCCTACCTCGAGTCATTAGCGTTCAAAATCCCTATAACCTGCTTAATCGCAGTTTTGAAGTCGGCATGGCAGAGATAAGCCACCGTGAAGAAACGCCGTTACTTGCATACTCACCATTGGCCTTTGGTGCACTCACAGGCAAGTACTTAGACGACCAATGGCCTGAAGGCGCGCGTCTCACACTGTTTAAACGTTTTGCCCGATATACCGGGACTCAACTCGCCCTTGATGCCACTAAGGCTTATGTTGACTTAGCCCGAGAGTTCAAACTTAGCCCAGCGCAGATGTCACTCGCTTTTGTCAATTCACGTAAGTTCGTGGTTTCAAATATCATAGGGGCAACCAACCTTGAGCAACTCAAAGAGAATATTGACAGCATTAACGTCACTATCTCACCAGAGTTGATAAAGCGTCTCGACGAGTTGGCACATATTTACCGCCTACCTTGTCCGTAAGCTAATAGACTCATAAACGTGCTTTAGCAGTAAAAGCCGCTTGCAATAGGCGATAAGATCTCCCAAGATCTTATCGCCTTATTTTTTGTCATAAACAATCGGACCCTAATCATGGACTTTTCCCAGCTGCGCGCTCAATTCCCCACACTAGAGCAGACTTTAGCAGGCTACCCACTGTGCTACTTAGACACTGCGGCCACCAGCCAAAAGCCTAAACAAGTCATCACAGCCATGACCCGATATTATGAAACAGATAATGCCAATGTTCACCGAGCCGCACACCAGCTTTCATCAAGAGCCACCAGCCAATATGAAGCCGTGCGTGACAGCCTGACCCATTTTATCCATGCTAAGCAGCGTGAAGAGATCATCTTTACCCACGGCACCACAGAATCAATCAACATGGTCGCGCATGGCTTAACCGGGCAGATTAAAGCCGGTGATCTCATATTGATCGACACCGCTGCACATCACGCCAATATCGTGCCTTGGCAAGAGCTCGCCAAACGCACGGGAGCCATCATCAAGCCCATCCCGTTAACCGAGGAATGTCGACTCGATGAAGCCGCTTTCGATGCCCTTTTACTAGAAAAGCCAGCGATTGTGGCGCTCAGCCATGTATCCAACGCGCTAGGCACACTCAATCCGGTCAGCGATCTGGTCGCTCGCGCTAAACGCGCTGGCGCGCTCACCTTAGTCGACGGCGCACAGGCTATCGCGCATCTCGAGGTAAATGTACAAGCGTTGGATTGTGATTTTTATGTCTTTTCCGGCCACAAAATGTATGGCCCCACTGGTGTTGGGGTTCTCTACGGACGCTTTGACATATTGGACACCCTCGCACCGCTTATCACTGGCGGAGAGATGATTAAAACCGTGAGCTTTGAAGCAACCCAATTTAATGTGCTTCCCAATCGACTCGAAGCCGGTACGCCGCCTATTGCAGAGGTTATCGGATTAGGTGCGGCGATTGATTTTATCAACGCCCTCCCAAGAGCCGACATTGCCAAGCAAGAAGCTGAACTTCTTCACTACTTGCAAACCCAACTCCAACAGTTAGGTGACATCACCCTTTATGGCGCCAATGACAACAATATCGGCGCCGTGGCATTTAACCTTGCCGATGAACATCATCAAGATGTCGGCATACTGCTCGATCAACAAGGTATTGCAGTACGATGCGGTCATCACTGCGCTATGCCGTTAATGCAAAGCTTAGGGATCAAAGGCTGTTGCCGCGCATCACTGGGAATATATAGCAGTAAAGAGGATATCGACCGTTTTATCGATGCGCTGAAATCAGTAAAAGAGATGTTGTTGTAAAAGATAGGTTCTAGGAAGGGCTAAGACGGCAAAGCTAATACCAATCAATATAAGAAGCCAAGCGCGGTTTTATTTTAATATAGTAAACATTCAAATTAGGTCGAATATGAGTCAAGTACCACAACCCACTACAGAGAGTTTTTTAGCGCTTGAGCTTAACAGCACTGACATTTTACCTCTGTTTGAAAATGCCAACAATTGGCAAGAGCGCTATCGTCAAATCATGTTGTTGGGCAAAACCCTGCCAAAACTTGATGAAGCCTATCGCGTTGAATCAGCTCAGGTCAGAGGGTGTGAAAGCAATGCGTGGCTCTACCATAGTGCAATCGAAGATAAGCACTATTTCGTTGCCGATAGCGATGCACGCATCGTGAAAGGGCTCATCGGCCTGTTATTGACCGCTTGTCACGGCAAGACCTCAGCAGAGATAGCCGGATTTGATATTGAGGGTTATTTCGATATGTTAGGGCTAACGGGACAGCTGAGTCCCTCACGGACTAATGGGTTGTTTGCCTTGGCTAAGGCAATTAAAGCTTTTTCTGTTTAGTTTATGCGGACTTGTCGAATAACAAGTTTCAAATATTTTTGATTGGGTTCATTGGGCAGGTTTGGTACTTGTTAAGTTTGCTGGGTAGTAAAACCCTAATTGTACCTATTGCTTGCAGCAGGCCAAATGTGCAAACACTTCTGTGACACGGCGTGAATATATCCCTATAGCCTCTGCCGTGACATCCCTGTCACGGAAGGTCACAGCCGCGTTCACACTGAGTTATAACAAGCAAACTACCCCGTATCATTCTTCATAATAAAGAGCTAAGTCAGATAACTTAAAGCCTAGTAAGCGATAGCTCAAAAGATAAAAGCTGTGGTTGTCCTCTCATTTTCTCTGTCTTTTTATTGTCTTTTATATAAAAGGTAAGAAAACAATGAGTTTGCCAATGCCTACCCCATTGTTATTAAGAGTATTATTTAGTCCACTTACTATTTTTTAGGTCCTTTGCTACTACACCTATAAGAATAATGATAACGATGGAAGCTAACTCACTGGGAACTATCTTTATTGAAAAAACCTCGTATATGTAGTTACAGATCTCTTCGTTAAATAGAAAATAACCAAGTGTTATGGGGATAACAATGAAAATCATTTTTTTGAAAAAATGCATATATCTACCTTTTCATAATTCTATTTTTCACACTCACAGTTATTGCGTTGATTTTGAAGCTTCATATTCTCTGTAGTTAGTTTATTTAGCCAGGGGCCTATTGCTCCACCAATAAAACCTGATTGACCTAAAAAAGCACCATTTACTGCTGCTTGAGAAAGTGAATCTCGACCAATTTGTTCTAACTCCGAACTAGCAGGCAAGATGGTCTTTAAAGTACTTTCCGCTAAAAAACCAGACACAGAACCCTTACCTAAACCTCCATCTTTCAGTGTTCCCGCAATTAATCCCCAATAATTATTCTGATATTCATTGGCATGACCACTTTGCGCGGCGGTAACTAAAGGGCTGAGAAAAGCACCAAATAACGCGCCATATGGACCCCCCATCATACCACCCTGAACAATACCTTGAGAAATACTTCCATTATATTTGAGCTCAGCGGCCGTATAACAACGAAATGACCCATCACTCCTTAGTCGATGTTCAGCGCTAGCACTGTAATATAATCCATATGGGTCAACATAATTAACAGGATTCCCTCCCACATATCCATAGGTATTAATCCCACCTGCTAAACCAATGGGGTCTGACTGAATATAGCGCCCCAACTCTGGGTCGTAATCCCTAAAGTAGTTGTAATGTAGACCAGACTCTTGGTCGTAGTATTGTCCAGGGAAACGCAAATTGTTGATAATCGATTCAATAGTAACATCAGCTTTACCAAAAGCATTATAGCTCGCCCGCCACACCGTTTGTTGCTCTTCATTCGTAATGCTTTCTGGCGTACCTAGGTGAGAATTATGGTAATAGTAAATGTCACCATCTGCTATTAATGCTAACGGTTCACTATTGAAATAAATGTATTCTACGGTAATTGCACCTAACTCATTAGCTTCAGCTATCACCTGTCCATTAGGATTGTATATAAAGAAAATCTCATTGCCATCAACCTCTTTAATGACTCTCTCTCCCTGGTAATTATAAGTGTAAATTGAAGTTGAGCTCCCTTGTGTTACATTAGTTAATCTCCCCGCTTGGTTATACTCAAATCTCACCCCCCCTTTTTCAATTGTATTACCTGATTCATCATAAGCCAGTTGGATTCCATTTACATTTTCCAGTCGATGCTTTAATACATACTGATATAATTCTGTTGTTGTAGGGGTTGTTTTAGTAAGTCGGTTACCTATTTTGTCGTAGCTATACTGTAAGTTATTCAGCTCATCATTAACTAGTCTAGATAATTTATCATAACTAAATCCTTGGCTACTATCAGGATTAAATATATGAGTAATAAATGTCACATTATCCTTATTGTCATAAATATATTTTAATGTATTACTTTGAGAAATAGACTTATCTGTAAGGCGGTAATCGGTGTCATAATCCTTTGATAATACAAGACCATTCCCAAAAGTTAAATGACTTAGAGGACCAAAAGGAGCATATTGTATGTTACTAGCCAAGCTGTTTAATGTACTTTGACGTACAACGCCAATATCGCTAATCAAACCTAGTTCATTGTAATTATATTTAACAATTAAACCGCTTGGATATGTCATGTTATCCAAGCGAGAATATTCATCATAACCATAGCTAGTTGTATATTCACTACCAGAAATATGACTAATCTCTTTAGTCAACATTCCTTGTTGATTGTATGTGAGATCAGTTTCTCCAGTCTGTTCCAATATATGAGTTAGTTTACCAATTCCATAATTATCATTTGATTTTTCATCATAATAAAACATGACGCTTTCAGAACTATTACTACGAGTTGTCACTCTATTTATTTCATCATATTGATAATATGTACTGTACCCTCTCGCGTCGGTTTTACTAATTAGATTCCCCGCATCATCATATTCCATAGAGGTTGTACCTGTATCAGGGCTAATAATAATCTCAACCTCATCAAACTGGTTATATTGATAGTGAGTAGCTTGTTCCTCTGGATCGATAACTGTTCCAACATTACCTGCTGGGTTATAAATTAATTTGGTTATACCTTGAAGCTTATCTACTACTTCAGTTATTTTTTCGAAGCCATCTAAAATGAATGTTTGTACATCACCAGCCGTATCACTTTGAGATATTATGCTTCCAATATCGTTATAGGTAATATGTGTTTCACTTTGTAATCCTAAGCTACTAGCCAGTTTACTATCACTAGTGTAGGTATTGTTGCTTTCATAAGTTACAATACCTACAGCATCAATGAATTGAGTTTTTAGGATATTACCACGTTGATCACGTATTAGCTGAATTGAACTTCCATCTTGAACGGTCGTTTTTATTAGTCGTGATGAGGTGTCATATTCATAAGTCAAGTTTAAACCGCCAGATGTATTTCTGTTCGAAATATGACCTGCCTCATCGTAATTAAAAGTAGTATATTCTAGCCCAGAAATGATCGATATGATTTGCCCGCGTAAATTATAATCATATTCTGTAACTCTACCATTAGCATCTTCAACCATTAGAGGTCGTCCAGATAAATCATATGATAGAGTATTTAAGACTGTTTGGCCTAACGCATTTCTAAGGGATTTTTTAAATCCTTTTTCTGTATATAAAATATTTGTGATGTCTTCCACATCCGTTCTTGGTCCATCAACAAGAATTACATTGCCAAAATTATCGTATTCATAACGGGTTTGACGACTTCCATTAGTTGTTTCTTTAATCAACCATCCATTTTCATCATAAACAAAATCCTGTTTTGATATAAGCACTCCACTTTCCTCACTTTCCTCGCAATCCTCCCATGGTTCTAACTCTTCTTCATTACATTGTGCATCATCTAAATATTGCTGATATTTAACCACTGATTTCGGTTTATTATGTTCAAAATCCCATACATAACTAACTAACTGAATTTCGCCAGATTCTGCTGCTTTCGAAGTGAACTCTAAGAGCCCATTTGGATTAGTCATATTTGAAGTTACTGTACCGTTATAATCTGTAAAAGTTTTTATTTTTGTTAAACCAAATAGCTCGAATGTTTTATCTTGCGTTGAACTACATTCAGGGCAAGTTGTAGAAACTACTCTTCCATTTTGAAGCTGATAATTCAGAGTTTTACCATCATGATGTAACACCGTTCTATTATCGTTTTGTCCGTAGGTAATCAGTACTGGCAAGCTAGTTGAGTCATTAGTTGTTTCTATTACTCGACCAAACTCATCATATGTGTAGGAGAGTATCTGTTCATTATTTTCATCGACGATCGATGTTAACAATAGTGAGTTTCTTGGTTCGTTATACTGATAATTAATAAAAGAAAACTCCCCCTCAATATCTGTTGGTTTTTGAGTCGAAATTAATCTATGTGAATTATCAAACTTTGATATGTAAACTTCCCCTTCAAATTCTATGCGATACTGGTATCCAGATTCATTATTTTCCTTTACTATTTTATTGCTTTCACGTCCAACTTGACCTTTTTTTATTTCATAAGATAATAAATTATTTCTATGCGTATAGGTAATTTTGGATCCATTATTTTTTTCAGATTTCACCCGGCGACCATTTACATAAAATTCTTTATTTTTATTTTTATCAGTATAAGTATACACTCCCTTTTCACCATTCAAAGTCCCGGTGTTGTTAATATTTGTTCTTTGCCATCTTATATCACTATTATATTGCTGTAAGTAAAATGAAAGTTTATCCCCGTTAGGCCGCCAAATAGATACAAATGACGGGTCTTCTTCCTGCCAGTTAAAGTTATCCCATGAACTATCAGTATATGGATCTTTACCATCTGGTGCAGCCCTAAAATCTTGAACATTTATCCACTTAGCATTAACTTCTTCAATTTCTTTAACTTCTGAATTAACATCTGTAGTATAAACAAAATCAAGTGGTATATTATTTAAGCTAGTCAATAGAAGCCTATTTTTTTCAGCAGTTCTTTTATTAGGCATTTGAGTGCTAATACGCTGGTTAATACTACCTGTATAAGCATCAACACCATTTTCTATTGGGCAACCATCATCGCAATCTTCAATTTCATCATCGAAGGTTATGATAAAGGGTAATGGTACTCCCCCCCATGGCCTTCCTTCACCATAAATAGAATGATGGTCAAGTACCATATGGTAATAGACAAGTTGGAATGGAGCTTGCCGTAAATCATCAATACTAGTGAGAAATGTATTATTTTCATGGCCATCTGGTGGGCTAAGATAAGTAACAGGGAAAAATTCCCCATCTAAAGTTTCATAAGATAAAACAACTTCTTCACCGTGGTTATCTATAAATGATTCCGTTCCTGAAGTTATAATAAAATCTATATTTTGTTCAGCAAAATATTTGCACTGATTTATAACATTTACCAAATTAAAACCACTGTAAACTGTTTTCTGTTTAGATTTGTCAATTAATGAATTAAAGTATCTAGGATAGTTTTGATACCTACCACTTGGTAGTAGACTCGACACGGGATAGCTATGACCATAGCCTTGCTCTTCATCATTAAAGTCGACTACTTTACACTTGAATGGTGGTTCTAGTAATGGTGATGCCTGTATCATAAAAGAAAACAATATAGATATAGATATAGATATAGATATAGATATAGATATAATATATTTCAAAGTTACTCCCTGTTACTCAAAATAAACTCCAAATTAACCATAACAGAATTGAAATAAATAATTAATTATCAGTTAGGATGTATTCACCCTCATTAACATCTCCTTAAGAGGGTGGAGAAAAGTATTTGTTTTATTTTATTTTTTGCAACTAAAGTGCTAATTTTAACAAAAAATCACAAACAAAAAGTCGATGTAAAATTTCCCCTAGAGAATAAACGGCAAAGTAGTTAATTGTTCTATTTTTCAATTATTTATTAGTACTTGGTTTGTGAATATAGAGGGGCTATTTTCCCTTCTTTTTTTTGTGTCAAGTTCCATAATAAGTCAAACCAGCCATAGTTAATGAATAACATATCGATTCTATTTACCAATTATCAATGCAATTCATGGCTATAAACTCAAGAGTTTATAGCCTCCATCTTTTCACCGTAAACTCTGTGAAGCGAAGCCTCCGTGGTGAGAATACTCTTTCCTTCTTATCTTAATGCAGCAAGATAAAAGCGATTCACCACAGAGAACACGGAGGGCCACGGAGAGGATCAAAAGAGAATGTCTTTGTTTTTACAAGAGATAATGGATCCCGAAACAAGCCCGGAATGACGGCAATACCAAATGCTCAGTGTTGCTTTTATTGTAAGCAACGCGTTCCTGTAGCCGCAGGCTATTCCGTGAGCAACGCGTTCCGTAGACATTTCTCTTTTCTTTAGGCTTTTAACTCGCAGCGTAGCGCCCTAGCAGTGAGCTTGCGAACGCCCTCGTAGGCACGCAGTGCCGCCCTAGCAGGGCAAAGCCCGCACTTCTCAGCTTTACCGACCTAGCAGGGCGAAGCCCGCCCTTCTTCGCTTATCCACCTAATATGAAATTATGTTAATTTAGAATATGATGAGGCCATGAAAAAATGAAAAAGTTCACTAAATAGTGAGTATTTACCATAGAGAGAAAGTCCATTGAAAACCTTAACTCATAGCAGTAAATTACCGCACCTTGGCACTAGTATTTTTACCACTATGACTGGGCTGGCCAATCAGTACAATGCCATTAACCTCTCTCAAGGTTTCCCTGAATTCGATACTCCTGAACGACTAAAACAAGGCTTAGCTAAATACTGTGAGCAAGGCTTTAATCAATATGCGCCCTCAAGTGGACTCGCGTCTCTTCAAGCTCAAATAGCCGCACTGACAGGGCGAATATATGGCACTGATATCAATCCACTCGATACAGTTACGGTGACATCAGGCGCGACTGAAGCCCTGTTTGTCGCAATACAAACCATTACGCATCCTGGCGATGAGATTATCATCTTCGATCCAGCTTATGATTCCTATAAACCGGCGATTGAATTGGCCGGAGGCCGTGCGGTACATATATCCATGCAGGCGCCAGATTATGCCATTGACTGGCAGCAAGTTGCAGCAGCTATAACAGATAGAACCCGCGGGATCATTATCAATACGCCCCATAACCCCAGCGCCAAGACCTTAAAACAGGCTGACTTTGATGAATTAAAAGCACTCGTGAGCAAACATCAGCTATTACTGATAAGTGATGAAGTCTACGAGCATATCGCCTTTGAAGGCACACCACATATCAGTGTATTAAGCGATCCTGAACTTTTTTCCCGCGCTTTTGTTATCGCCAGCTTTGGTAAAACCTTCCACTGCACAGGTTGGAAGATGGGTTACTGCATCGCACCCGAGACACTGACACAGGAGTTTAGAAAGATTCACCAATATGTCACCTTTTCAAGCTTCACTCCGGCGCAACTGGCATTAACCGATATGCTGGCCGAAGAGAGTGAACATATCACCGCACTCGCCCCCTTTTATCAACACAAAAGAGATGTGCTAGTGAACGCTCTACAAGCGAGTCGCTTTACTATCCTCCCCAGCGAAGGCACCTACTTTTTACTACTAGATTATTCAGAGATCTCACCGCTAGACGACATGGCATTTTGTGAATATCTAGTTAAAGAGGTAGGCGTAGCCGCAATTCCCCTGAGCGCGTTTTACCAAACCGCGACCAATGATAAAGTAATCCGCTTATGCTTCGCCAAAGAGGATGATACTTTACTGCAAGCAGCCCAGAGGTTAGCTGCTCTCTAGTGAGCTTGCGAACGACCACGCAGTGCCGCCCTAGCAGGGCAAAACCCGTCCTTCTGAGCTTTTCTGTCAGCGAAGCGTTCTTGTAGCCGCAGGCTATTCCGTTAGCAGCGCGTTCCGTACTCAAGTGAGTCGCCCGCGACGTTCGTCTCAGCTTTTTCTAGCCTGTCTCTTATACACATCTGACGCTGCCGACGAAGA
>OJDH01000362.1_pt1 | contig 22031 bp, 12 predicted proteins | sample 1592761 | NCBI WGS metagenome assembly OJDH01 (sample SAMN05416855, study PRJEB24817) | seawater metagenome | isolation source: Sea water | place: Canada:Atlantic | collected 2013-11
ACCCTCGTCGTGAACATTGCGGGCACTGATTACACTATTGCTAACGGTCTAGTGATTGATGCGCAAGGTAACTGGAGCGTCGACCTCACTGGCACCACCTTGGCAGATGGCACTTATGTCGTTACCGCTACCGTCACTGATGTCGCGGGTAACACCGATTCAGCCACGCAAAATGTCGTGATTGACACCACCATCGATCAAGATAATGACGGCGTGACCGTCTCGGTTGATACCATGACCGATGACACGGGCAGCTCAGCCACTGACTTCATCAGCAACGACACTGGTGCTGTCATCAACGGCAGCTTCGATGCCACTGACGGAACAGTCACTGTTGTGGTCACTGACAGCACAGGCGCACCGGTTGCAGGCACCGTCACGGTCACAGGCAACGGCTGGGTATTCACCCCTGCGGCAGTACTGGCAGAAGGCAACTACACCATTGTCGCCACCATCACCGATATTGCGGGCAACACGGCGACTGATACGCAAGTGATGGTGATAGATACCACCATCGATCAAGATGGTGACGGCGTGACCGTCTCGGTTGATACCATGACTGACGACACTGGCAGCTCAGCCACTGACTTCATCAGTAATGATACTGGTGCAGTCATCAACGGCAGCTTCGATGCCACTGACGGTGATGTGACTGTCGTCGTCACCGACAGCACCGGCGCACCAGTTGCGGGTACCATCACGGTCACAGGCAACGGCTGGGTATTCACCCCAGCAGTTGCACTCGCAGAAGGCAGCTACACCATTGTCGCCACCATCACTGATGTCGCGGGCAACACGGCGACTGATACGCAAGTGATGGTGATTGATACCACCATCGATCAAGATGATGACGGCGTGACCGTCTCTATCGACAGCATGACTGACGACACTGGCAGCTCAGCCACTGACTTCATCAGCAACGACATTGGCGCAGTCATCAACGGCAGCTTCGATGCGACTGACGGCACCGTCACGGTTGTCGTCACTGACAGCACCGGCGCAGAAGTTGCGGGTACCGTCACGGTCAGCGGCAACGGCTGGATATTCACCCCAGCGGCAGCACTCGCTGAAGGCAGCTACATCATTGTCGCCTCCATCACCGATGTGGCGGGCAACACGGCTACTGATACCCAAGTGATGGTGATTGATACCACTATCGATCAAGATAACGATGGCCTCACGGTCTCAGTTGATACCATGACCGACGACACCGGCAACTCTGCCACTGACTTCATCAGCAACGACACTGGCGCGGTCATCAACGGCAGCTTCGATGCCACCGACGGCACCGTCACGGTTGTCGTCACTGACAGCAACAACCTTCCTGTTGCGGGCACGGTTACCATCACGGGCAACGGCTGGGTATTCACACCAACAGAGGCTCTCGCTGAAGGCACTTACACCATCCTCGCCACCATCACCGATATTGCGGGCAACACCGCCACCGACACCCAAGTGATGGTGATAGATACCACTATCGATCAAGATAACGATGGCCACACTGTGACCATCACTAGCATCACCGATGACACTGGCAGCTCAACCACTGACTTCATCACCAACGACAACACCTTAGTCTTCTCAGGTACCGTCGACTTAGGCGATGCCAGTACCCTCGTCGTGAACATTGCAGGCACTGATTACACCACAGACAGCGGCTTAGTCATTGATGCGCAAGGTAACTGGAGCGTCGACCTCACAAACATTGAACTGGCTGATGACACTTATCTGGTAACTGCGACCGTTACGGATATAGCTGGAAATGCTGCCACAGCAACACAAAACGTAGTTATTGACACCCGCTCTACTACTCCAATCGTGACTATTCTCGACGACAATGCGGTTATAGGTGCAGATCAGTATGTTAATGACGGCAGGTTAAATGCTAACGAGATTGCTTCTGGTGGTGCAGGTATACAACTTCAGGTAGACGTGAATCATTCAGATTTATTAGAAGGTGGCTCTGTTTCACTAACCGTTACAAACGGTACAACAGTATCTACAGTGCTTATCAGTCTAAATAACGCTGGTGAAATTCTCGTTAATGGCGCATCTGCCAGCGCGACCACGCAATTCGCTTATGACAATGGAACCATTACTTGGTCTGAAGCAACACCAGGAGTGACTGAGAGTATTACTGTTTCGGCAACTCAAACAGATTCTGTTGGTAATGTTTCCGCCCCTGGTAGTGATAGCGCTGCAGTCAACACCGTCGATGCAAAAGATGACGCACAAGGCAGTTCGTTTAGTGCAAGCGCAAGCTCTTTAGATGACTGGGGGACAGATAACGGCACTGTAGTTAATCCACTGTTCACCATCAGTGCCAAAAATGCCGATGGAACTCTAGGTGTTGTTAATTACTCTTCCGACTCAAATAAGTTAGGCGTGTTAGGTAGCCCACGTAACGGCAGCCAGGTCGAGGGACAGATAGAATTTGATTCGAAAACGGGCCAATCTGAAAGCCTGATATTTACCTTTAATGGTTTAGTTAATACTGCAACCTTCAATGTAAGCAATATGTATTCAGGTGAAGAAGGTGGCGAACAAGGAGTCTGGAAGGCTTATTACCAAGGTCAACTCGTTGCAATGGATACCTTTAGAACTGTTGGCAGTAACAGTGGTGAATTCACCATCGACACTGGTAACTTAGTCTTCGATACCTTAGTGTTTGAAGCCACTTACACAGTTGATGAAGAGTCACAAAACACACCAGGTGGTGATTCCTCAGATTATTACCTTACATCAATTGATGTCGCTGGACCTGCACTTGGAGGAGACGCACTTGTTGTCAATGAGGGAGATGCTTTAGTCGTTAACAATCAAATTGATGGCTTACTGGCAAATGATAGCGATCTTCAGGGGCATGACTTCGCTATTTCAACGGTACATGGTGTCGACTTGGGTCAGGCAGCCAGTGTGGATATCACTTTCGCTAATGGTGCTACAGCAACAATCTATGCCGACGGCCGTTACACATTTAACACCAACGGGGCCTATGATCACCTCTCTGCTGGGGAGCTAGATACCCTGACTTTTGACTATACGATTACCGATCAATATGGTGCAACTGATGTCGCCACAGTCACGATCAATATCATAGGTGTCAACAATGCTCCTCTCACCGACACTGACAGTTTAAGCCTAAGTGAAGGTGCACTGCTTAACTTTAGTGCCGACGCTTTGCTAGACAATGATACGGATGCAGAGAACACGCCATTAACCATAGCGTCTTTTGCTAGCGACTCATCAGGATCTAATGCAATAGATACCACTCTGGATAATGCTAGTTTGACCACCAGCCTAAGTGGAATAGTGACCATAAACTCCGACGGTAGTTACAGCTATCAAGCCCCGTCAAATCTTGACCATTCTAGTAGCGAATCAATCACAGATAGCTTCTATTACCAAGCTTCTGATGGAGAAGAACAATCAAGTTGGGTTCAAGTAACTGTCAATATTGCTGATACTGCACCTGTTGCAAATGATGATGTTGATAGCATAGGTTTTGGTGGTACGGCTTATGGAAGTGTGATCACAGGTGCTGGAACCAATGGCGCTGGCATTGACAATTTAGGAGCTGATACCACCAATGTAACCTCTGTTAGCTACGGCAATACCAGTTATAGCAATTTCGACGCAGATGGGAATATCACCATCACTACCGCTGATGGCATTCTGATAATGAATCAGGATGGCAGCTATAACTATCAATCCAGTTTGGAAGAGTTAGTACAACATAGCGCTAGTGACCTATTCAATGCTGTAGGTGTTCAACTTTATGGCTTCAATAACACAAACGACTTCTTAAACAATAACGATAAATTAAGAATATCAAAGCTGGCCGACAATGATGATGGGATCTCAACCAAGAACAATAATACTCAGGTTGGTGCTAAAAATGATGGCTGGATTAGCAATAGTGAATCAATTATTGTCGATTTAAAAGCCAATACGAATGAGGTCGCTTTCAAGCTCTATGGTGACTCAGGGTCTCTGAATAAAAACGACGGACAATGGACTGCTTATAACGCCAACGGTAATGCTGTGGCGACGGGAAGTTTTAATAATAGTGACACGCTCACGATTAATTCAAATGTCTCTTTTCAATATATATCCATTACGGCAAACTCAAATGCAAAGTTCTCACTGACTTCGATGCAAACTGGGGTTAACCATCCTCAGATAAGTGATCAATTCGGCTACACACTCACTGATTCTGATGGTGATACTAGCCAAGCAACATTAACTGTCACGCAAGACTCAGACCCAGATGCAGCGAATGATATCACCTCTGTATTTGAATCAGGATTATCTGGCGGTACGACAGCGAATGACGGCAGCAATATCGCCACAGGTAACATACTCGATAACGATAGTGGCATTAGCGGCTCAACGATCATCAACGAGATAGATGGTGTCGCTGCTATTAACGGAGTCATCACAGTCACCACAACACACGGCGAGTTAATCGTTTATACCGAAGACTCTGCAAGTCACAGGGCGGGAGATTATCAATACACGCTCACCAGTAATAGCACAGATGGCGATACTGCAAGTGAGTCTTTTAATTACTCTCTGATGAATAGCTTAGGAGACACCAGCTCAGCAAGTCTTACTGTCAACATTAATGATGATGCACCTATTGTGCATAATATAACCAAAAACCTAACCACTAGTGCAGATCCGGTCACCACCAACCTAACTTTAGTTCTCGATGTGTCCGGTAGCATGGATGACTCTGCAGGCAATGGTAAAACCTATCTAGAAACAGCAATAGAAGCATTAACTGCATTAGTTAATGAGGTCGACAGTACAGGTAATGTTAACGTACAGATAGTTAACTTCTCAGCCTCAGCAACTAGTACAGGCTGGTTAATTGATGATATAGCCTCTGTAATTCAGACTTTAAAATCACTCTCTGCAGGTGGGGGCACCAATTATAAAGATGCTATCAATGCAGTCATGGACAGCGGGCCAATGCCTGATGCCGATCAAAGTTTGGTCTACTTCATATCAGACGGAAAACCAAACGAAGATGATAATGTTAATCCCACGCAACAAGCACTATGGGAAAATTATGTTACAACCAACTATGATATCTCTTATGGCATAGGTATAGGCGGAGCTCAACTGACTTACCTACTGCCTATTGCTCATCCAGAGGTCAATGGTAATGATGATTACGCCATCAAAGTTAACGATGCCAACGATCTAACCAGTACCATTCTTAACTATTTCGACGGCAATGCGATAGTTGGGACACTAACAAGCGGGACGGATGGCGTACTTATTGGTGCTGATGGCGGTAGGATTCAGAGTATTGAAATAAATAACGTAACCTATCAATACGATCCAGCTAATCCCATGCAGATATTAACCACTGCTCTAGGTGGAAAGTTAAACCTAAACTTCGAAACAGGGGAGTATAACTACTCGATAGATCTCGACAAAAATGTCCTCAACGAACAGGAATCATTTGTAATAACCATCATAGATAACGATGGTGATACAGCCTCTTTGATCCTTGAGATGAACATTGATTACTATGCACAATTAGATGCCAATACAAATAATATTATCACTAACACTACTAGTGGTTCAGATGTAAACATGTTAACTCAGTATTTGACTCATGGAGACGCTGCACCAGAAGGAACTGAAATCACTTCAGTCACATCAGGTAGTGCAAATAACACCTCTTTGACAAATGATATTGTCACTATCAGTAATGCCAATGACGGTGATAGTTTTAATTATACGCTCACAGGTAGTGGAACTTCTGATACCGCCAATGTTGTCATTAATTATCAAAACTCCTCTAGGTTGCAAGGCTCTTACGGTAATGACATCATCATTGCTAAATCAAGTAACCAGCCACCATTAGACACACAAATCAACGCAACTGTGAGATCAGGGGATACATATAAAACTCCTAATCAATTTGGATTTGACGCCACCACTCTAGCGACAGGTTTATGGATTAGTCAGATTCAGATCAATCTACGTGGCGGTACTGACGGCAATGCTAAATTTGACGTCAGTGACACAACGTTCAATGTAGGTAGCGACTCTGTCGGTATCAACGATTCTGCTGCAAATATATTCTCTTCAATGACATCTGATAATCATGTATTAACGGCTAACTTCTCACAGGGAGACTTCACCAGTGGCGATGCATTTTGGTTCTCATTTGATACCGACAGTCTCAATAACGATACAGGCAAAGGTCTAGGCGAAGCTGGAGTCACCTATACCATTACTTTAAGTGATGGCAGTGCTCTTAACGGCGTTTATGTTGTTAATGACGTAGACGGTTCAAGTGGCACCATCGTCTTTGGTAACAACATCCTTGATGGTGGAGAAGGTGATGATGTACTTGTCAGTGGTAGTGGTAGCGACCTGTTAATTGGCGGCGAAGGTAACGACATGCTCATTGGCGGCTTGGGTGACGACACGCTAATTGGCGGGCTCGGTGAAGATACCTTCTTGTGGAACCAAGGTGATATTGGGACTGATCATATTACTGATTTCAATGTCGCTGATGACAAACTGGATTTAAGTGACCTTCTTAATGGTGTCACCGCTGAAGATCTTGGCGCTCATCTGGAGTTCAGTTTCGATGACGCCACCAATACCACCACTATTGCCATCGATGTCGATAAAAACGGGGTTGTGGAGCAATACATCACCTTGGATGGGGTCGATCTGCGGGATGAATTTGGTATCACCAATGGCGAGCTTGATGTTGAAGGTTCTATCATCCAAGGTCTGCTTGGCAGTAACGGAGATGGGGCGCTTATTATAGAAAATCCTGCATCTGATTCATCGAGTAGCCAGACTCAATTTGCCAATGCCTCTGAACCAAGCCAACAGCATGAAGAGTTGACTAACCAGCAGTATATTCCGTAAACACTTCACGTCCCATGTAAACAAAAAATGGCCTATCTCGATAGGCCATTTTCTTTTCTAATTTAACTAAACCAAAGTTCAGGTTAAATAAGAAATTTCAGATCTTCAATGCTGCTTATCTCAAGATGAGGCAGACTGCCTTTGGCCACTCCAGCTTCAGTGCAGCCAAAACCAGGGGTGAGCCATATTGACTGACATCCAGCTAATCTTGCCCCCATCACATCCGAGCTATGACTGTCTCCGACATGGAGTAAACCCTCGGGTGATATATTGAGCCTCTCCATTGCCATATTAAACATATCTGGTGCGGGCTTCATCCTTACTCCTTCACCGGGAGACAGCACAAAATCAAACAATGAACCTAAGCCAATACGCTCAGCATCTACATTGCCATTGGTGATCCCAATCAAGGTGTACTTTTGAGCTAACGCTTCAAGCAAGATTAAAACGGGTTTAGAGACGGTAAAACCTGAACGATGCGCTAAAAAACAGTGAAGGCCTTTATGAGCACCTGCTTCTGCTTCTTTTATTGAGTAACCTAGCTGACATAAACCTTGCGTCAGCATTGCAACGCGAGCTAACCCAGTATCATGGCAAAGTTCAGGTCTAACTTTGAGTAAGTTTCGTTTTAAAGTCAGCCAATCTGTTCGTTTAAGCTTAATTGTTAAAGGATATGCATGATGTAAAAAACGCTCTAGCTCAGACTCTGCCTTTAAAATAATCGGAGTATTATCGTAAAGTGTGTCATCAAGATCAAAGCTGATTGCATCAACCTTGGTGAGATTAATATAACTGCGGATCATTCACTCTTATCCTTTTTAGCTCGTGTCGCTCTAGGATGAGCACCATCATAAACTTTAGCTAAATGCTGAAAATCCAAGCTGGTATATATCTGAGTCGTTGATAGGTTTGCGTGACCAAGCAGCTCTTGCACCGCACGCAGATCAGCGCTGGACTCGAGCATATGAGTCGCAAAAGAGTGACGTAGTTTATGAGGATGAACCCGCATATTCAACGCTTGCTCCTGACCCCACTTAGCCAAACGAGCCTGAATACTTCGATGAGCCAGACGCGCTCCTTTATTGGTGACGAACAAGGCATCGCTGTCACAGTTGATTGCTCGTCGACACACTAACCATGTTTCAATCGCACTTATTGCCATTTTTCCAATGGGTATAATGCGCTCTTTGCTGCCCTTACCCATCACCTTCACCAGACGCTCAGAGAATTGAATATCGCTGATATCCAGCGCCGCTAATTCAGCTAGTCGTAATCCTGATGAGTAAAATAACTCCATAATAGCCTTATCCCGTAAGCTCAAGGGATTATCGCCCTCAATCTCTAACAGGTGCGTCACAGAGTCTAGATCCATATTCTTAGGTAAAGGCTTATTCTGCTTAGGCGCATGCAAGCTAATCGCAGGGTTTGCTTCAATAGCCCTCTCGCGAACTAAAAACTCACAGAACTGCTTAGACGCAGACAAAGTAAGTGAGAGTGAACGTGGGCTGAGCCCCTTTCTGTGGAGTTTACTGAGGACGCTTTGCAGTTGTTCTCGAGAAAGATTAAGCCATGTAGTTGAGCTATCCAACAGCTTATCGACTCTGTTTAATTCTGAAAGGTAGTTGCGAACAGTATGCTTAGATAACTGACGTTCACCACTAAGGTAGCGCTCGAAGCGCTGGAACCAATTAGTATCCATACAGCTCCTTTGAAAAGGTTGAACGTGATCTTTTAGTTAAAAGATCACTTGGGCTATCGGTCGTAAAACACTTAGAGTTTAGGCAACAAATGATCTAAAAGTTGCTTAAGTTGATCCAATAACAGGTTATCCATCTCTGGATGAAAGTGCACAGTGTCCTGACTTGCGATCGCAAAGATCACTTGACCACACTCATCTGAAAGACGCGACAATGCCACCGAACCAACCTCACCGCCAAATAATCGCTTAGATTCGCTCAGCGTAAGTCGTCCAAAATAATAACCAGGACTGAGTCGCTTACTCCATATTTGTGATAGCTCGCTATCGATATCATGGACTGTGATCAGGCGAACGTGACTAAAATTAAACTGGGTTTTTAGTCCTTCTGATAATATCTGCCTAAGCTCACCGAGATCTTCACATTGAAGCAGTTTTAGAGACAAAGACGAATTGAACAAGTAGATCATCTCATTACGCGTTGCCATGCCCAATAATGAGGTGATCTCCTCTTCAAGCTGCTGCACTCTGTTGCGATACATCTCTTGCTTACGCTCAACCAGAGAGATAGCTCCCCGCTCAGCATGAGGAATACGCATCGCCAACAAAAGCTCAGGATAACGATTGAAAAAATCAGGATTATCAAGCAAAAACTCACGAATGAGCATCTCATCGAATGGGGCGGAACTCTTCTCTTTTGAAACGTCGGTCATTGCGCTATCTGTCCATCATATACGTGTTCAGCAGGGCCAGTCATCCACAGAGGATTGCCTTCACCTTCCCAATTGATTGTCAGTGTACCACCAGGGAGATCGACACGAACTCGTTTATTTAACTTCCCCTGTAACTGACCTACCGCCGCAGCGGCGCAAGCACCCGTTCCACACGCAAGTGTTTCAGCTGCGCCACGCTCATATACTCTTAGCTTAATATGCCCAGCGTCAATGATCTGCATGAAGCCAACATTAACGCCCTTAGGAAAACGTTCATTGTGGGTTAACAGTGAGCCTATACGCTCAACTTCAGCATTATCAACATCATCAACTTCGAGTACACAATGGGGGTTCCCCATGGAGACTGCACCACAGAGGAATGTCTCCATCGGCACCTCAGGACTACTCGCTTGTAGTAGGTAGGTTTTCTCAACCTTCTTAGCATTAAAAGGAATTTTACTCGGTTCCAACACAGGTGTTCCCATGTTAACCGTCACATTGCCATCACGCTCTAAGCGCAACGTAATTTTGCCACTTGAGGTGCTGACTCGTATTTTATGCTTATTAGTCAATCCCTTGTTTCGAACAAATCGAGCAAAACAACGAGCACCATTGCCACATTGCTCAACTTCTCCACCGTCGGCGTTAAAGATACGGTAGTGGAAATCAAGATCGGGATCATAGGGGGGTTCTACCAATAGCAATTGATCGAAACCTATCCCAAAATTTCGATTAGCCAAACGCTTTATCTGCTCAGGCGAAAAGAACACGTTTTGTGTTACCCCGTCGACGACCATAAAGTCATTGCCTAACCCGTGCATTTTCGCGAAATGTATCAAAGTGTACATCCTCAAAATCGGAGCGTGCTACTAAAGAGTTAGCAGCACAAACATGACAGTCTACGGCAGTAACTGCTCACCTTGCCAGAGTTGTGACAATGTTTCTCGTTTACGAATCAAATGTGCGTGCTCTCCATCGACCATCACTTCTGCCGATCTTGGACGCGAATTGTAGTTTGAAGACATGGTAAAGCCATAGGCTCCAGAGGAGCGAACCGCGAGATAATCCCCAGACTCAAGACATAACTCTCTGTCTTTGCCTAAGAAATCACCGGTCTCACAAACAGGGCCGACAATGTCATAATTGAGGTTTTCACCTTGACGTGGCACCACAGGAATAATCTTCTGCCAAGCGCTATACAAGGAAGGTCGAATAAGATCATTCATCGCACCATCAACCAATGCGAAATGCTTATCGCTATTGCCTTTAAGGTACAAAACCTGAGTCACAAAAATACCCGCGTTAGCGGCAATCGCACGACCCGGCTCAAAAATTAACTTTAACTTTCTGTCGCCTAAACGTTCAAGTAAAGCGCTGGCGTATGCATCTGGCTGAGGAGGTGTCTCATCATCGTAAGTCACCCCAAGTCCACCGCCGACATCAAAATGTTCAATGATAATGCCAAGTTCAGCAAGACGGTCAATAAGTGCCAACATACGATCCATCGCATCAAGGAAAGGTTTGATCTCCGTTAATTGAGAACCAATGTGACAATCGACCCCTTTCACCTGTAAGCCTGGTAGCTCATGAGCCCGAGTAAATATCGACTCGGCATCTTCCATCGCAATACCAAATTTGTTTTCTTTCAGACCGGTGGATATATAGGGATGCGTTCCCGCATCAACATCTGGATTAATTCGTAATGACACTGGAGCTTTTTTACCGAGTCTGAGTGCAACTAAATTCAGTTGCTCAAGTTCGGCTGCTGATTCCACATTAAAACAATGGATACCCAGATTAAGCGCCATCTCCATTTCATCAACGGTTTTGCCAACGCCAGAAAAAACAACTTTCTTAGGATCGCCACCCGCCTCTATCACCCGAGACAGCTCGCCGCCGGACACAATATCGAAACCACTGCCTAAACGAGCCAGTACATTGAGTACGGCTAAATTCGAATTGGCTTTAACCGCGTAACAGATCAGATGCGGATGATTGGCCACCGCACGATCAAACGCATGCCAATGTCGTTCCAATGTCGCACGAGAATATATGTAAAGAGGGGTACCGTATGTACGAGCAAGCTCTGCAACCTGACAATTCTCAGCTAGCAACTCACCATTTTTATAGAGAAAATGATCCAAACCGTTATTCCTTAATGCTTTGTTTCTTTGGCTGTTCTACTTTTTGCTTTTGGTTATCTTGTTTGTCTGGCGATTTATACAAAGGCCCTTTTTGACCGCAAGCAGTAATAAAAAAACTAGCTAACAGTATCAGTGAACACAGTTTCATTTTTCTCAACATCTATCTATCCGATTATTTATCCAATGGTGTCAAGCTAAGAAGTATTAACAGCGCTAACGGTTAATGGCTTTCAAGCTTTTGCTAGGGGCAATTCCACTTTGCCTACCGATGTTGCAGAGTTAGGCTTTCTACGTCAAGTACATATAGTACTAATACATACAATTCATGCCTTTTCCCATAAAACAGGACTAAACTAGTAAAAATTTGATTGGAGCATAAAGCGACTGATTGATAGAATCATCGGATAGATAATTCGCTAGACTCATCAAGGATCAATACAAAATGGCAATGACAGACACAGAGTTTCATCAATTAGCCGATGATATGTTTCAGGCGATAGACAATGCCATTGAAGTTGCAATCGATGAACAAGATGCCGATATCGATATCGATGCGTCAGGAAATGTACTGCAAATCACCTTCGAAGACACCTCTAAAATCGTCATCAATAAGCAAGAGCCGTTGCATCAGATTTGGGTAGCCACAAAGTTTGGCGGATACCACTTTTCTTTTATCGAAGGTAAATGGACGGATGAAAGAAATGGGGGTGAATTTATGCCGTTCGTTATAGATTCCATACTAAAACAGGGTGGCATTCAGATCTCTCTGTAGCCATTACGTAATAGGGGCTTTTAACATAAGCCTCTTTTAAAAATCAAAATCAATATCATCGACTGACATGCCAAAGGGTAACGCTCTTAAGCGTCCATCAACCCTAATTAAGCGAAAAAACTGCGGCAGATTAAATCGCTGCAATGACGTTTCAAACTCCTCAAATGCATGGTGATGACTCACTTTACTCACCAACTCCTCAATATCGATACCAGACTGTTTATAATGATGCAGCTCATTGGTCTCATTTAAAATAAACACATCTAATTCAGTTTCGTTTTGTCTTAAGAAATATTGAACAGCCCCGCGGGCAGCAAAATCTTGGATAACTTCAGGAATTTTACTGAAAGGTTCATTGCCTAAATCAGGCCTTGGAAGCTCGATGAGTTTTTTCTTCGTTAATTGCTGAAACAAGGCTTTAGTATCATTCAGGTTTTGATACACCATCCCCTTGCTGTTAAAAAACAGCCCGTATTCCACTCCGCTGACTTTCAATGGGTACACTAAGGTAGTAGAGCTGGAAACTTGCAGACTGAGACGAACGGCTCGATGCATTAAATTGCTCACAGTTCGTTCGAATTGAGATTTTAACTTTGTTGAACAACTGATCACTTCAATGGCAATGTCACCTGCTCCCCGTCTAATACCAGAGGTAATAAAAGTCAGCGAGTCCAATATCCCGAACTCCCCCTCATAATGATGACAATGCCACTCTCCCCAGGAGTTCAAGCAAATAATATCAATTGATTCCAACATGTTCTGCTTTTCCCGCCCCAGAGAAAAAATATTGGCATTCATATAATCCACCATGATCTCCTGCCCCTGCCATTTTTCAGTAGGATCATGATTAAAGTTAAGCAAAAAAACCAATTTTTTATAACGCCAAGGCTGGCAAAAATCCATTTTAGTGACTTTCAATTTAGCGCCCTCAAAGAACGTCACTAATCGTTTGGAAGCCGTGGTTAAACTCGCAGACTTACGCTTGCTCTTACTAAACTCATACCAACTCGTAATGTCACTCGAAACCCCATTTAAGCTGGCCCAAGCGACTAGCTTCGCCTTACTTTTTGAGCGATAAACGGCTCTTTCTCCAATAAAATTCCTAGGCTCAGGTTTGCAACGGTAAAGGCAATACTCTTCATCATTCTGACTAAAAATGATGGTCAGATCCGTTTCACAAACTGAGTCACTCCAGAGTTTATTCAGGCTAATAATCTGCTGTACGTCTGAGCTAAAGTAGGTGTGAAGTTTACGAGTAAGTAGGCCCAATTCTGACAGTTTTAAACTTTTACTTAATTTTTGTGTTGAAGCAAACTGAAGTAATGTCTGATAACTTCCCAGCAAGAGCTCATTTAACTGTTCATTGAACCATTGCAGTTGTCCACAATGCCAATCATCACAATGATCCAAGGTCTCCAGTAAGCTACGAGACCAATTCCAATCTTCAACTAACGCAACGAGCTTATGATAACGCCAATCTTTTGCTTGGGTTTCCTCAGTTAAACGTAAACCACACTTCAAATAAAAACAGCGCCTCACAATCTCAAGTCTACGCAAGTCACCTTGTTCTAGCAGATAGCTTTCAATGGATTCATACAACAGAAAATATGCATCATTGGCAGCAGAAAAATCACCTTCGACCGTTCTCTGCCATACCTGGTCAGTAACCAGACAAGTTTTAGGGTATTGACTCGCATAGGCTTCAAGCAGTAACACTTTTAATAACGCTTTATGAGGCTTATCTAACCCCTTATATAGCTGCCAAAGCGATGCACCAAAATATTCACTTGCAGGGATTCGACTCACATCCCCGAGAAAAAGATATTCCTCTGACCTTTCGGCCTTGGGCCACCATGCGACCGTTTTTCCAGCAAGGCAGATTTGACTACGATAAAACTCTTCCAGCAGGAGCCAATGTTGAGCGCTGCCGCTATGTTCTGAGCCTATTGCAGTTTGAAATTCATCTTCTGAATCAACATTTTTAACAAACTGTTCTGGGTGAACCAAGTAAATATTGACTTCAAGCCCATAGTTATTAAACCAAGCACTTAATAAGTCAGCTTTTTCCTCTAATAACTGGCACTCATTTGGGCTTAACAAACGATCATGTACTAGCCAAACATCGACATCGCTCTTAGGATTTTGACCAAAGCTCGCCATGCTTCCCATACTATAAATTCCCTCGATAGCGGGGTGATTAACAATGTGAAAGCTTGGTTTAACTAGCCCTAATGTATGGCACGCAGCCAATTCATTCTCATCAGGCTCATAATTAAATATTCCAGAGGGAGTGAGTGGTCCATTGTAGCCAGGGTAATCGAGTCTATGATAATGAAAAAGCAGTGGGATTAGGCGCAGTAGGTCACGCTTTAATGGTGAAAGAATGGCAAGCGCACGAGCCAGCCGGATCCGATTCAATCTCTGGGCGGTTTCAGCAAAGTGACCTTGTTCATTAACCATATGTTACTAATTGAAGAGTTTTTTGCAGGATGAGGTAGAGCACGCAATGTTATCATTTTTGCCTTGCCATGGGAACAAAACGAGATCAAGATCACACTTTTGCGGTACTGCTTTTCGCCTGAAAATGACTTTTATCAACTAACGTTAATGAAAGGTCATCTGTAATACCCTTAACATTCACTAATGTGTTTAATCACAGTCAATCATTTTCTATTCTGATATGTGGGCTGACTTCAAAGAATCAATCGCCATATGTTACATCTAATCTCGAGCAATGTTAGCATTACTAAAACCAAGATCTCTGATGGAATATCGAGCATGTCCCTAAACGTCATTCGAATCGCAACACGTAAAAGCCCTCTTGCTCTTTGGCAAGCTGAATTTGTTAAAGCCGAGCTGGAGAGATTCCACGAAGGCCTAACAGTAGAACTGTTACCAATGAGTACTAAAGGTGACATTCTTCTTGATACGCCTTTGGCAAAAGTTGGCGGTAAAGGACTGTTTGTAAAAGAACTGGAAGTCGCCATCATGGAAGGTAGAGCCGATATTGCGGTTCACTCAATGAAAGATGTCCCTGTCGAATTTCCTGAAGGGCTAGGTCTAGAGATTATTTGCGAACGTGAAGATCCACGAGATGCATTTGTGTCTAATCACTACAAAAGTATCAGTGAACTCCCACAAGGTGCAGTAGTCGGTACTTCAAGTCTACGTCGTCAGTGCCAAATCCGAGCAGCACGTCCGGATTTGGAAATTCGCGATCTACGCGGCAATGTCGGTACTCGTTTAGGTAAATTAGATGCAGGGACATACGATGCTATCATCTTGGCCGCTGCAGGTTTGAAGCGTCTTAAACTGGAAGAGCGCATCGCAAGTTTTATTTCTGCTGAAGAATCTTTACCAGCAAACGGTCAAGGTGCTGTCGGTATTGAATGTCGTACTAATGATGAGCGCGTAAAAGCACTTTTAGCACCGCTTGAGCACGCTGAAACTCGCTACCGAGTAATTGCTGAACGAGCTATGAATACTCACCTTGAAGGTGGCTGTCAGGTACCGATCGGGGCTTATGCTGAGATCATTGGTGATACCCTGACTCTTCGCGGTTTAGTCGGTAGCCCAGATGGCACTCAAATTATTACCTCGACTCAAGTCGGGCCTAAAACTGATGCCAAAGCATTGGGTATTGCCCTTGCTGAAGAACTGCTCAGCCAAGGCGCAAAAACAATTCTTGATGCCGTTTACATTAAGTAACGATCATCGATGAATATTTTACTGACACGGCCAGAAGGCCGTAATCAGTCAATGATTGAGATCCTGTCACAACACAGGATCTCATATACAGTGACACCACTGCTGCAAGTTCAAGCAACCAATAACACTCAACATCAAACTGCTATCGCGCATTTTAAAAATGCTGATATCGTCATTTTTATTAGCACCAATGCCGTGCTATTTTCCGCAAAATCCATCGCGCTAAACACATGCACTTCAACGCAATTCTATGCGGTCGGCGATGCCACATTCAATGCGCTGCAAGCACAAGGGATCACTGCATTTAAGGCACCGTCAGGTTGTCAGCAGACCGAAGGCTTATTAACACTCAATGAGTTACAAGATCTGTCTGACAAAAAAATCGTCATCGTCAGAGGGGTTGGCGGGCGCGAAACACTGGCAGAAACACTCACTCAGCGTGGGGGGAAAGTGAATTATTGGGAAACATATCAACGAGTTTATCCTGCCATAGACGATGCAATTCCTTATCAGTGGCGTGATGCTAAAGTCGATACTATTATCATCACCAGTGGAGAGATTCTCCATAGTCTAAACAAACTTGTACCAAAAGAGTTATTTGCTTGGCTGCGTGCATGTCATATTATAGTCCCTAGCTCCCGTGTTAAGGAGCAAGCTTTAGCTTATGGACTCAACAAGGTGACCAACGCCAAAGCTGCAAATAGTAAGGCCATGCTTTCCGCTCTAGGCTTATCCATTTAGCCCAACACGGCCTTGTTCTCGTCATTATTGTAGCGGTATGCCCTTAAGGACTGTTTAATGGACAACAAAGAATTAGATGAAAACCTGCAAGAGCCTAAAAATGAAATCATCTCTAATGAGACGACTCAAGGTTCAAAAGCAACCAAGAATGTAGATAACATATCAACACCACATCGCTCCGATAGTGGCTCAGGCATATCTTGGGGATTTCTATTCAACCTAATTTTGATTTTGCTATTAACTTTTGCGACCTTAGGTGGTGGCTATTACCTACACCAGGAACTCAATAAGCAAACAGACCGAGCTCAAAGCCTAGCTCAGGAGTTAAAGTTTGCCCTCGCAGAACCTTCGAAACAAATATCCAGACTAGACCAAGAGCAGCGTCAAACAGAAATTAAGCTCAACCAAGAACTAGAGATCATCAATGCAGATCAGTTAAGACTCAATGATCGTGTCGCTAAACTAGCACAGCGAAACCCTAATCATTGGATGGCTGAAGAAGCTAAGTACCTCGTTAGAATGGCGGGGAGTAAGCTATGGTTAGAGAAAGATCCCAGCACAGCGGCAAGCCTACTTAAAGCCGCAGATCAAAGAATCGAGTCAATGAAAGATCCGGCGCTGATCCCATTAAGAAAAGCCTTAGCCAATGATATTGCTGAAGTATCCATCATCAAGAGTACCGATATTGCAGGTACTATATTGATGCTCGACAGCATGATTGAAAACCTAGATCAACTGCCGCTGAATCGCGCTGATATCACCAACGCAGCAAGCAAGGTCGATAACCCAGAGATGACCGAATCACTTGATGACTGGCAGAGTAATCTCGCTAAGTCATGGCAGGAACTGATTGAAGACTTCATTGTTGTACGTAAAAGAACCACCGACATTGCTCCACTATTAAAACCTGATGAGCAGTGGTATTTAGTTGAAAATATCAAAAATAAACTACTGCAATCTCAACTTGCTCTCTATCGTCAAGATGAAGTGAACTATCGTCAGTCATTGTCACTAGCTAGAAAATGGGTGTATCAATATTTTGATCTTAAGAACATTCAAACCGAAGAGACATTAGCCGCACTCGATGCCCTAAGCACTCTTGAGATTCAGACACCAAAAATTCAACAATTTGCATCTACACCTCTGCTACAACAATTGGTTATCCACGGTAACTTGATGGTATCTGAGGAGCCTTCAATATGATCCGAGTCCTAGCTTATCTGGCCATTATTTTAATCGGCCTATGTATCAGCCCATTTTTTGATGGCATGAACGGTTATCTCTATCTCGCTTTTTGGGATTACGAAGTAGAGATGGGAGTCGTCACTGCAATTGTTGGCTTAATTTTATTTTACTGCCTTTTACAGATCGTAGAATGGTGTCTGGTTTTATTCCTCAACCTAATCTTAAGTAGTCGTTTGCTGCCGGAGAAGTGGCGTAAAAAGGCAGCACGTAAACATACTTTGATCGGTGCATTGGCATTAGCTGAAGAGGATTGGCCTGTAGCCGAAAAAGCTATGGCTAAGGGCGCTGAAAAAGGCGAAATCCCTTCACTTAACTTACTTGCAGCCGCCAGAGCTGCCCAGCACCAAAATGACCCTGTGTCTCGAGATGGTTATCTATTAGAAGCCGAGAAAGAACCGATGGCCGTCAATGCTGTCGGTACCACTCGCACACGTTACTTACTCCAACAAGGCGATCTAACCAGTGCCCGTGAACAACTCGATAAACTATCACCGTCGAGTAAAAGCAAATTACCCGTGCTTAGGCTTGCCATCGAACTCTATCAGGCTCAGTCCGATTTTAACTCGTTGAAGCTATTGCTTCCTGTTATCAAAAAGCGCCAGTTACTCACTGAAACGGCTTTTACGGAATTATCCGTTGCAACAAACCATGCCTTATTAATTTCGGCAACAGAAAACAGTGAACAAGAACTTGAAAAAGTGTGGCACTGGTTAAGTCGAGGTGAGCGTAAAGAGATGGGAAATATTGCTCTTTATTGTGTAGGCTTAAATCGTTTCGAAAGAAAAGACGAAGCACTAAAATTACTGATGAAGCAGCTCAAACACTCCCCTTCAGCTGAAATATTTGCGGGCTTAGGTGAACTTCTTTTACCTAGTGATCTCGATGAGAGAGAGTTAATCTTTTCGATGGAGAAGAAACATGGCCAAGACATCAATTTCCAAATCTTACTAGCTAAACTCCACCATCAAAATAAAGAGTACCGACGAGCGATGGAGTGTTGGAAAGAAGTCTGCCAAATACAACCGACGAAATCTCATTGGTTAGCACTTGGCGAGACCCAAGAACATTTGGGAGAACAAAATTCAGCTATTCAAAGCTATAGGCACGCGATAAAAGCAGATTAGTTTTTATACTCTTTTCTAATAAGAAAACTAGTATTAAGCTAGTTTTCTTATTAGGGATGTTTCAAACCACCTCACATTTCAACTAAAACATTGATTTAAAAAACCTAATACTATAACCCAGCTAGAATCTAAACCGGATTCTTAGCAGTAATGCTTCATTATTCCATCCCAAATAATCATTTACGACTAACTGCTTAGTATTTTTATACTACAAGTTAAAACATATTAATAAGACTTTGAGCTGATTGAGGTACTAAGTTAGTCGATATTACCTATCTTCATTTCAATGCTGAAAAATGATGTTTAACACACCTCCCTATCTAGATTAATACTAATTTTAATCTTTACTTACAGGGACTAATCAAACGATGCCATCCATGAAAATGAATTAGATGATCTTCTATTTATAGACAACAACACCATTGTAAACAAAAGGGATTAATAAGATATTCGCTCCTAAGGATTGTCTCCTTTGTGATGCAATATCTATTTTAGGGATAACACCGGAATAACTGTTTTGGTGCTGCAGTGTCAAAATATCCTCTTATCAAAGTTATTTAGCGATAATCGACGAAGCACGATCACTTTGAATACAATATAACAATATGAAAACTAAACTAAACTGTCCAAGAACACTCGCAATGATGAAAGTAATAAAGTGGTTTCAGGCCACCACCCGAATGTCTGACAGCAACGCTTACTTGCTCTGTCGACTCGGTCACTGATGGGGATAATTTACAATGACCTTAAAGAGGTAGATACCTTTACTGAACATGGCGTAATCATAGATGCTGTCTATAATTATAATGACTACGCAACCCTTATTACAGGCTTTATAAATGACAACATCAAAAATATAAACATGCCTTATTTATAAGCAACTTAACTAGTTTTTAGATTGGATAATGTTAGGCGTGTAGTACATTTTTGCCAGCCACCTCCTGCCATTACAATCAGGCAAGAGATGTCACATAGACCGCATCCCTTGCAACAAATGTACTACCACAAAAAATATACCTAGCCTCATTACACTCCTACAATTAGTCGCATGCACTAACAAATTGGTATAAATTAGCATTTAGATCCTACATTTAAGACCAAGTTAGCATATGAAGCGTCAATAAGTTGACCCTCCACAGTGTTGTGGGTAACATACATCTCTATTTGTCTGCCAAACCAATAACATTTGGCATAAAACACTTTCACAAAAGCAGCTACAGTCAAGGCTATTTTCACGGAGCATCGAATGAAAACTTTAGTAACAACCCAGCCTGGAACCGTTCTTCTTGCAAAAGGGGATATAAGACTAGAACTTGAGAATGGCTCAAAAGATGTCTCTCAAGGTCAGCTGCTACTAGTTGGTTCTACTCTGAGTATTGAAGATAATGCAGAACTTGAAATTGGCTACCCAGATGGTACTCAATATTCAAATCTTGCATCGACCAGCCAAACTCCTGATGCCGCTATTACAGCCTCAAATCTTTCCGAAGCTCAGGAGATCCAAGCACTTCAAGATGCTATTTTAAGTGGTGATGATCCTACTCAAGACTTACCTGACACAGCAGCTGGAGGAGCTTCTGGCAATGAAGGTGGTTCCGATTTTGTTTCTTTAGACAGAACGGCTAGTGAAACCATTGCATCAACGGGTTTCAATACGAATTCTGCTCCTCAGGGTGACTTTGCTGTTACAAACAACTTTAATGAAGTTACTGCTGAAAACGAATCAATTCTGCTCAATGATACTGTCACTATTAACGAAGATGGCACCGCGACTGGCAATGTACTCGATAACGACTCTGATGTAGATGATGTGCTTGCTGTAGCAAGTTTCGAAGTAGATGGAACCACTTATCCAGCTGGTACAAGCGTTGAACTTGAAGGCGGAACGTTAGTTATCAATCAAGATGGTAGCTATACTTTTACCCCTAATGAAAACTGGAACGGTACAGTTCCTGTTATCACTTACACAACTAATACTGGAGCAACTGCAACACTCACCATAGAAGTCGCTCCAGTTGCCGATGGCGCTCCCCAAGTTACGATTAATCTCGATACAAACAATGATGGATTGATCAGTAGTGATGAGCTTAATGGCAATACTGAGATCAGTGTAACCATCAGCCTTGAAGGTACTGGTGCTATGGTCGGTGACGTATTAATCGTCAACGGTGTTGAGATAGTACTAACAGCCGACGATATTTCTACTGGTTCAGTTAATGTAAACCTACCAGTACCCGTCGAAGGCGAAACCATCACCGTCGTCGCGACGGTGACTGACTCGGCGGGAAATGTCTCTCCCGAAGGAACTGATTCAGCGACTATCGATACCACAGCTCCAACAATCACCATAGATGTACCAGACACGACTAACGATACGACCCCAACAATTACAGGCACTACCGATGCCGAGCCTGGCAGTACAATCACAATCGTCATCACTGACAGTGCTGGTACCGAGCAAACGATTACCACAACGGTTAACCCCGATGGTACCTACACTGTTGATGTCACTGTTCCTGTAGCTGAAGGCCCTATTACCGTTGTCGCAACCGTGACCGATCCAGCAGGTAATACTGGTACAGCAACAGACACCAGTGATGTAGACACCACTGCACCAACGATCACTGTTGACGTCCCAGATACCACTAATGACACAACGCCAACAATTACTGGTACTACCGATGCAGAGCCTGGTAGCACCATCACTGTTGTTATCACAGACAGCACAGGCACAGAGCAAACGGTTACCACTACAGTTAACCCAGATGGCACCTACACAGTAGACATCACTGATCCAGTTGCAGAAGGTCCAATCACTGTTGTTGTGTCCGTCACAGATCCTGCAGGTAATACTGGTACAGCAACAGACACCGGTGACGTAGACACCACTGCACCAACTATCACTGTCGACGTCCCAGATACCACTAATGACACAACGCCAACAATTACTGGTACTACCGATGCAGAGCCTGGTAGCAC
>OJDH01000363.1_pt1 | contig 21981 bp, 20 predicted proteins | sample 1592761 | NCBI WGS metagenome assembly OJDH01 (sample SAMN05416855, study PRJEB24817) | seawater metagenome | isolation source: Sea water | place: Canada:Atlantic | collected 2013-11
GTGCATGATATGTCGCTTGCCAATATGGATGGTGAATACTGCCAGGTTATAAAGAGTTCTGACCTTTTATAAAAAGTGATTAGTTGGAAGAGAACATGGATAAGTACCTCATTAAAAAAACTGAAATCGATGGGATGGAAGCGCGTACGGCAGATCATTTTTTGAACCCGAATGCGCAGAGGACTGGTAAGTCTTTGGGCGACCTCACAGGGTTGTCAGGATTTGGCTTTCATATTGTCGAAGTGGCGCCGGGCAAAGACTCCACTGAATTTCATGTACATTCACATGAAGAGGAGTGCCTCTATATCCTGTCTGGTCGGGGCCTTGCCTTTATTGGCGAAGAAAAACACGACGTTAGTTCAGGAGATTTCATAGGCTATCGTACAGGGGGTAAAGCCCACAGCTTAACCAACACTGGTGATGAGGCGTTAAAATATATTGTGGTCGGGCAAAGATGCGATTTTGATATCTGTGACTATCCAAACCTTAATAAACGCATTTACTGCACAAGAGAGCCTGCTTTTGATTTAGTAGATATCGCCGACATTGAAGTTATTGGCGGCAATGTGGGTAAGAAATAAAGACTTCGTCTTAGTTTTGAAGTCTCCGAATTGATTGTTCAATTTGGCAAGTGTGACCCTAAAAATGCAGGGCTCGCCCGAGCTTATGCGAGGACCAGCCTACGCGGCGTGAGCGCAAAAGGGCCTTAGTGGCGCTTGAACGATATCTCCAGATCAAATCCCTGATCTGGCAAGCGTGACCACGCGCCCGAGCTTATGCGAGGTAAAGCCTCAGTGGCGCTTGAGCGATACCTCCAGATCAAATCCCTGATCTGGCAAGCGTGACCACGCGTCCGAGCTTATGCGAGGTAAAGCCTCAGTGGCGCTTGAACGAAAAATAAGTACTTCCTCCAAGAAGGATATGCTCTTTAAACTCTACCTACTGATCGTAACTCCGACCATTTTCAGGCCAGCGAATATCAAAGCACAACCAGCAACCTTATTCAGACCATTGACCAACGATGCCTTGATTCCCCCGCGGGTTAGACGCTCACCCATATAGGCATAGGCACAATAGATCGGAATCTGAAGGGCGTAAGTGGTGGCACCCATGATCAGTATCTGGGGGACGATGGGTTTGGATACGTCGATAAATTGCGGCATGATGGCTGTGAAAAACAGCATGGCCTTGGGATTGGATAACATAATGAACAGCCCCTGTAAGAATAACGCTGAGCGTTTTTTCTGTGGGGCACCAGGTTTTATGTCAATCAGGGCTGAACGGCTGAAAAGGGCTTTGCAGCCTAAATATAATAAGTAGGCAACGCCGATCCATTTTATGGCTGAGAAAACAAGGCTAGAGGCGAGTATGAGCGACGCGACACCCGTCGCAGAAAGCGTGAAATAGATCATGCCGCCGACAGCAATGCCAAGAATTCCAAATATCGCCCGCCCTAGACCACTACTGGCTCCTTGAGAGACCACCAAAATCGCAGAGGGACCAGGAGAGGAAATAATAACGGTAGTGGTTGCTGCAAACATAAGGAATAAATGGAGTTCCATGACTTGTTTCCTGTATGAAAAGCGAGAGAACTTTGTTAGAGAATTTTTTCAATGTCTTGGGTCATCTCGAACTCATCGCTAAAACATTTAGCTAACCCTTGTGTGAAAAAATTGGCAGGTGGAATTGAATTTGGCTTCTCTTTAACCCCCACAAAAGAAAGATCGATTTTACTGACTTCTTTGCCTTCTACGAGCTCGTTTAGGGCGGTTGTTTCTGAATAGGTTCTTTCTAACCAGTCACTTTTGGTTTCACATTGGCATGCACTTTGTATGCTCGCCACATCTGCCGTGGCAATTTTTTGCTGCAATTCTTTCATATGCTTTGACACTTGTGGTGTCATAGCCCTTTGATTCAACGTGCTAAACATAGTTTGAGAAATGTTTTTGGATTTGGTTTTACTCAAACATAAAGAATAGGTAGCAGCCATTCCGAGTTCATTGAAAAGAGAAGTGTATTGCGCAACCTTTAGTCGGCCACTTTCAGAATATTTTACATATTCATTACTTGGGTATTTTACTGTTTGATTTTCCCCGGTTGTTTTACAGCCAACCAGGATTAAACATGACAATGCTACAATTAAATTTTTCAAACCCCTAATCCTCTACAATTAGGGGATGGTATGTATGTAATTGAGCCAGTTCAAGTAATTAACTGGGAAGACAGGTTACCGACTAAGATAAAATAAAAGATCTTTTACTTTTACCCCGTCAGATTGCTGTCAGTCTCTCTCCCTAAAACAGATCCCAATATCTTTGCAGAACTTTAATTGGGATCATAGTAATGAGACTTTTCGTATATATGGGGGCGGTTGCCATTCTAGGTCTATCGGCGTGTAGCAATACAGGCGCTGATTACAGGCCGATTGTCGATGGCACACAAGATACAGCCTATGAAACAGACCTTACCGCTTGTGCTGAAGTAGCAGATCAACGTGGATACCTGAACGGAGATGTACAAAACGGCGCCTTATTGGGTACAGGTTTAGGTGCAGTTGTGGGCGGGCTCAGCGAGGGGCTTGGCGGTGCATTGATCGGTGGCGTACTTGGCGCTGGTATTGGTGCTGGCAGCCAAGCCTGGGATACTCAGGATGAGCGAAAGCAGATCGTAAAGAATTGTATGACAGGGCGTGGGCACAACGTCGTCGGTTAATGAGGCCGTTTATGCCGCCAATTTATAAAATTTGGGATCTGGGCGCTTTTGGATGAGCGGTGAGGGCTGATATATCGTTTTGGTTTTAAAATTCTATCCCCCTAGAATTTAAAGAGCGAAACAATTTCGATCTCCCTTATAGGCCTTTACTGTTCATCCAAAAGCGCCCAACCAAACTCATAATTTTTGGCTGATATTATTTTGAATCATCTGAAGATTTCTGTTCGGCAGTGACTGCTGCGGTATAGAGCTGTTTACTGCTCACATTCATGCCGCCCAAGGGCATAAAGGTTGCTTTTTGCTCGAGATGTCGGCGGCGCTGGAAAATACGGACGAAGGTAAAAACAACCAAGGTACAATTGACACCGATGAGGAACATGAAGAACCCATTGGGTCCAGCAAGGGTCATAAACTGCGCTGCGACAACTGGGCCAATAGACGCGCCCACGCCATAGGCGATAAGCAATCCGGCAGAAACCTGGACCAATTTATCCCGATCGGCCATATCGTTTACCTGGGAAGAGGATATGGCGTAGATCGTAAAGGAAAATCCGCCGTATAGGGCAATAGCCGCGATCAGGAATATTACATCCTGCCCGGTCGCCCAAATCACAACCAGTCCTAAAAGTGCTGTAGATCCGGCTGCAATGATCAATACCGTGCGTCGATCAAATCGATCAGAAATACGCCCGATGGGGAATTGTAGCAACATACCACCAAAAATTGCTGCAGCCATAAAGGTTGATACTTGTGGAAGGGTTAGTCCTGATTCCCCTGCAAAGACGGCGCCCATGCCATTAAGCGAAGAATTGGACATACCTGCGCAAACTGTGCCGATGACCCCCACAGGAGAGGTCAGAAAAAGCTTGGTAAACTTCATTCTTTGCGGGGTGATCGGCTTGGGCGCGGTTGCACGGGTGAGTAATATCGGCACTAAGGCAAAGGAATAGACCATGGAAGCAATGACAAAGAGCTGAAATTGTGCGGGATCACCAAGCAGCAGCATAAACTGGCCTGATCCAGATCCGACATAACTTGTGATCATATAAAGCGAGAGGATTTTACCCCTGTTTTCGTTTACGGAGCGTTCGTTGACCCAACTCTCCACCACCATGATCATGCCGGCCATACAAAACCCGGTGGCAAGGCGTAACACAAACCAGAAAATCGGGTCGGCGTAGAGTACGTGTGCTAGAACGGCGACAGACATGATCGAAGCAAAGGCGGCAAAAGATCTGATATGTCCGACGGCAGAAATCACGCGTACAGCAAGCAAAGCCCCGACCAACATGCCGATAAACTGGCCGGTCATGATAAAACCGGTAGTCTCTGTTGAGAAACCCTCAATACGGCTACGCAGGCCAAGCAGGGTATTGATCATCCCCTGACCGAGCATCAGCATACCAAAGCTCAAGAGCAACGAGGAAATGGACTTAATCGTTTGCCACATGATTTATTCTTCTCGCTGTCTTGTAAATTTTGATAGCTGTATTTTGTCTGTTAGCAGTCTGGTTTATTTTGCCTACAAGGATCAAGCGGTTATCGCAACCGAGGTTGTTTTTATTGATAAATGTCTAGCTTTGCTAGGATATGTCCAACCTTATTGAGATAAAGAGAGCCATGATACTACCTAGACTTCTTTGCTTTGACGCTGCTGCAAATAAATTCCCTTATTTTTGATCTTTTGGTGCTCTCGGAATGCAGCCGTGATGGCATTTAACGATTCCTTTGTCTTGGGATCAAACAGAGAAGAATGCATAACGATTGACAAGGATGGTAACGGTGGCAAGCCAAGCGCGGCACTGACCTCGACGACATCCGCCGGTGCAAGCCGACAGGGATAGGCCGCAACTGCAAGTCCGGCGGATAGCGCGGCCTCTAATGCAGAAGTTCCTCCGCTGAAGACCTCCGTCCATGGAACCGAAGCGCGATCAAGCAACTTCATTGCAACATCGCGCACGGAACAACAGGGTAAAAAACTTGCCAACTGCAGGGGTTCACCTTCGCGATACTGGAAATGCGGAGAGGCGTACCAGCCGAAATGCTCTGGGCCCAGAGTTTGGCCGTTTCGTCGATCATCATCACTGCGTACGATTACCGCATCAAGGGTGCCGTCTTCATAAGAATCAAGAAGCTCGCGGGAGTTATCGACACGCACCTCTATCGTCAGAGTGGGGTCGAACGACTTCAGTTTTGCCAGAAGGGTGGGTAATTCAGGCCCCATCACGTGGTTGGCGATCCCGAGTTTAAAACGCCGGCGCGACGTTGTGAGGTCAGCAATAGCCCGTTCATGAGCTGCCAAAAAATCACGCGCAGACTTGATAAATATCTCACCTTGTATGGATAGACGCACCTGTCGCGGCGTCCGTTCGATCAGTTTCTGATCCAGTCGGTCTTCGAGCCTTTTCAGCTTCACGCTCACGGCACCTTGGGTCGTACCAAGAGCTTCCGCAGCCCGGGTGAAGCTCTGAAGGTCAGCGATCATTACGAAGGTCCTGACTGCATCGACCTCAAGTGTTGTCATGGTATCTATCTGTTTTTGTTGTCACTGAAATACTCTGTCATACGATTGTGTTGTGGTCAATGTTTCCCCATCTTACATCCAGTTCATCCCAAGCAGCCAGTAAGATAACTGCACACAGCCGAACGATTACCATCGAATGGTCAGTGAATCTTGCGGCGGATCGAAGACGTAAGGTCAAATTATGAATTTTAATGTAATCTCTCGAAATCTGGTGGCTCTGGCTGCCGTGTGCTTATCGGCGCTGATGCTGGGATTAGAAATATCCAGTATCCCGACTATCTTACCAACATTGGAACATGTCCTTCCGGCTGACTTCAAACAGCTTCAATGGATCATGAACGCGTATACTATTGCCATGACCACCTGCCTGATGGCGATGGGTGCCTTGGCCGATCGCTTTGGTCGCAAGCGCATCTTTATGGTCGGCATCGTTATTTTCGGCGTCGCGTCTCTCGTCTGTGGATTGGCGACCAGCGCGCCTATGCTGATCGTGGCCCGGTTTTTCCAGGGAACAAGTGCTGCGGCTATGCTGGCCTGTCAGGTTGCCGTATTGTCTCACCAGTTCCGCGATGGGCGAGAGCGGGGTATGGCCTTTGGTTGGTGGGGTGTCATTTTCGGGATAGGACTGGGTTTCGGCCCCATCGTCGGTGGGTTGATTGTTGCACTTTCGAACTGGCAATGGGTGTTTCTCGTGCATGTGGTTCTGGCGATTATTACTTTGATCCTGGTACGTACTGGGGTCGAAGAATCAGTCGACCCAGATGCTGGCCGAATTGATCTCGTTGGTATGACTACGCTCTCGATATCCGTCTTCGGTTTGGTTTATCTCATCACTCAGGGTGAGAGCCTGAGCCCCGACAACCTTGCTGGAATGATCATTGCGGCTGTTAGTGTCGTAAGCTTTCTTTTCTTCGTTGTTGTCGAAAACAGGGCTGCGCGACCAATGTTCGACTTCGCAGCTTTTCGTATCCGAAATTTTTCCGGCGCGCTCTTGGGTTCGTGTGGCATGAATTTCAGCTTTTGGCCCTTCGTGATCTATTTGCCGATCTACTTTCAGGCCGTCACAGGCTATGACAGCGTGACGACGGGGCTAACTCTTCTTGCCTATACACTGCCGACGTTGATCGTCCCGCCCATCGCTGAACGGCTGTTACTACGCTTTGGACCGAGAGTGGTCATTCCACTCGGACTCTTTACCATTGGCACGGGCTTCTTCCTCATGCACTTCGCAGCAACGAGCGACCATGCGGGTTGGATGACCATGCTACCAGGGTGCATTTTGGCCGGAATTGGCTTGGGACTGACAAATACGCCAGTGACAAATACGGCCACCGCATCGCTTCCTATCGAGAGAGCCGGCATGGCCTCAGGCATGGATATGAGCGCCCGAATGATCTCGCTCGCGATTAATATCGCGCTCATGGGGTTCATTTTGCTTCAGGGAATTCAGTCCGGCCTCGAACAGGTGATTCCGGGCGATCAAATCCAAGCACTCGCAGAGGCTCTTGCAGCCGGAAACCTCGGCGCAGGCGAAGCTGCGGGTGTTTCTATTTCGATGTCACGTCATGCGCTCGCGCAAGGTTTTGGCTGGGTGATGCTCTATGGTGCGGTCTGTGCTTGGGGGCTTTCAGCACTCAGTTTGGCTGTCTTCGGTCGAAGGGCATTATCATCGGCCTATTGAGATACGACGATATTGTAGTAAAAAATGGAGGACAAATATATGCGTATAAGCCTTGTTGGAGCTGGTTCAATGGCCCAAGCCATCACGAAACATGCTGTCAAAGCAGGTCACCAAGTTATGATCAGTAATTCGAGAGGCCCAGAAACGTTGGTTCAACTGAGCAAGGCCCTCGGTTGTGAGGCTGGTACGGTGGATGAAGCGGTGACGTTTGGCGAAATCGTTTTCATTGCAATTCCGCTTGTCGCTTACAGCTCGATCCCTGTTGCCCCTCTTGTGGGTAAAGTCGTTGTGGATTTACTTAACTATTTCCCGCATCGGGATGGCCATATTTCAGAACTTCAAGATGGCGAGGTTACGACGAGCGAATTTTTAGCGCGACATTTACCGCAGTCGCGCATCGTAAAAGCATTTAATGCAATCACGGTTGAGGACTTAGAAAAAGATGCGCGTCCTGCCAACTCTCCAGATCGACGTGCGCTTCCCATTGGCGGTAATGATGCCGAGGCCAAAAAGATAACGACACGTCTGGTGGATCAACTTGGCTTTGATGTCGTCGATGGTGGCTCGCTTATAGAGACTTGGCGATTTGAGCGCTTTAGGCCAGCCTATTGTGTCCCACTAAATAAGGACAAGCTAGAAAGGGTTCTGTCCGCGACTATGCGTGAAACGAAAGTTCCCGATGGCTATTGGCTTAATCCTCGGTCTATTCCTGTTTAGCGCGATAGTATGGCCATAGCCCTACCAAAACAGCATGGGGGGTGGCCGTTTATGTGGGTTAAGTTATTTAAATTAAGATGCATATTTTAAGATACGTATTGAGCCCATTTGCCTGGGGTAATGCCGAAGGCCTGTTTGAAATGACGGGTCAGGTGGCTTTGGTCGGCAAAACCAACAGTAAAAGCAACATCGGCTAAGGGGTGTTGTCGTTCGATCATGTTCCGGGCAAATTCAAGTCGTCGCATTAGTAAAAAACGATGCGGGCTGGTGCCGAAACTTGCCCGAAAGTGTCGGGAGAGGGCGTACCGATTGAGGCTGGTAATCTCTTCTAACTCTTCTGATCTTACCGTTCGAAAAGAATTTTCATAGAGAAAGTCGCGGGCAAGATTGGCTGCTTTTCTACAGGATTTATCTGGTTGTTTAGCAAGGTCATCACTGTGTCGCACCAGGCTCTGAGCAATTCCGCTTATGGCGTCACTGGCGGCGAGATCACTTAACTCACCATTCATTTGCCCAAGCACTTCGATCATCGCGCGTTGCAAGGCAGGATCTTCGATAATCGGGGCGTTCACAAAGGGCAAACCTTTGAATGTCTCACCTAAAGCCTCACGCACCACTGAAGGTTCCAGATACAACATGCGATAAAGCAGTCCTTGATCCGTGCCCGATCCGCCATCATGTAATTCGTCGGGATGGAGGACAATAATGCGACCGGGATGACTGTATCGCCTTTCGCCCCGGTATTGAAAGGCCTGAATACCTTGCATGGTCAGGCCCAGGGCATAGGTGTCGTGTCGGTGGGGGGCGAAAAAATCCCCGATAAAGCTGGCTTCAATTCGTGACATACCTGGAACGGAAGGCGCGGAAGTTATTTTGGCAACATCACCAATTTGAGGCAAAGAAGATCTGTACGTACGTTCAGGACCTGTGCCGTACTTTCCTTCTTTATTGATGTTTTGTTCCATTGATAACAGCCTAAATATCGCAGCTCGAAATGCGTGAAATATTCCTTAGATCTTGACTATGATTTCTCTTTTATACACCGATTTACAAGAATTCTTGCATTATTTCAAATTGATAACTCTAGTTATCAATTGAATGCATAAAATTTTTCTAAAATATTTGTTATAAAACGAATGTTATAAAATAATATTCGTCAAATTATGGGTATGCTCTATAAATTGGTTGTTCAAAGGTTCTGCACAAACGTTCAAGACGAGTACAGTTTATTTCGTGTTGAATGGTGGTTTATTCTATTAGTAATATCCGGAAAATAGAGACCAGAAATGTCCAAAATATTTGATACTAAAATCGCAATCGTGTTACGCGAAGATTTGATGCCATGGCAGGCTCTGAACGTGACAGCCTTTTTAACTGGTGGGATAACCGCACAATACGGAGACATTATCGGTTCAGACTATCAAGATCGTGCGGGGAATATTTACAACGCTTTGATCAGGCAACCAATTATCGTTCTCTCGGCAGCAAATGAAATCCTGAAAAAGGTTCATGAGCGTTCCTTAAAACGTGGAGTAAAGTCGTCACTTTATATCGAAGAGATGTTCTCTACTGGCCATGATGATGCCAATCGTGCGGTTTTTGCTGAGTATGATCCAGAAGATGCTAGGGTTGTCGGTATTGCTCTTCACGCAGACAAAAAACTGGTCGATAAAATTATCAAAGGCGCAAAAATGCACAGGTAAAGAGAGGCCGTTAGGTCGGCTAAGATATTAAGTCCGAAATTTTCATAGAAAACTGCTTCATAAGTAATGCCATGAAAGACTGAGTATTTAGAGAGGGTGGAGCGGTGTGAAGTTGTATCATTGCGTAATCCCAAGTCACAGAGGGAATGAAAGGTCTGATAACAATATCAGAATCTTCACCATCTATCACAAAGGGATCAAGAATAGACACACCGGCTCCTCTTCTTACCAATTCGTATATTGTTCTTTGTGTTCGGGTCTCGATTGTCAATTTTCGTTTTACTTTTTCATGAATGAAAACCGTATCGATTAACGCTCTAAAAGGACTTCCTGCGGAGAGGGATATAAACGGTTCTGATTTGAGGTCCTTGGCATGGATTTGAGATTTTTCACTTAAAGGATGGCCTGCGGGCAAAACGCAAACGGCCTTTTGCTGGCAAAAAGTTTGAATTTTCAGATTTACAGAATCTTGTCCCATCATTGAAACAACCCCGATATCGAAGCGTTGTGAGCGGACCATTTCAAGGGCTTGGATCCGGGGCGCGGTCTCAAGTTCGATGCTGACTTTGGGGTAAAGCTTGGTAAATTCAGAAATCAAGGAAGGTAAGAAGCTTTCGACACAGACGGGCATTGCGACAATCCGAAGGCTGCCCTGCTGCTGATTAACAATAGCTTCTGCAGTCGTTCGGATTTCCTCCAAACCAATAAAGGCGCGATCCACTTCGCGGTAAAGTGCTTGCGCTTCGGGAGTTGGTTCCAGCCGATTTGGTTTTCTTATGAAGAGTTGCAATCCAGAGCTAAACTCAAGATCAGAAATTAATCGGCTGATAGCTGGTTGTGTAATGAACAGCATTTTTGCGGCTTCTGTGCCTGAGCCCGTAACCATTACAGCTCTAAACGCTTCTATTTGACGAAAATTCATAGAAATAACGACCTGACTATAGATAGTTATCATTTTAGCATAACATTTTGATATGCACTATGGGTATTAACTGATTTGCTCTGATGCTGTAAAAAAGAAAACAATGCTGCCATTGCTAATAATTACGAAGGCAAGGCAGCATGGAATGGGCGTTACTCTTACTGGTTACTTTTCTCGCCGCAACCGTTCAATCAGCAACGGGTTTCGGTTTTGGATTGATAGCTGTATCTGCCTTTTTGATCATGCTTGATTCAGTAGCCGCAATTCAAATTGTGATCATAATCACCCTGATAATGTCATGTGTTCACTGGCCAAAGCTGAAAGGCCTAGCACCTGCCCATTTATTAAAATGGTTGTCTATAGGCTGCACACTCGGCTTTCCAATCGGTGTATTGGCTTATAACCAGCTTGATCTTGAAGCCATTAAGATGGCTGTCGCAGTTTTGATCATATTGATTAGCGTGCAAAACGGTTGGCATTTACTCAAGAGGCAAAGAAAAGACCTTACTCCCGGTAACGAACCTAATCCAGGCAACGAAGGGCAAAGACCCGGTGCTATCATGGGGGTTGGTGTTGCATCCGGTCTTATGGCCAGCGCCATGGCGATGCCGGGCCCGGCAGTTATGCTGTATCTTTCGAGGACCAGCCTCGGTAAAAATGAAATTCGCGCCACCATTCTTACATTTTTTGTATTTTCCTATGCCGGAGCTTTGGTGCTGCAAACCGTATTTATCGGTATTGAAATCCAAACGTGGATAACTGCCGGGATGCTCACGCCATCTGCACTAATCGGGGTGGTAGCTGGTCACTTACTTTCAAAAAAAATCAATCAACAACTTTTTAAGGGACTGGTTTTACTAATCCTGCTGCTGACTGGTTTATTCATGATTTTCAATCTGTAATTCTTTTATTTCGTGCAAAATAACAAGAGAGATCAACATGTTAACCGACAAGTACCCTCGGGTAGAACTATCACATACGCCGACACCGCTGGAGAGTCTCGAGAATTTGAGCAAGAAACTCGATGGCCCTCGCATTTGGGTTAAACGTGATGATTGTACTGGTCTTGCCATGGGTGGAAATAAAGTACGCCAACTAGAATACTATATCGGTGATGCAATCTCCAAGGGTGCGGACACGCTGCTTACGACTGGGGCCGTGCAATCAAACCATGTGCGTTTGACGATTGCTGCCGCTCGGAAGTTAGGTCTGGAAGTCGAGGTTCAGCTGGAAAAACGCGTCGACGGTCGGCAACAAGAATATTACGATTCAGGCAATCCTTTCCTCATGAAACTAATGGGCGCAAAAATCCATTATTATCCAGTGGGTGAAGATGAAGAAGGCGCAGATAGCGCTCTCTTTGAACGAGCCGATGAAATTCGTAAGGCCGGTGGAAAACCCTATGTCATTCCACTGTCTGGTAATAACCACGTCCCTTACGGTTCTCTAGGTTATGTACGTTGTGCTGAAGAACTCCTGTTACAGTTTCAACAACGATCTCTTAAAATTGATGGCATCGTGCTTCCAACCGGAAGCGCAACGACCCATGCCGGAGTATTGAGTGGGCTGCGCGCTTTGGGGTGCAACATCCCTGTTTACGGCTTTTGCGTCAGGCGTGATCAAGAAGCTCAATCTCAACGCGTATTAGCCAAAGCAACCGAAGTTGCGGAGATGATCGGGTGCCCCGGTGTTGTCACGAAAAACGATGTCTGGACCGATGACAGAATGCTGCGTCCAGGCTATGGCCAATTAAACGATGATTTATTGGAAGCATTGCGTTTGAACGCCACCTGTGAGGGCTTGCTTCTGGATCCCACCTATACCGGGAAAGCAATGGCAGGGCTTATTCATTTGATCACCAGCGGCCACTTCAATCGAAATCAGAACGTCGTATTTTTACATACCGGAGGCACGCCAACTCTATTCGGGTATCCGGAATTACTCCAGGGAATGTTCGGTGACACGCAAACCCAAGCCACCCTTTTGGCAAGCTAATCAGGAAAATAGAGATGACAACAACGATTGAAGAACGGCTTAAGACTTTAGCTATCGATTTACCGGAAGCGACGGCACCCGTTGCCAACTATGCTCCCTATGTCTGCACCGGCAATCTGGTTTTTGTGTCCGGCCAACTACCAATGGCAAACGGCGAGATCGTTTGTCGTGGCCAAGTCGGTGCCGATGTTTCCATAGAAAATGCGCAGGCAGCTGCTCGCCAATGTGTGCTGAACCTCATTGCCCAGGTTAAATCGGCCTGTGAAGGGGATTTGGAGAAGGTAAAGCGTGTGGTTCGGCTTGGCGGATTTGTGAACTCGGCAGCCTGATTTACAGACCATGCTCTGGTGATAAATGGTGCTTCGGACCTCATGTGTGAAGTCTTTGGTGACAAAGGCAAACACGCTCGTGCTGCCGTAGGATCTTCATCCCTACCATTTGGCGTATCAGTTGAAGTCGATGCCATCTTCGAACTGGAAGATTAATTCTTTTGTACCTGGGATAAGCCTCACCCCTGGGACATCCATTTACGAGGCAACTAAACAAAAATAACAATAATCAATGGGAGTGTTTTTAGTGTTGAAGTTATCAAGCAATCATAAGTTCCTTGCCCTGGCAGTCGCCGGATTGATGGCATCGGGAATTAGCACCCAAACCTTTGCCCAAACCAAGACACACGTATCTATCGGTACGGGTGGTCAGACTGGGGTCTACTATGTTGTCGGTCAATCGATCTGTAAAATGGTCAACCGCACCAGCAAAGAGCACGGCTTGCGCTGTTCAGCACCATCCACTGGTGGATCCATCGCCAATTTAAACTCGATCCGTGATGGTGGTCAGGATATGGGCGTTGCTCAATCCGATTGGCAGTATCACGCTTATTACGGTACCTCCAAATTCACCAAGGCGGGTCCTAACAAATCTCTACGTGCCGTTTTCGCAGTTCATCCCGAGCCCTTTACTGTTGTTGTGAGGTCTGATTCAGGTATTACACACTTTGACCAACTGGTTGATAAACGTGTGAATATCGGTAATCCCGGTTCCGGCCAACGCGGTACGATGGAAGTATTGATGGACCTTAAAGGATGGGACAAAAAGAGCTTTCAACTGGCCTCTGAATTAAAATCCAGTGAACATTCGCAAGCCTTGTGTGACAACAAGATTGATGCCTTGGTTCATACTGCGGGCCATCCCGTAGCAAATATTAAAGAAGCTGCGACCAGCTGTGACGTTCGTATTGTTCCCGTAACTGGTGAATATGTGGACGGCTTGGTTGAGGCAAATGCCTATTATTCCGCTGCGCAAATTCCTGGCGGTATGTATCAAGGCACAGACAAGGCAATCGATACCTTCGGTGTTGGCGCGACCTTTGTTTCTTCAGACAAAGTATCAAACGACACCATTTATCACTTGGTAAAAGCCGTATTTGAAAACTTTGATCGTTTCAAACGCTTGCACCCGGCTTTCGCCAATCTAAAACCAGAAGACATGATTAAAAATGCTCTCTCAGCACCTCTGCATGATGGTGCAGTTCGTTATTACAAAGAACGTGGCTGGTTGTAATAACAGACGACTGATTGCTTCTCCCTCCACTGGTTTGTTCGACATCCAGATGGTGGGAGAAGTTTTATTCAATATGGCAATTTCCTTCCGATGCCTGCGAGTTAACGGTAGGAACTCTGGGAGTTTAAAATGGATGATCAGGTCAAGAATACACCTGTTGATGTCGGTGACGATGTGGATGACATGGTCGTTTCAGCGGATACCGGAGGACGAAAACCTTTTGGGGTCACGCAGAAAGTAATCTTGGGAACGGCCCTTACTTGGTCTCTGTTTCAGATATGGATAGCCTCACCACTTCCTTATATGGTCGATATTGACTGGCTCCGCTTTAACGGAAATCAAACTCGTTCAATTCATTTAGCTTTTGCCATATTCCTGGTGTTTTTAAGTTTCCCACGGTCAATTAAATCACCACGATCATATGTGCCGTTAACGGACTGGATCGTGGCTGGGGTTGCAGCTTTTTGTGCTGCTTATTATTTTCTCGATTACGAAGCCATTTCTGAACGTGTTGGTGCACCATCGACACAAGATATTGTTGTTGCCTGTATTGGCGTGCCTTTGTTACTAGAAGCTGCGCGTCGAAGTTTAGGCCCAGCCTTGGTTGTCATCGCTGTCTTATTCTTGCTCTATAGTTTCTATGGCAATTACATGCCAGAGCTGATCGAACACAAAGGCTACTCCCTGTCGCAGGTGGTCAATCACCAATGGGTAACAACAGAGGGTGTTTTCGGTGTTGCTCTGGGGGTTTCTACCGACTTTGTTTTCTTATTTGTACTTTTTGGGGCTTTGTTGGAAAAAGCGGGTGCTGGTAACTATTTTATCAAACTGGCGTTTTCTCTGTTGGGTCATTTCAAAGGCGGACCGGCCAAAGCAGCCGTTGTAGCTTCAGGCCTTACAGGCGTTATTTCAGGCTCATCGATAGCCAATGTCGTGACCACTGGTACCTTCACAATGCCCATGATGAAGCGGGTCGGGTTTTCAGCTGAAAAAGCAGGCGCGGTTGAAGTCGCATCATCCGTGAACGGACAAATCATGCCCCCCGTGATGGGCGCGGCCGCTTTCTTGATGGTCGAATATGTCGGTGTTAGTTATATCGAAGTAATTACGCACGCTTTCTTACCCGCGTTAATTTCCTATATCGCCTTGGTTTATATCGTTCATCTCGAAGCCTTAAAGCACAACATGAACGGATTACCCCGTCGTCCTAATAGCCAGAGTTTTATCCGTAAAATTTCAGGATTTTTGCTTGGTTTTCTAGGCTTTTCAGGTATGGCTGTGGCCGTCTATTACGGTATGGGGTGGATCAAACCCATGGCTGGAGACTACAGCGGCTGGATCATCGCAGGATTAATCTCGATTACCTATGTTTTGCTCGTTCGTTACAGCACCTTTTTTCCTAAAATTGAGATGGATGATCCCAATAAACCGATTGAAGAACTACCTGCTCCAGGACCGATTTTCAAAGCTGGCCTCCACTTTCTGCTGCCGGTCATCGTTCTGATTTGGTGTTTGATGGTCGAGCGTCTATCACCAGGATTGAGTGCCTTTTGGGGTTCTACCTTACTCATCTTTATCATTGTTACGCACCGCCCTCTCGATGCTTATTTTCGGGAGCATCAAAACGCAATACCAGAACTAATCGGAGGCTTTCTTGACCTAAGAGATGGGCTCATTACCGGGGCACGTAATATGGCGAGTATTTCCATCGCCACAGCCACGGCCGGCATTATTGTTGGTGCGGTATCTCAAACCAGTATTGGTTCTGTCCTAGCTGATGTGGTTGAAGTTCTTTCCTTTGGCAATTTAGCTCTGATGTTAATCCTCGTCGCCTTTCTTTGCCTCATCCTAGGCATGGGTTTGCCAACGACAGCAAATTATATTGTTGTCTCGTCCTTATTGGCGAATGTCATCGTTGAGTTGGGTGCCCAGAACGGCCTGATCGTGCCTTTGATCTCGGTGCATCTGTTCGTGTTCTATTATGGCCTGATGGCCGATGTTACACCACCTGTCGGTCTCGCTTCATTTGCAGCGGCGGCTATATCAGGAGGCAACCCTATAAAGACGGGTATTATCGCCTTTGGTTATTCCATGCGGACAGCAATTCTTCCCTTTATCTTCATCTATAACACCGACTTGTTATTGATTGATGTTGGTTGGTTAGAGGGTATATCTATCTTTGTCATTGCTACGATCGCGATGCTGGCTTTCACCGCCGGAACGCAAGGATACTTTATCACCCATTCTAGAAAATTAGAATCAGCCTTGTTGCTGCTTGCCGCTTTCAGTCTGCTTCGCCCAGGCTTTTGGGTTGATCAAGTAGTCGATCACTACCAACAGGTTCCCGCCTCACAAATCATGGCAACACTTGAGACTATCGAACCTGACACTGCAATAAGGCTACGGATCTTGGGCGAGGATGATGTCGGTGATCCCCGTCAATTCATGGCTGTGGTGAAGCTCCCTCAGGGTGATAGCGTCGCCGACCGCTTGGAAAAATCGGGACTTCAATTATTTCAATCTGATCAAGGTCTTGAAGTTGACGTTGTTGAGATCGGCAGCCCGGCGGCACAGGCAGGACTTGATGCATTTCAACTGATCGAAAGTATGGAAGTTCCAAATTCACAACCCCCGAAACAACTGATCTATATTCCAGCTCTTGGATTGATCTTGATTATTATCTTATATCAACGCCGGAGAAAACGCGGACAGGATATCAGTATCCAAAATGCGCCCGTGAGTACTTAATATTAAGGGGTGGTATCAGATTGTTTATTCGTCATGGACAAGTTTCTCGTAACCAAAGAATAACCACATAAAAAAGGCTGCCAAATCGGCAGCCTTTTTCAGTTTGGATCGTATCCAGTCTTAGTGGCGGAAGTGGCGCATTCCAGTAAAGACCATGGCAAGGCCCGCTTCATCCGCGGCAGCGATGACATCGGCGTCCCGCATGGAGCCACCCGGCTGAATAACTGCGGTAGCACCAGCATCTGCAGCGGCAAGCAAACCGTCAGCGAAGGGGAAGAAGGCATCAGAGGATACCACAGAGCCAATGGTTCCAGCCTGTGCTATATCTGCATTATCAGCGGCTTCTTTACTTTTCCATGCGGCGATTCTCGAAGAATCCACCCGGCTCATCTGACCGGCGCCAATACCAACGATCGCACCGTTTTTGGCATAAACAATGGCATTTGATTTCACATGTTTGCCAACACGGAAGGCAAAGAGCATGTCTGCAACTTCCTGATCGGTCGGTGCCCGTTTGGTCACGACTTTGAGGTCTTCAGCCGTGATACGACCGTTGTCTCGACCTTGAAGCAGGAACCCGCCAGAGATGGTTTTCATTGCCATGCCCGTATCGGCAGGGTTCGGCATTTCACCCGTTACCAAGACACGCAGGTTCTTCTTTGCAGCAAAAATTGCCCGGGCTTCATCATCGATCGATGGTGCAATGATCACTTCGGCAAATAGATCGGCAACCAGATGGGCAGTTGCGGCGTCCATCGTGGTATTGGTGGCAATGATACCGCCGAAAGCACTGGTGGGATCACAGGCAAGGGCAGCCTTATAGGCTTCGCTGAGATTATCACCAGTCGCTACGCCGCAAGGGTTGGCGTGTTTGATGATGGCGATGGTCGGGGCCTCAAACTCTGAGACCAGCTCAAAAGCAGCGTCTGTGTCGTTCAGATTGTTGTAGCTAAGCTCTTTGCCCTGAAGTTGTTTTGCTGTGACCACGCCGGGGCGGGCATCGATAGAGCTGTAAACCGCGGCAACCTGGTGTGGGTTTTCGCCATAGCGCAGGGATTGCTTGTGTCTACCACCAAGTGTGGTTTCACGGGGAAAGTCTACCCCACATTCACCTTGGAGCCAGTTAGAGATCATGGAATCATAGCGCGCCGTATGGCTATAAGCCGTCGCAGCCAATTTCCGACGAAGGCCCAAAGACGTAGCGCCAGCGTTGGCTTTCATCTCTTCTTCGATCAGCGCGTAGTCCGCAGGATCCGTAACAATAGTCACAAAGCCATGGTTCTTCGCCGCCGCCCGAACCATCCCAGGTCCACCAATGTCTATGTTCTCAACACAAGTTTCATAATCCGCACCAGAAGTAACCGTCGCTTCGAAGGGGTAAAGATTGACCACTACCAGATCGATTGGCGCAATGTCATGCTCTTCCATCGCATCGGTGTGAGTCTTTAGATCTCGTCTGGCAAGAATGCCCCCGTGGATCTTAGGGTGTAGCGTTTTTACGCGGCCGTCCATGATTTCTGGAAATCCTGTGTGGGCTGAAACTTCTTTAACGGGAACACCGGCGTCGCTCAAGGCGCGAGCCGAGCCACCAGTGGAGAGGATTTCTATACCTTGATCGGCGAGAAATTTGCCGAATTTAACAAGACCCGATTTATCGGATACGGAAACGAGCGCACGACGGATGGTGTTAGACATAGCAGTTCCTTGCAGCTGTCATCCACCCCAGGTGCCCACCGGGGCGGGAAGATTAAGGACGATTTCGATCAAGTTTTAGGGATCAAAAGGTCCTAGTTGGCCGAAAATTTCTTAGGCGGGGCCACTAATAGCCCGAAGAACCAGAGGATGCAATGAAGGGATTCTCTATTTATATAGCCTTATCAAATACAGAGAAATCCGGTCATCAAGTTTTAGGAGATTACACTATTGATTTCTTGTTTTTGTTCAACTTCTTGGGTCTGTTCAGCTGTGCCTTGGTGTCCATTATATTCAGGGACCAGACGGCGCAATTGCTGGATGACTTCTTCACGGTTTCGATCATCGATCAATTTCACCAGATGATCCAGACTCTGAGACAGAAGTTCTAGGTCTGTAATTCTGGGTGCAGCTAATTTCAGGCTGTTGTGAATGGTTGGGACCATGGGTTCCGTTGCGTGGAAAAGTTCTTCATAGAGCTTTTCTCCGGGGCGTAGACCCGTGTATTCAATTTTGATATCTTTGTCGGGCTCAAAACCGCCCAGCCTGATGACTTGACGGGCTAAATCAACGATCTTGACTGGATCCCCCATATCGAGAACATATATTTTTCCAGCATCCTCGCTCGCCATTTCTGTGCCAAGGGTCATGGTTTGCAAGACCAGTTCAACCGCTTCCTTGATGGTCATGAAGTAACGCGTGATGTCAGGATGGGTAACGGTTAAGGGGCCACCAGCCTTAAGTTGACGCTGAAATAGGGGGACTACGGATCCAGTTGAGCCCAAAACATTGCCAAAACGTACCGTTACAAAACGGGTATTACCTTCGATTTTGCCAGCAAGATCCAAGGCCTGACAATAGCTTTCGGCCAGCCGTTTGGTTGCTCCCATTATGTTTGGCGGGTTGATGGCTTTGTCTGTTGAAATTAGCACCATAGTTTTAACGCCAGCTCTTCGGCAGGCATCAGCTGTGTTTTTGGTGCCTATCGTATTTGTATGAACCCCTTCAACAGGGTTAGCCTCAACCAACGGTACATGTTTTAAAGCTGCAGCATGAAACAGAAGCTCCGGTTTGAAACGCTCAAAAACCTGATCCAAACGAGAACGATCTCTTACATCACCGAGTATCGCATCGCGTTTCAAATCGGGATAATCTTCACTTATTTCTAAATCAATGGAGTAGAGGTTGAATTCAGAACTGTCCAAAAGAATGAGATGAGTTGGTCCAAAAGAAGCAATTTGACGTGAGAGCTCAGAGCCAATTGATCCCCCGCAGCCCGTAATCATTACCCGACGATTAGCAATTAGCTTTTTCATCGCCGGGCGATCCAGCTTGGCCTGTTGTCGACCGAGTAGATCTTCGATTGCGATAGGCTTTACTTCTATGTCACTCCCTTCGCTACTTCTGAATTCGGTAGGGTTGGGTAAGCGCATGATACTAAGGCCACTTTTTTCAGCGACCTCGTTGATCAATTGCATGCTGTCGCGATCAATAACCTTGGAAATAATAATGCGTTGTGGAGCTCGGTTGCCAATAGATGTGACCTTTAGGGCGTCTTCCAGTTTATCCAAAGGGCCCATGACAGGGACATCGTGAATGCGTCGACCTGTTTCAGCTCCACTGGGATCAAGAATGCCGACGACTTCATAGGCGCTTTCGGGATCACGAGCGATGTGGCGGAGAAACGCTTCGGCGATATCATCAAATCCGATGAGGAAAACAGGTACCCGTAGATGGCTATTTTTCTCCATCAAACGACGAAGACCTTGGTCTTTCCATATACGATAGATCATCCGGGGGCCCCCGAGCAGGAAGATCAGGACAAACCAATTGATGATCAAAGAGCTACGGGGAATATCTTCAAGTCTGTTCCAGAAGAAGAGTACCGGTAAGAATAGCAACATTATCAAGGTCGAGGCTTTGATAATGTTGAGTAAATCGTTCATTGAGGCGTAGCGCCAAATGCCTTTGTAAAATCCAAGCATCCAAAAAGTTACGGCACCAATGGCTGTGAACAATCCCCAGGCAGGAAGAAGGCTTCCTGTGGGGAGGTGAATTGTCTCAGCCACGTCCATACGAAGAGCAAGCGAAAGAGCAAAAGAGGCTGCAACCATAATCAAATCATGCGCAAACGCGATCATTGATTTGGTACTGGATTTAACCAAAAACCTCATTCGTGTAATTCCCTTAAACTATTCGTCAAAACTTGCTGCTAATATCCGTGCACAATAAAAGGTAAAGTCAATTTTTACCAGAAAGCATTTTTGATAAGGAGAATATGATTTTATAGGCTTTTAGCTATGGCTTTAGAGGACAATAATTTCATTGTTGCAGCGACGATGGATATGCTGAATGCGAGGCTAACCCAGGGATGATCTTGGCTGAATAGTACCGTAATACAAATGAGGCAAAGGTTGCAGGCAAGTATAACGAGAGCAACTTTTTTGTGGCTTGCACCATTTTGCACAGCTATTTGATAGCAGTGCTCTTTATGAGCGTGCCATACTTTCTCTTTTCGTAATGAGCGTCTGGTTAAAGTCCAAGTTGCATCACAAAGATAGTAAAGCGGCAGGATAAAGGCCGCAGCCCACAAACCTTTAGCAATTAATAAAAGGAAAAACCAGCCGAGGATATAGCCAAGGGGAACTGAGCCAACATCGCCGAGAAATATTGCCGACGGTTCCCAATTCCAAATCAAAAAACCAAGGGTTGTTGCGAGGACAATTAATGGTAGATAGTAATATTCCTGAGGCCAGGATAAGAGCAGGGCGAGGGCGATTAATCCTATCGTTATGGAGGAGGTTTCAACTCCGGTTATTCCATCGATACCATCCATGAAATTGTAAAGATTAATGAGCCAGATCCAAGCCAGCCCCAAAACTATGTAGTCAACAATTTGTGGGATAAACTCTGGAAAAAGTTTGATGTTGAGCCCACCGTTTTTAAGGCCCCAAAACCCTAAAACAACAGCAGAGATTTGGACAACCAAACGAACTCTTGCAGAAAGATTTTTAAGGTCATCAAGCCAAGATACCGCCATTAGCCCCAAGCTCCCGGCGATAACCTGCCAAAGCCCAGGTATTGGTGTGGGTACGGATAAGGCGTATCCAAACCAACCCGCAAGTAGCACGCCCATCAAAGCAATCCCGCCTCCTCTTGGGGTTGGGACAGTGTGGCTACTTCTATGGTTGGGAGTATCTAAAACGCCTTTGCGGAGCAGAACTTTGCGCAACAAAGCGGTTGCGATACAAGATGCTAACCCGAATATGGCAAATATCGTTAATAAGTGTATAAACTCTGTCATAGGTCCCATAAATTAGTTTGGTTATTTTTTGCGGTCGCCTTTTTTGTCGGGACCCTTACCAGAGACCAGTTAACAGCTGTATCTTTGTTGGAGGTAATGCCAGAAAGGACGATCTGTTGGCAACGACGGATTTCACCTGATTTACCGAGGTAAATACTCGGCTCCAGGGCAAGATGTGCATCTGTGCAAGTAAATTGCCAGCCGCCCCCTTTTTGAAGACGTAATAGTACGGCCTCGCCATCATTTATGGAAGAAGCTTGGACGTCTGAATGGAGATGGAAGCGAATAGCAAACTCTTGGCGTGAGTTTTGATGTTCAGTACTGGTTGAGTTAAAATGATCACTGCCTTGAATTCCAACACCTTTAGCACTGTCTCTTATACACATCTCCGAGCCCACGAGACCGAGGCTGATCTCGTAT
>OJDH01000364.1_pt1 | contig 21964 bp, 21 predicted proteins | sample 1592761 | NCBI WGS metagenome assembly OJDH01 (sample SAMN05416855, study PRJEB24817) | seawater metagenome | isolation source: Sea water | place: Canada:Atlantic | collected 2013-11
ACTATCCTCTTCGTCGGCAGCGTCAGATGTGTATAAGAGACAGAGCTAAAGTCAGTATAACCAACTGATAAAGATTTGACAGACTTGTTAAGAGTTTAAGTATGAATTTATTAAAAGTTTTACGTTTCCCAGATGAGAGACTACGTTCGATTGCCAAGCCTATTAGCGAGTTTAACGCTGGCTTGCAAACTCAAATAGATAACATGTTAGAAACAATGTACCACGAAAAAGGGATCGGGCTAGCCGCAACTCAAGTTGATTACCATCATCAATTGATCGTGATGGATCTTCAAGATGAGGTTGAAAGACCAAAAGTCTTTATTAATTTAGAGATCACAGCCAGTAGCGGCCACTTCGCCAATGAAGAGGGTTGCCTTTCCGTGCCTGGGATCTATGCTGACGTCGAACGTGCTGAATTGGTCACCATAAAAGCATTAGATCGCGAAGGTAATGCATTTACCTTAGAAGCTGATGGTTTATTTGCTATCTGTTTACAGCATGAATTAGACCACCTAAAAGGTAAATTGTTTGTCGATTACCTGTCGCCACTAAAACGACAGAGAATAAAGCAAAAACTTGAAAAAGCCGCGCGTCTTGAAGAGAAAAAAGGATAGAGATTTTTTGAAACCATTAAACGTTATTTTTGCTGGTACACCGGATTTTGCTGCTCGTCACCTTCAAGCATTGATTAACTCTGAACATAATGTCATTGGCGTCTACTCTCGCGTAGACAAGCCTGCGGGCCGAGGCAAAAAGCTACAAGCCAGCCCGGTTAAAATGCTGGCAATGGAAAACAACATTCCAGTCTTTCAACCAGCATCGTTAAGAGACGAGGAAGCACAAGCGGAACTGGCCAGCCTTAATGCGGATATCATGGTTGTAGTGGCCTATGGACTCATTTTGCCTAAGGTGGTTTTAGATACGCCAAAGCTAGGTTGTATCAATGTTCATGGTTCAATCTTGCCTCGCTGGCGCGGCGCGGCTCCGATACAGCGTGCACTTTGGGCTGGTGATAGTGAAACTGGTGTCACCATAATGCAGATGGATATCGGGCTCGATACTGGCGATATGCTCTTAAAGACGCAACTGCCAATCGAAGATAACGACACCTCAGCTAGCCTATATGAAAAACTTGCAGACCAAGGACCTGACGCCTTAATAGAAGCGTTAGCAGGCCTGGCAAAAGGTGAACTCGTTGCCGAAAAACAAGATGAATCACTGGCTAACTACGCAGAGAAGCTAAGTAAAGAGGAAGCTGAGCTTGATTGGAATAAGCCAGCAGTTCAGCTTTGGCGGGAGATCAGAGCTTTCAACCCTTGGCCAATAAGTCACTTCACGCATCAAGATGCCAGCATTAAGGTCAGAGAGGCCAAGGTCAGTCTTGTTGAATCTAACGCTGCGGCCGGTACTATCATCTCTGCAAGCAAAGAAGGTATTGATGTCGCGACTGGTGAGGGCGTACTGACGCTGCTAAATATGCAACTTCCAGGAAAAAAACCGCTCAATGTCGGTGATATCCTGAATTCTCGTGGTGAATGGTTTACGCCTGGCACACGCTTAAACTGTACAAAAGAGGCTTTATAATATGAATTTGCGTGCACTCGCGGCAAAGGTCGTTTTTCAAGTACTAGAAAAAGGGATCTCACTCTCAGTAGCTCTGCCCGAACAACAGAAGCATTGTGAAAGTGGCAAAGATAAAGCCTTGCTAGCCGAGCTCAGTTACGGTGTGATGCGTCAGCTACCGCAACTAGACAAGTTGGTCAGCGATTGTATGGCCAAGCCGCTTAAAGGTAAGCAACGAATTTTGCATCAACTGCTGCTAGTGGGTTGCTACCAACTCTATTTCACTCGCATCCCTAGTCATGCCGCCATTTCTGAAACAGCCGAAGCGTGTCGTCAATTGAAATTCGATGGCCTTGTTAAAGTCGTCAACGGTGTACTACGTAATATTCAACGTCAAGAAAAGCCGTTACCAACCGACAACGACACCTTGATGTACAACACTCCAGCTTGGATTGTTAAGAGCCTAAAGCAAGCCTATCCTGAAAACTGGCAAGCTGTAATTGAAAATAGCCATCAACGCCCTCCCATGTGGTTGCGTAACAACATGCGCTCACAGAGCCGAGATGAATATCTTGCGCTATTAACCGAAGCTGATATCCCAGCCTCTGCCGGTAAAAGTAGCGATGCGATTTTACTTGAGAGCCCTAAAGATGTAATGCAACTTCCAGGGTTTGAGACTGGTGCAGCTTCCGTTCAAGATGGCGCAGCACAATGGGCTGCGACGTTACTGGCTCCAGTCGATGGCGAGTTGGTCCTCGACGCTTGTGCCGCTCCCGGCGGTAAGACCTGCCATCTACTCGAACGTGCGAATATCGAATTAGTCGCAGTCGACTTTGATGAAAACCGTCTTGAGCGAGTGCAGCAAAACCTCGATCGTCTTGGGCTAAATGCCAAGCTCGTTCATGGCGATGCGGCCGATATTGATGCTTGGTGGTCTGGTGAAAAATTTGATCGAATCTTACTTGATGCTCCTTGCTCTGCTACGGGTGTGATACGTCGTCACCCCGATATTAAGTGGTTAAGAAAGCAGTCCGATATCGAAGAGTTGGCTCAGTTACAAAGCAAAATATTAGATCATTGCTGGAAGTGGTTAAAGCCAGGTGGCACACTCCTATATGCAACTTGCTCAATCCTTCCTCAAGAAAATGCACAGCAGATTAGTGCTTTCCTTGAAAGAGCCGATGATGCAACACTGGTTGCGATCTCAGAGCAGCCAAATCCTGATGATATAGGCTGGCAGATCACTCCGGGGATGGAGAATATGGATGGATTCTATTACGCACGCCTAGTAAAGGGATAAAGCAAAGGCCATGAAGATTATCATTTTAGGTGCAGGTCAGGTGGGTGGCACCTTAGCGGAAAACTTAGTCGGTGAGAATAACGACATCACTGTTGTCGATAATGACAGACGAAGATTACGCTCCTTGCAAGATAAATACGATCTGCGGGTGGTATTCGGCCATGGCGCTCATCCCAGTACTTTGAAAGAAGCGGGGGCTGAAGATGCCGATATGTTGATCGCTGTGACTAACAGCGATGAATGTAATATGGCAGCTTGTCAGATCGCCTATTCGTTATTTGGTACACCCACTAAAATTGCCCGGATCCGCTCCGAACAATATTTAGGCCTTCGCGATAAGTTATTTATCAATAGTGAAACCAAGAAAAATGATAACAGTCCTCGTGGTGGTTTTATTATTGATGAGCTGATCGCACCCGAACAGCTTGTCACCGCCTATATCCGCCGCTTGGTAGAATACCCAGGCGCATTGCAAGTACTCGAATTTGCTGAAGGCCGCTTAAGTTTAGTGGCTGTTCGCGCCTATTATGGTGGGCCACTTGTCGGTAATGCGCTCGCTGCATTGCGTGAACATATGCCCAATATTGATACCCGAGTGGCCGCTATCTTTAGACAAGGTAAATCTATTTTGCCAAGAGGAACCACCATCATCGAAGCCGATGATGAGGTTTTCTTCCTTGCCGATAGTCGTCATGTTCGTGCTGTGATGAGTGAGATGCAGAAACTGGATAATACCTATCGCAACATCATGATAGCCGGCGGCGGTAATATCGGTTTTGGCTTAGCCAAACAACTGCAACGTAACCACTCAGTCAAACTGATAGAGCACAGACAAGAGCGAGCAGAGGAGTTATCGGAAAAACTCGATAACACCACCGTCTTTTGTGGTGATGCCTCAGATCAAGAGCTGCTGCTCGAAGAACATATCGATCAAACCGACGTGTTTATCGCAGTCACCAACGATGATGAAGCCAACATTATGGCTGCGCTGCTGGCTAAACGTATGGGTGCCAAGAAGGTGATGGTGCTAATTCAACGTGAGGCCTACGTCGATATCGTTCAAGAAGCTAATATTGATATCGCGATCTCACCGCAACAAGCCACCATATCCGCACTACTGACCCATATCAGGCAAGGTGACATCTGTAACGTATATTCACTAAGACGTGGTGCTGCAGAGGCAATTGAAGCTATCGCCCATGGTGATGCAAAAACCTCTAAAGTCGTCGGTAAGAAGATTGGCGAAATTAAGTTACCGCCAAGTACCACCATTGGTGCCATTGTCCGTGACGATGAAGTGCTGATGGCGCACGACAACACCATTATTGAACAGGGAGATCACGTTATTCTCTTCCTCGTGAACAAGAAGTTTGTTGGTGAAGTTGAAAAACTCTTCCAACCGAGTGCTTTCTTCTTCTAAAGGTTTGCCTAGCAGCTAACCACCTTCATACGATTTCAAAGGATTTAAGCACTATGCTGAACCTTCGACCTCTGCTATTTATTTTGGGCATTTTTCTGTCAACTCTGACAGTCTTTATGTTTATCCCACTGATCTTTGCTCTTTTTTATGGCGAAGAGACTGTGGGCGCATTTATGATCTCCTCATTAGTCACCGGCACCACAGCCAGTGCTTGCATACATCAGGGACGAAGCAAAAACATCAATCTCAATATTCGGGATATGTTTCTGTTAACCAGTTTAACCTGGCTTATCGTCAGCTTCTTTGCTGCCATGCCTTTCACCTTGTATCACGGCATTAATTATACCGATGCTTTTTTCGAAACCATGTCGGGGATCACCACCACAGGCTCTACTGTTTTGTCTGGGCTCGATACCATGGATCACAGTATTCTGATCTGGCGCTCCTTGCTGCAATGGATGGGGGGAATAGGTTTCATTGTAATGGCTGTTGCGGTACTGCCCTTCCTCAATGTCGGTGGTATGAGACTTTTTCGTACCGAATCCTCCGATTGGAGCGACAAAGCCATTCCCAGAACTCAAGATATGGCTAAGCATCTTTTCTACATCTACATCCTACTCACCATACTGTGTGGAGTCGCTTATCATCTATCTGGGATGAGCTGGTTTCAAGCAATAAACCATGCAATGACTACGCTGTCGACCGGTGGATACTCCACGTCCGACAGTTCGATGGCGGCCTTTTCTAATCAGGCACACTGGGTTGGTGTGGTATTTATGGCAGCAGGAGGCTTACCACTTTTAATGTTCGTTAACTGTATTCAGCAACGTTCACTATGGGTTTGGAATGACGCGCAGGTAAAAGGCTTTATTCTCTTTATCACCACGGTCTCTATCGGCTTAGCTTTCTGGCTTTGGCTCGGACACGAGATGACCCCACTTGATGCCTTGCGTTTAGCCAGTTTCAATGTGGTTTCCGTTGTGACCACGACAGGCTATGGCCTTACCGACTACACCGCATGGGGAGCGCTAGCCAATATAGCCTTTCTCTTCCTTATGTTTGCAGGCAGTTGTTCAGGCTCAACCTCTGGAGGCATTAAGATTTTCCGCTTCCAGATAGCTGGCGCTATCATGCGAGAACAACTAAAACAGCAATTTCACCCTAGTGGTGTATTTAAAGAGCGCTACAACAACCGAATCATCAGTGATGATATCGTTCGCTCTTTGGTGACTTTTATCTTGCTGTTTATGATGGTTATCGTTGTCCTCTCTATTATCTTGGTATTAACAGGCCTCGATCCTGTTACTAGCTTTACTGGTGCGATCACCGCCGTCACCAACGTAGGCCCAGGATTAGGCAGTACGATAGGCCCAGCAGGAAACTTCTCCACTCTACCTGATGTCGCAAAATGGGCATTAGCGATAGGCATGCTGTTAGGTCGCTTAGAGATACTGACAGTGGCAGTTCTTTTTCACCCTAGCTTTTGGAAGTATTAGCGAAGATGTTTAATACGTTTTTTTGATCATGAACAATTTGAGACGAATATAATACGGCCATGATAAAATACATCATGGTCTTGTTGGATTTGGCTTCATTTATGTTTTTCCCTTAACCCTAGATATTTTTGGTAAATACAAAATGAGGCAACAAGTGCCCCCATCAATTAGCATTCATCGCCACTTTATTTCCTTAATGATTATTACTTCGACCATCACCATAGCGGCTATATTAGCTTTTGCTAGCAGCTACTGGCTGGTCAAAAACGAAATTAAAAATGATTCTCAAGATCTGGTTATGTTTATCGACGGTCGTCTACAAGCCGCTTACCAAGATTTACAAAATCTCGATCAGATACCCTATCAAGAATGTAATGCCTCTGGGGAAGAGTTACTAAAAGAATTTCTGTTTGACACGATCAATGGGGGTCTGTTCTTAGTGCGTAGTCTGAATGGAAAACCATTTCACTATTGCAGTGTGGTGGGGAACATGAATTTTGATCTTAACGCTACAGGAGGTGGTGAGTTATTACCGGTGCCAAATTTGAAGAGAACTAATCTGCTACTGGGAGAGTATGAATGGCAGGGTCAACTGCGCCGCGACTTATTTATGGTATACCAAGGCCGGCAATTCAATCTACGACGATTACCACTGATGGAGAACTATCCTTTTTATGAGGTTCATTTACAGGGACATCGGCGGGTTCATATCCACCTGAGTAATGGCGAGGTAGTAATGGAGCTAGGTAGTTTTAGTCAGGAAGAGCTAAGCATTGTAAGCGTCGAGAGTACTCAGTTTCCTTTTAAAGTGACCGCAGTAGTTAGTCCGCAACGAGTATTAGCATTAAGTAAATATTATTTTGCGGCTTTCTTATTACTGCTGACGATATTTCTGTTGTTGCTGCGAAATTCATACAAATTGCGCGTGCAGCTCCACAAGAGTTTAAGGTATCGCTTGCAAGATGCGGTAGCCCAGCACCAACTGCAAGCCTATTACCAGCCTATTATTAATGCCTCAACCCAGAGAATTGTCGCCGCTGAAGCCTTAATCCGCTGGATAACTCCTGAGGGTGAGGTGATCTTACCAAATAGCTTTATTGCCGAACTTGAACAAAGCACGTTAATTAACGAAGTCACTCAGCAAACTATAATCACCATGCCTAAGGATCTCGCAGCGATTTTAACAGCGGATAGCCAATTTCGTTGTGGTGTGAATATAATAGCCGAGCAGATAGAGTCGCCAATTTGTGTCGATTGGCTCACGCAACTGGCTGCCGAGGGTTATCCTTGTCAACAATTGGCCTTAGAAATAACCGAACGTTCTCCCATTTATGATATGGCTAATGCAAAACTTAATTTAGAACGCTTTAGAGCCTTAGGTTGCTGGATAGAGCTTGATGACGCCGGGACTGGTTATGGTGGTGCCAGTTATGTACAGCAATTACATCTCGATGTGATGAAAATAGACAAGTTGTTTATTGATACTTTAGGGCTAATAGACAACCGCACGCAAGTGTTAGATGCCTACGTCAACATGGCACGCAGTCTTAACTTGGAAGTGATTGCCGAAGGAGTTGAAACTTTAACGCAATCACAAGCGCTATTAGCAAGAGGCGTACACTTGCAGCAGGGCTACTTATTTGCTAAACCCATGCCAGCTAAAGAGTTTGTCAATTTCTGGCATCATTGGCAAAATCAAGCTAATAGCAATGCTCAGGTCAAGTAAATTATGTGGTTTATTTAGTCAGTAAAACTCTCAATATTGGCGTTAAGAGATTACGATATGCAGCCTTGTCATAATGATGATCATAAGGGTTGGGGTTTAGTAGCCAGTCACAAACGATGCCATTATCACCTAAACAAGTAGTATCCAGATCCACATATGTTATTTGATTGTCATTACAAAACAGCTTTATATTCGAATTAAATTTAATAGTTAAGTTAGTTCTCTCTTTCTGGCTAGCTGTCACGCACTGGCGAGCTTTAGCCACTTCGCCCAAAGGGCAGCCATCTTTAATCGTTGGTAAAGGAGAGCTTATACAAATAACATTCTTTGACTTAGCGATCTCTAACAGAAATGACTGATAGTTCTTAATTGTGTGTTCAAGCATAATATCAACAGATTCATGGTGTTTCTCAGCTCGATACCAAATGACATACCCAGTATCAACCTCACCAAGTAAAACGATGACAGTCTCAGCATTTGACCGCTTCACTCCCTCAATAAATTGAGGGTAAGCCTGAGTTTTTGATGTGAGGTTTGAAAAACCAGAGATTGTCGCACCACCAACTGAAACCACGTTTAAGAACCACTGAGGCAAGGCAAGTCTAAACTTATAATCATTAAAAATAAGGGCATGAGAGTCCCCTAATACTAAGACCTCCTTACCGACAGCTTTACTAAACCAGCGAAGCAATAAATTTAATCTTTTTCGTAACCATCCCATACCAATGTTCTCTAAAAGTACCATGACTCACCGCGAAGTATTATGCTCGTTGTAGAGATGAAACGCGACAGAATACTCCGCCTAATTTGAAGAAACCGACCTAATACACCACCATGGTTTCTAAGGTGTTATTACCACTGAGTATCTTGTTGATATGATAGATAAGAAATTCATTAAGGAGATCGATGAGCAAGCTTAGAATATTATACCAATCAGTATAAAGCTTTGATCGCTCAGCGAGAGTTTAGCGGTCCTGAGGCAAGGTAATTAATTGCTCCTGCATTAATGACATTCACCACATCCATGTGGTTTGCAACGAGTGAAGAGCATAGTTATTCTACGGTTAAGCTCGTTAACACAGGATCAGAACCGCTAAAACTCGCCTGTAAGGAGTGTTTTTGGCTGCCTACTTCTGTGTTGAATGAACTCATAAGGGAACAACCATTATGTCTTCCATTCGCCTTGAATTAGTTTGCCAAAAAACACTCTGAGTAGATCAACTTCTTATACTGATTGGTATGAAGCAGTTAGCTTGTTATTAAATGATGAGGTGTAAAATGGAATTAGGCGCATTTTCAGTTAGTTTATCGGTTCAAAATATCGAAGATTCAAAAGTGTTTTATCAAAATTTAGGCTTTAAAGTCGTGGGAGGAGACCAATCTCAAAATTGGTTAATCATTAGAAATGGTGATCATACTTTAGGTTTGTTTCAAGGGATGTTTGAAGGCAACATCATGACTTTTAATCCCGGTTGGGATAAAGACTATAAAACTTTAGAGTCTTACATTGATGTCCGAGAGCTTTTGAAAACATTTGCAGCTCAAGGCGTCGAAATAATACAGCAGTCCATTGAGACTGAAAGCGGGCCAGCGAGTTTCGCGGTTAAAGATCCCGATGGAAATTCAATTTTAATTGATCAGCATGTGTAGATAGGTATTCATACCATAAGCATAAAAGCCTCTTCCAATGTGAAAAGGCCTTTATGTTGGACTTACTCTTTACCGTAAACGTTATTTTCTTGCTCTTGAACTCGGATAAACGTAGTGCGTTTAGTCAGTTCTTTTAACGATGCTGCGCCGACATAAGTACAGGTTGAACGTATGCCACCCATAATGTCAGAAATAGTGGTATCTACGCTGCCTCTAAATGGCAGCAATACAGTTTTACCTTCAGCTGCGCGATATGTTGCTACACCGCCTGAGTGCTTATCCATAGCTGATTGTGATGACATACCGTAAAACTTCACCATTGTCTTGCCATCTTGTTCAACGACTTCGCCGCCACTCTCTTCGTGACCGGCTAGCATACCGCCAAGCATGACGAAGTCTGCACCGCCACCAAAGGCCTTTGCGACATCGCCAGAACAGCTACAACCGCCGTCTCCAATAATTTGACCACCTAAACCATGGGCAGCATCGGCACATTCAATAATGGCTGATAGTTGTGGGTATCCCACACCTGTTTTGACTCGAGTGGTGCATACCGAGCCTGGGCCAATACCCACTTTGACTATGTCGGCACCAGCAATAATCAACTCTTCGACCATATCACCCGTTACAACGTTACCCGCACTAATCACTTTTTGCGGATGTGCTTGTCTCACCTTGCGAACGTAATCGACTAAATGTTCAGAGTAGCCATTCGCAATATCAATACAGATAAAGGTAATGTCTTCAGATAGGGACAATACTTGGGTTAACTTAATAAAATCAGCGTCTGATGTGCCGCTAGACACCATGATATGTTGTAAAACATCTTGGTTGCTGTTGCTAACAAACTCGCTCCACTGTTCAAGGCTATAGTGCTTATGTACAGCAGTCATTACATTGTGCTTTGCTAGGCTAGCCGCCATTTCAAAGCTGGCTACTGAGTCCATGTTAGCTGCAATGATGGGAACACCTGACCAGGTTTTACCACTGTGCTTGAAAGTAAACTGACGGTTCAAGTCAACTTGAGAACGGCTTTTTAACGTTGAACGTTTTGGTCTAATGAGAACATCTTTAAAACCTAATTTTATATCTTGTTCAATACGCATTGTTTATTCCTCGCATCGGTTTGCACGCAGCAAAACCGCCAATAAATATCTTCTATTCATCGGATATTAAGTCAATTCCTGAGTTTATTTCAGGCACAAAAAAACCGGAACGTTTGTAGACGCCCCGGTTTTAGGCATTATAGGAACAGATTTTTAGTTAGCAAGTTCTTAAATTGGGATAATAATTCCTAAAAATAGGAAGGTTAATTTGGCGCTGTAGTTGTTTTGTTTTGGCCTGTATTTTGGTTTTATCTTGTTAGTATAAAGCGCTCTTAAGAGCGCTTTACTTACAAATGAACTTGTTGGGGGGCTATGACTTAACTAAATGCCATAAAAGGTGAGATACACAGTAGGACACCAGTGACGATGATGAAGTTGGTTGCCATGCCTTTGTACTTGTTTAACTGTGGCACCTTGTAGACTAAGTAAGCTGGGATTAAACAACCCACTAAGCCAAAGATAGGACTACAAATAGAGGTGAACGACAGAATTGGTGCGTTCAGTGCGATGGCTGACCAAGCTAGTATGATGATAAACACGGTAACAAAGCGGTTTACGATAACTTTGTTTATTTGAGATTCTTCATACTTACGCAGCAGTACGTTCATGGCAAGACCTTTACAGGCTTCTTTAAACGCTAGAAACACACCGAAGAATGAAGTCACAATCGCGAAGATGTTGATGACAACACCAGTAACAGTTGCCCAGCTACCAGGGAAATAATGCGCAATAATCGCCAGTGCAGAGATGTTTTTGTTCATTGCTTCTGTGGCTTGTTCTTGGCTAATCGCAAATGTGAATGAGATAGCAAAGAAGAATACAACAACGAATAAGATAGAGAAGGCGATGGTCATTGCACGTGTTGCTTTGTAGCGTGCCACTTCAATTGATTTCTCATGTGAGCGGTATGAAATAACCATCGGGCTCAATGATTGAATAAATAGGATTGAAGTCAGTGTGAATGGCAGAGTGATAATCGCATCTTTTAGCATTGAACCAAATTGGCCAATTTCTGGAATATTGTTCATGTCCCAACGAGAGATAAGTAGTACTGCCATCACTGCGACAAGGACTAAAACCGTTACCGCCATAAAACCTGAGAGTTTGAATAACAGTTTTTCACCTTTAGAACCGATAAAAACCAGTGCGCAGATAAGTCCCAATCCATAGAAGACATTGTCATTAAGGTGTCCTTCAGTGACACCGAATGAGTGTAGGTAAGATGAACTGTCGTTCGTCACTGCTAATGAGTAGACCAGTACCCAAATCACTAGCATTAGAAAGTAAAGTACGCCTAAAGCCACTCCCCAGTTTTTACCTAAGTAGCCTGAAATCACACCTGGGTAATCGGTACATTTTTTAGATTCAGCTAGGGTATTAATAAACAGCTTTTGGAATAAGTACATGGCTGGGTAGCCGATGATGGACGAAAGTAAGAATACCCACAGCCCCATTACGCCGACTTGTATTGGTAGAAACACGATACCAGCACCAATTGCCATTCCGATACTCATGACTATCCAGCCCCAGTCGGTGCTATCAAATCGTGTTGCTTCTTTCCATTCAGCTTCTGAGACACTTGCTCGGGATATTCCCGCAGTCGCAATACTTGCAGTCATACATCACCCTAAATTTTTATCTAATAGTTATTTTGTGCAAATATATTTGAACTTTTTAAAGTGCACAATCAAAATCACTTAACTTTTTTTGAATGCGAGATGAAGCTCTAAAACTCTACTTTTATGGGCGTTACGTCATTTGTTTAGCTCTTTTTAATATTAAAAATGAAAATATAGTTGCAATTAAAGTTGAAAATGAAAATAATGTTGCAATGTTAGCTGGCGCTAAAATGAAAATTAATTTGAGGTTTTATGAAAAACATAATCAATGCGGAAAATGCACCATCGGCTATTGGCCCTTATTCTCATGGTACGACTTATGGTGATCTGATTTTTACTTCGGGCCAATTGCCAGTCTGTAAGGTAAAGGGAGGTGTTGTAGAAGGCGGAGTTGCTGAGCAATCTAAGCAATCACTAGAAAACCTTAACCATGTGTTACTTGCTGGTGGTGGCAGTTTAGATACCGTGTTGAAAACGACGTGTTACCTTGCCGATATCAACGATTTTGCAGCTTTTAATGAAGTTTATAAAGCGTACTTTAAAACAGATTGCCCAGCACGAAGCTGTTTTGCGGTTAAAGATCTGCCTTTAGGTGTAAAGGTTGAGATTGAAGCGATTGCACACATAAAGTCTAAGTAACCATTATAAGCACGATATAAGGCAGTACCCCATGAAACAAGAATGGCAAAAGTATATTCAAATCATCAACCAAGTGGTTAAACCTGCACTTGGTTGTACCGAGCCAATTGCGGCGGCATATGGTGCAGCTGTTGCTGTGCAAGCGTTAGGCTGTCACGTCCCCGACTCAATAGACGTTCTTGTTTCTGATAATCTCTATAAAAACTCAATGGGTGTCTTTGTTCCTGGAACAGGCAAAATAGGGTTAGCGATTGCTGCCGCCGCTGGTGCCATTGGTGGTAATGCTGATGCTGGCCTTGAAGTGTTAGCTGCTATTTCACCTGAGCAAGTTTTACTGGCTCAGGAGATGATTGATGCTGGTAAGGTGTCAGTCAAACGTACGGTCACAGAAGAGTTTATCTATTGCTGTGTGATCGCTAAGTTTGAAGGTAAAGAGTCACTCGTTAAAATCAGTGGTGGCCATACCTTAATCGTTGAAAAACAGCTTAACGGCAAAGTTAGCTTTAGTGCAGATGAATCCAGTAAAGCGTCGACAGGATCGATTTGTGAAGGGGTCGATATTACTATTGCCTCTATCTATGAGTTTGCGACCCAGGTCGAGCTAGACAAAATCGAGTTTATTCTTAAGGCTGCAGATCTAAACACTAAACTGTCCGATGAAGGCATGACTAATTCTTATGGTCTTGAAGTGGGCCGTATGATGAAGAAAAGCATCGACGACGGTATCTTATCGGATGATCTACTCAATAAGATTGTCATGGAAACCGCAGCGGCTTCTGATGCTCGTATGGGGGGAGCTACGTTGCCTGCGATGAGTAATTTAGGCAGTGGTAACCAAGGTATTGCGGCTACGATTCCCGTAGTCATTACCGCTAAGCACTATAAAAGCACTAATGAACAACTTGCTCGTGCGTTGATTTTAAGTCACCTAGGCGCCATCTATATTAAGTCTCACTACCCGCCTTTATCGGCATTTTGTGGTAACACAGTGACGAGCGCTGCGGCATCAATGGCCATGGTATACTTGGCTGGTGGAACGTTTGAGCAATCCTGTTTTGCGATTCAAAATGTGATCAGCGACAGTTCGGGTATGGTTTGTGACGGAGCAAAAGCCTCTTGTGCTATGAAGGTAAGTACCTCATCTTGTGCTGCTGTAAGGGCTTTCTTGATGGCGATGAACTCTCGTTCAGTTTCAGGACAAGGTATTATCGCTAAAGATGTTGAGCAAACCATTATCAATATTGGCAAGATGGTCAGCCATGGTATGTCCTCAACCGATACGACCATTATTGATATTATGTCGGCATAATTAAAGGGGTTGATGTGAAACTGCAAGAGCTAACAAAAAGTGATTTTGATGTTTTGAAATCGATGGAGAATGTGGTTGACGGTATCGCAGCCATGTATGGCGAGCACACTGAAGTGGTGCTGCATAGCTTGGACTCTCGTGACCCTTCAGTTATCAAGATCGCTAATGGTCATGTGACAGGCAGAAAGCTTGGAGCCCCTGTCACCAATTTAGCTCTGCTTAAGTTAAAAACGGGTCAGGATATTTCGAATTCCTATTTAACTAAATGTGCGACAGGTAAAACGTTACGCTCGATCACCACGATTATCCGTAATAGTCAGAATCGAGCTATCGGACTACTGTGCATTAACACAGATATGGATGCCCCTTTACAGTCGGTGCTACGAAGCATGATGCCAGACAGTATGGTGAACTCAGATATTGGCGCTACGACACCAGAGGTGTTTGCTCGAAATATTGATGAAGCGCTTCATGGCACTATCGACAGTGTAAACAGTGAAGTGCGAAGTAATGCGAATATAGCTCCCTCTAAAAAGAGTCGCGAAATAGTGACGCAGCTTCATGAATTAGGCGTGTTTGAACTGAAAGACAGTGCTCAGGTTGCCGCGACTAGACTGGATATTTCTGTACACTCCATTTATCGCTATCTCAGAGAGATAAAAGCCAACCAAACCGCTGCTATTTAGCTGGATCCTTGTTGTGGAGAGTAAATTAACTCTCCACACTTCAAGTCGGTTAACCAAACTCCCCGCTCACGTAACCTTGTGTTCGCTTATCTTTAGGTTGATTGAATACTTGACTTGTTTCACCGTATTCGACTAATTCACCCATCCAAAAGAAGGCGGTTTTATCTGAAATACGCTTTGCCTGATTCATTGAGTGAGTCACAATGACAATAGTGAACTTCTTTCTCAGTTCATCCATCAACTCTTCGATTTTATGAGTGGCAATAGGATCCAAAGCACTTGTGGGTTCATCCATTAAGATCACTTCAGGCTGCATCGCGATAGCACGTGCAATACACAATCTTTGCTGCTGTCCGCCAGACAAACCGAAAGCTGGGGTGTCGAGACGCTCTTTTACTTCATCCCAAAGGGCTGCGCCGCGCAGAGACTCTTCGACGACAGAATCGAGATGCTTCTTATTTTTAATGCCCTGGGCTTTAAGACCAAAAGCGACATTTTCATAGATACTCATTGGGAACGGGTTTGGTTTTTGGAACACCATGCCCACTCGCATTCTCAACTGCTTCACATCGACATCAGAGTAGATGTTCTCACCTTCAAATTTCACATCTCCAGAAATTTTCACACCAGAGATCAAATCGTTCATTCTGTTTAGCGTTCTAAGCAGGGTGGATTTTCCACACCCTGATGGACCGATAAGCGCCGTTACCTGACGAGCTGGTATCTCCAATGAGATATCTCTAAGCGCGTGTGTTTCACCGTAAAATAGATTTAAGTTACTGACTTCAAGTTTGTTCATGCTATCCGGCCTTTATTTAAAACGAGTGGCAATTAACTTGGTTGCCAAATTCAAAATGAGTACGAGTACGATAAGTACCGTTGCAGTTGCGTAGGCTTGATCCCATTCGTGTTGGGTAAATAGCTCTTGGGTTAATTTGTACAGATGAACTGTTAACGTTCGGCCAGATTCCAGTACTGACTCCGGTATTTGAGTCACCATGCCTGCGGTGAGAAATACAGGGGCTGATTCGCCAATCACACGGCCAATACTTAAGATCACCGAAGTGACAATACCCGGAAGTGCGCTTGGGAGTATCAGACGCCATATGGTGTATACCTTACTGCTTCCTAAAGCATAACCACCTTCACGGTAAGCCATAGGTACAGCAAGCAAAGCCTCTTCTGTGGTACGGATTAGCACTGGCAGGATCAGCATCGACAGTGTCAGGGAACCCGCTAAAATAGAAAAGCCTAGGCTCAAGGTTGTGACAAAGAAAGTCATACCAAACAGACCATAAACAATAGAGGGAATACCGGCTAACGATTCGATACAAAAGCGGATCACTTGCACTACTTTACTGCCAGGCTTAGCGTATTCGGTTAAGTAAATCGCTGTCATAATGCCGATAGGTGCTGCAATACCCAGTGACAGCCCGACCATATAAACCGTCGAGACTATCATGGACCAGATCCCCGAGGCTTCGCCAATACGGGTATAAGCGCCAGTAATGAACTCCCAACTCACGTGGGATAAGCCATTACTGAGAATATGCCAAACAACCCACAGTAGAAAAACGATAGTGATGGCTGCTGAGCTCCATATCGCCCCTAAGAGTAGTTTGTCTTGTGTGTCTCTTTTAAGTTGAAGCATTAGCAGCTCCTCTTACGGTTTACATACAATAGGGTTGCATTGAGTAACACGATAAAAACGAGTAAAACAATGCCAGTTGAATAGAGTGCACTTGCATGAATACCTGTTGCGTATGACATCTCCATGGCGATGTTTGCTGTTAGGGTTCGAGCTGGCTCTAAAATTGAACCAGGCATTGCTGGTGCATTACCCATCACCATGATTATCGCCATGGTTTCTCCTATGGCGCGAGCCACACCCAAAGCAACACCAGTCAAAATACCGCTACGTGCGGCGGGAACTAATACCTTAAAGATGCTGTAAATATGGGATGCGCCTAAAGCGAGTGCGCCCTCTTTATAAACAGAAGGTAATGCCCTGAGTGAGGTTTCTGAAATAGTAATAACTGTAGGCAATATCATGATTGCCAATACAATAATACCCGCCAAAATAGTGTTTCCAGCGGGGATGTTAAATAGGGTTTCGATGGCGGGTACGATGATGACTAGCCCGAAGAAGCCATAAACAACAGATGGGATACCAGCGAGCAGCTCTACTGCTGGTCTAACAATATCCGCAAGCCACTTAGGAGCAAGTTCAGCCAGAAAAATGGCCGTTAAAATAGCGACTGGTACACCGATAATCACAGCGCCGGCTGTAGAGATAAGTGATGCCACTATCATGGGGAATATGCCAAACAGTGCTGGTGGAAGCCACTCACTACCTAAGATTAACTCAGATACGCCAGCTTCTTGAAAAGCGGGTAGACCTTCATAAAACAGAAACCCACCAATCGTCGCAACTGAAACTACACCAACCATGGCACTGCATAAAAATAGTAGGTGGAATCCTTTTCCAACCCAATCGTAAGTTTGTTTTTGAGCTAGTTGCAGCTCAGATGTGCGGATTTTATTTACCGTATCCATCACTTGGCCTCAAGGTCGTGTGATTTAATATAAGAACTAAAGAGGAGCCTTGGCTCCTCTGTTATCAAATGTTGCAATTAGTTGATGCGAATATAACCTTGCTCTGCAATGATGTTTTGACCATCGTTGGATAGGATGTAGTCAATAAAGTCGCGAGCTTCTTGGGCCACGTTGTTCTTAATGAGTACAACAAACGGGCGAGCGATAGTGTATTGGCCAGCTGCAATATTTTCATCGGTTGCTGCGATACCGTCGACTTTCAACGCTTGTAGCGAGCTATCAACTGAACCTAGAGAGATGTAACCGATAGCAAATGTATTATTGGCAACGATGGTTTTAACCATACCGTTACCGTTACCCACTTGAGCTGTTGGTGTGATGGCGGAAACCTTCATACCGTTCACTTTCCGTTTGAGCTTCATCATGTCTTCAAATGCACCGCGGGTACCTGATGCAGCATCTCGAGTGACGACTACGATAGGTTTGTTCTCGCCACCGACTTGGTTCCAGTTTTTAATCTCACCACGATAAATCTTTGCGATTTGATCTTTATTTAGATTTTGGATTGGGTTGGCATTGTTGACTGTGACTGCAATACCGTCACGAGCGATAACCACTTTTTCGGTATCAGCGGTCATTTCACTGCTTTTTACATCCCGTGATGACATGCCAATCATACTGGTGCCATCTTTAGCTGCACGGATACCTGCTGAAGAACCAGTACCTTGCACCTCTACATTCTTACCTTCTGTTTTTTGATAAGTTTCAGCCAGAACTTCCATGACATTCGTGACAGAGGTTGAACCTGAAACCGTAATTGTTGTGCTTGCTTGAACAAATGGTGCTGTTATTAAGCTAACAGCGGCTAATAAACCAATAACTTTTTTCATCACAAGTTCCACTCTATTTAGTCAAAATACAGATTTAGTTTGAACTCCCTCTCTGGAAGCCACAGGCATTAAGACAGAGAAATATGACAGCCAAGTTACAGTTGGTACTTTGGGATTAGATGAGCGCGTTGTTGCGGCTTAGTTTGTTTTCACTATGTTGGTTTGTTGTGTGTTTATTAGGCGGTGCAGAGGAGTTGAAATTGCAGCTGATTGTATTAGGGGAAGTTAACTTCTAATGAGATAAAACCTTGGTGGAATAAGCGATCTACGTCAAACAGTACACTAACTTTAGGTGGATGAGCTTATGATAATTAGCTCAGAGAACTCAATAAATATGTTAATAAGACAGTATTAAACTGTCGAAGTAAAATATTTATGAAGCTTTTATGACAATGCACTTTTATAGGAGTTTAATCCTAGAGTCGATACACCTTAGCCTACTTATTTCCATTTGAGACTATTAATAGTGCTTGTTTTTTATGCTGAAACAGCGTTGTTTGAGCGTTGCTCAAACTTACTCCACACTTTTTCGTGGAAGTAGAATACAACGGTATTAACAGCTGGCTCTACAAGGGCTACAGCTCCACCAATAATGACACTACCTGTGAGTAAATAGGTAACAGTAAAGGCTACGCTGAAGTGTAATATTGCAAAGGTAAGTGTCTTAGTCATGATAGTTCTCCTCAATTCGATGATTAAATGATAATAGTTATCATTTGCAATTGAAAGAGGTTTGCATAGATTGGTTTTATCGGGTTTGACGATTAGATGATTATTTAAGTTATAAAGCCGTCGATATCAACGGCTTTAGTCGTGTTAAAGAGTGTGAATTAATAGTGCCAAGGGAATTTAGAGAAGTCTTGATCGCGTTTCTCTAAGAATGCATCTCGTCCCTCTTGGGCTTCGGCTGTTCCGTAAGCGAGTCGTGTCGCTTCACCGGCAAACAGTTGTTGGCCAACTAAGCCATCATCAGCCATGTTGAAACCGTATTTAAGCATACGCATAGCCGTTGGAGATTTAGAGTTAATCTCTTTTGCCCAATTCAATGCTTCAGTTTCCAATTCCGCATGTGGAATCGAACGGTTGACCATGCCCATATCGAAAGCTTCATCGGCGCTGTAGTTAAAGCCGAGGAAGAAGATTTCACGAGCACGTTTTTGACCAATCATCTTAGCAAGATAAGCACTGCCGTAGCCTGAGTCGAAACTGGCTACATCAGGATCGGTTTGTTTGAAAATGGCATGTTCTTTTGAAGCCAAGGTCAGATCGCAGACAACATGCAGACTATGTCCACCGCCTACTGCCCAACCAGGCACGACAGCAATAACGATTTTAGGCATAAAGCGAATAAGGCGTTGAACCTCTAAAATGTGCAAGCGTCCCATACGGGCAATATCAGCACTGTTAGCTTCAGCACCTTCATACTTATATCCATCTTTACCACGAATACGTTGATCACCACCTGCGCAGAATGCCCAGCCGCCATCTTTGGCTGAAGGACCATTACCAGTTAGGAGTACGCAACCAACATCAGACCACTGTCTGGCATGATCTAATGCGGTGAAAAGCTCATCAACCGTCTTCGGTCTGAATGAGTTCCGACATTCGGGGCGGTTTATTGCGATACGAACAGTGCCTTGATCTTTGGCTCTGTGGTAAGTGATGTCTTCGAAATCAAATCCGGAAACTTGATCCCATAAATTAGGATCGAAAATGTCTGAGACTTGTTGTGACATGATATTTAGCCTTAATACCCAATTTTAGATTGAGCAAAGGCTAGGCTGAAACAGAACTCAGGTCAATCATGGGGGGAGATAAATGCCGCATGAGGCTTATTGCCTGCTAGAAAAGTGATCAGATTTTATCGCAGATAAAATAGATGTTTTCCTGGCTTAGGCTTTTATGTTCAGGTGTAGAGCTTGAACAATAAGAGGCTTTAAACTCTTCAAGTGAATCTGGTGAGTCGAGTATATCGTTTAGCGCACTTAATTCGCTGGGAGAAAGTCGTTCAGCTATCTCTTGTGTAAGTATAGGCAGCCTGTCGTTAGTTTTTATGGCTGTAGTGCCTGTCATATCTTGTATCTTACTTTGAACTTTATGCAGCATAGACTCAGATTGAGCTATAGTTTCATCAAGTTTGTTTGTTTCAGTAGCAGTATAATAGAGTAAACCAACACCCAATCCTAATACGATCCAACCTCTCATTTTAAACCCAACTTTGGTGAATAATTTCTAATATAACAGGTATAATAAGCTAATTAATGAGCAATATTAAAGTAGTAAGGCTACAAAGATGAGCACAGAGTCTAACAAAAAGGATTATTCGAAGGCTAACCGGATAAAAATCCACCAACCTGATGCTAGCAAAGCCGATAGATTTAACCCGCGTAACCGTATCTATGTTCGAGCTGTTGAAGGGTTATGGAGTCGTCTGCGTACTCGACTAGGTTGGGCAGCGATGCTGTTCTTTCTTATCTTGCCTTGGATCCCCTGGGGAAACCGTCAAGCAGTATGGTTTAACCTCGCGGAGCAAAAATTTCATATCTTCGGCTTAACTATCTGGCCACAAGACCTTACCTTGCTAGCCGCTCTATTGATGATCGCCGCTTTTGGTCTCTTCTTTGTTACGACTTATCTGGGGCGAGTTTGGTGTGGTTACACCTGTCCGCAGACAGTATGGACCTTTATCTTTATCTGGTTTGAAGAGAAACTTGAAGGCGCGCGCAATAAGCGGATGAAGTTAGATCAGCTGCCTTGGAGCTTTAATAAGTTATGGCGTAAAGCCGCGAAGCACGCCTCATGGATATTGATCTCCTTAATCACGGCAATGACGTTCGTGTCTTACTTTGTGCCAACTCGCGAAGTCTATGTCGATGTGTTTACTCTGAGTGCCAGTGGCGGCATCTATTTCTGGGTAGTGCTATTTACCATAGCAACATACGGTAACGCTGGCTGGATGAGGGAGATCATGTGTATTCATATGTGCCCTTATGCGCGTTTTCAGGCAGCCATGTTTGATAAGAATACCTATATAGTCGGTTACGATACTAAAAGAGGGGAAGATAGAGGCCCAAGATCGCGTAAGTCTGATCCAAAAGAGTTAGGACTTGGGGATTGTATCGACTGTGACTTGTGTGTGCAGGTCTGCCCAACAGGTATCGATATTCGTAATGGCTTACAATATGAGTGCATTAACTGTGGTGCATGTATTGATGCTTGCGATAACACAATGGAGCGAATGGGATACGACAAAGGCTTAATCGCGTATACAACCGAGAATAAGTTGGACAATGTTGAAGAAAAGGTCTTACGCCCTAAGTTGGTTGGCTATGGTGTCGTGCTTACTGCGATGATCTTAATCTTTGTCTATGCCAGTGCGACAATCGCGCCTATTCGTATCGATGTTATTCGTGACCGTAATGAGCTGTTTAGAGAAAACAATGAAGGTTTAATAGAAAACACCTTTACCCTGAAGCTACTGAACAAGACAGAACAAGATCATAATTACACGCTATCAGTTGAAGGGTTGCCTGACTATACATGGTACGGAGCACAAGAGGTCAAGATAGCAGGAGGGGAAGTTCTCACACTACCGATTAGTGTGGCAGTCGATCCAGTGGATCTTTCTAGAACCATGACTAAGATAAACTTTAAAGTGGTATCTGAGAGTGTTGACGAGCCGATAGAAGCTACTCAGGAGTCTCGCTTCTTTAGTCAGTAAGCTATCTGGCAGTTAACATCACAATGATAAATACAGTATTAAGGGGGCGTTAGCCCCCTTTTTTGTCCCCGAAGTTCACATTACGTCGTTATATTAGCCATATCGAATGATAAAAAGGCATTCAGTTCCCTAAAGCCGATATAAACGATAAAAGCCCTTGCGCTCATTCTAAAACTCCCTATAATTCGCTCCCACTGACACGGCACAGCAGGCCAACTACTTAGGTAGTACGGGACTTGCAGCGGTGTTAGAGAGTTAAGACTCTTCGGAGATTTGATTCAGG
>OJDH01000365.1_pt1 | contig 21867 bp, 15 predicted proteins | sample 1592761 | NCBI WGS metagenome assembly OJDH01 (sample SAMN05416855, study PRJEB24817) | seawater metagenome | isolation source: Sea water | place: Canada:Atlantic | collected 2013-11
CTCAGAGATACGCCAGGAATAAAAAATGCCAGTAAGCTTAACTTACCGGCATTAGAGCCTTAGCTCCCTCTTTTATTGCAACGCATCAATCAACATGCATCGCAGCACTTTCACATAGAAAGTTACTTGTACTTACGCATTACCAAGGTCGCGTTAGTGCCACCGAAACCGAAGCTGTTACTCATAACAGTCGTAAGATCCGCTTTACGGTATTCAGTCACAACAGGCATGCCAGCAGCTTTCTCGTCCAAGTTATCGATATTGATACTCGGCGCGATAAACCCTTCTTCCATCATGATCAAGCTGAAGATAGCTTCATGAGCACCCGCAGCACCTAATGCATGACCGGTCAGCGACTTAGTCGATGCAATTGGCGGTAAAGCATCGCCGAAGGTTTCACGTAATGCTTCAAGCTCACGCATATCGCCGACTGGCGTCGATGTACCGTGAGTGTTGATGTAATCGATAGGTGTATCAACATCAGCAAGTGCCATCTGCATACAACGTACTGCGCCTTCACCTGATGGTGCAACCATGTCATAGCCATCTGATGATGCACCGTAACCCACGACTTCAGCGTAGATTTTTGCGCCACGTGCTAATGCATGTTCAAGCTCTTCAACAACGACGATTCCGCCGCCACCGGAGATAACAAACCCATCACGGTCAGCATCATAAGTACGAGATGCTTTTTCAGGGGTGTCATTGTATTTAGTTGATAGTGCGCCCATGGCATCAAAGCCCATAGTCAAGGTCCAATCAACCTCTTCAGAACCACCAGCAAACACCATATCTTGCTTACCCATTTGGATAAGTTCAACGGCATGGCCAATACAATGCGCGCTTGTTGCACAAGCAGAACTGATTGAGTAGTTCATGCCTTTAATTTTAAATGGCGTGGCTAAACACGCACTCGCTGTGCTTGACATAATGCGAGGCACTATATACGGCCCAACGCGCTTAACACCTTTCTCACGAAGGATATCAGCAGCTTGAACTTGGTTAGCAGAAGAAGCACCACCACAACCGGCAATGATACCGACTCGTGGGTCTGAATACTGCTCTTCGGTTAATCCTGCATCTTCAATCGCTTCTGCCATCGCGATATACGCGTACGCCGCAGCGTTGCCCATAAAGCGAAGCGCTTTACGATCAATATGCTCTTTAGGATCTAACTTGATAGCGCCCCAAACATGGCTGCGAAGCTTCATCTCTTCAAATTGATCTGAATGAGTAATACCACTTCGGCCAGCTTTTAGTGACTCTGTGACTTCTTGTTTATTGTTACCAATACTTGATACTACGCCAAGCCCGGTGATCACGACTCTTTTCATTATTTACTATCCATTTTGTACATTTAGTACGTCTAGTACCAATTTGCTGCGGCTATAATATCGCTTTTACCGTATTTAAGTGGTCAGCTTTCCATAAACATAGGTAAAATAATGCCTAATATGCGACGCAGAGTAAATTCATTGACCCAAGAATGTGAGAAAAATACACAAATGAACCAAGATATTAGTCCTTTAGCCTCATTTTATCGCCTTTTGCCCGCAGAGAACACTGCTAAAAAGGTTTTAACATGCGGTCAGCTTGGCCTTGGATCTTTACAACAACTGCTAACGTTAAGAGATTATTGGTTAGCAAGTGATTCTCCCTTGCGCGTCAATCTTAAAATCTTTGAGGCAGACCTAAGTGTCATTACTGAGTTTATCGCTACACTTGCCTCGCTAACGGAACTCAACGCTGCGCACGCATTTTTTACTCAACAGCTAATTGCAGCCAATCTTGTGGCGATATCAGGCTGCCAAAGACTGATATTTGATGATGGTCAGTTTGTGGTAGATCTTTACCTTGGGGATCCCCTCACCTCATTACAGGATATGCGACTCCCAATTCAAGCAAACTCTGGGGCTGATAACACTTGTCTCGTTGATCTCTGGAGCATCAATCCCTCATCATTGAGCAACCCACTCGATATCAGCCAAGCTTTGTTATGGAAAATGGCCAAAATCAGCAAAAACAGTGCCGTGCTTGGCAGCTTTGACCCAAGCCAAGATACACATATTAGCCAGTTATGCGATCACACTGGCTTTACCTTTGTGGCTTTAGGTTCTGTATCAGGTACTGCTTTAGGCACTGAAAATGAAACATCACCAAACGACTCCGCCTTAGCCCATAGCAACTTAGATACTCAAATCAGTCAGCAAGAGAGACAAGCGCTCAGACACGCGCAAACACAGACATCGCTCTACACTCCATTAGCTCAGGCAACCACGGAAGCGGATACTTTTGCCATTATTGGTGGTGGTGTTGCCAGTGCTCATCTAGCGCTTTCACTAGCGCAGCGCCACAAAAAAGTACGCCTATTTTGCAACGACTCGTCATTAGCGCAACAAGCTTCGGGCAATAAACAGGGGGCGGTTTACCCGCTGCTGACCCCAGATAACGGCCATTTAAGTCACTATTTTCAGCAAGGCTTCCTCTTCAGCCGCCGCAGACTAGAGTCATTAATTAGTGATGGGTTTGAGGTAGGTTATGATTTTTGCGGTGTACTGCAAACGGGATTTGATGTGCGCAGCAGTGCCCGACTCGATAAAATCATTACGGCACAAGCCTGGAATAAACAGATAGCTCATGCCATCGACAGCAGCGAATCGAGTCAGATTGCAGGCATCGATATCGACAAAGCGGGCATATTCTATCCCCTTGGCGGCTGGATATGCCCCCATGAATTTACCCAAGCCGCCTTCGATAAAGCCGCCCAGCTAAGCGATGTCAGCGTCACATTTGATACTGATATTACCCATATCGAGCAAGAAGAGGGTCAATGGTTCCTCTATAAGGCAAACGAACAGACAGGTGAACAGAGTAAGTTTGGCCCCTTTTCGACCTTAATCTTAGCCAATGGTCAGGGCCTCACTCAGTTTAAGCAGAGTGAGCACTTAGCTGCCACGGGATTCAGAGGTCAGGTAAGCCACATTCCAGCTCGGAATGAACTGTTAAAACTCAAAACGGTACTCTGTTCTCATGGTTACCTGACGCCGCAAAATAACGGTTTTCACTGTACAGGTGCAAGTTACATTAAAAACCCTGAGCACCTTGAGTATTGCCCAAATGAGCAAATAGAAAACTTACACAAGGTTCAACAAAGTTACCCAGATAAGAGCTGGACTGAGGATGTGGATATCAGCGATCACAGTGCGCGAATTGGCGTGAGAATGGTGACTCGCGATCATGCGCCTATGATGGGATGTGCACCAGATCTCGATGAAATACTCGTCAATTACCAAGAACATCAACACACCAAAGCCAGTATCAAGTATTGGCAGGAAACGCCGGCGCCGATCCATCAAGGTCTGTTTATCTTAGGTGGTCTGGGATCCCGCGGGATCACCTCTGGCCCATTAGCGGCAGAGGCATTAGCCGCGCAACTTTGCGGTGAAATAATCCCACTCGATGGACCAACCCTAGATATGCTGAACCCCAACCGCATGTGGATGCGTAAATTAATTAAGGGCAAAGCCCTGTAGTTTCACGTAAATGTGCGTGTGAAAGGTGGTGTGTGACATCGCTTTGCTCATTAATGAACAAAGCGAGTTTACGCTTCTATATTGACCGCGAAATTAACAATCGCGGTATAAAACTCGGCGCTGTTTTCATGTTCAAACGTCCACTCCATACGCTCACATATTCGTTCTACAATCACTAATCCGCAGCCATAACCTTCGTTATACACCTCATGACCATCATGGCGATTGCTGATCGTAAGCTTGGTACCTGCGAGGTTGATATCGATATCACCAAGACTGTAACTAAAAGCATTCTTAATCAGGTTGTTAATGATAACGGTAATGAAGCTTTTCGGTGCGTACACTTGACTTGGTTGACTGTTCTTAAGCTGATAAGTAGCATCGTTTTTAGCAAACAATATCGCCAGCTCACCGATCTGTTTAGACAGCAGGTTTTCCAGAGATTGCATTGCCATATACCTTGGCTCAATCGTTGAACGTCCCAGTAAGAGGAAGGTCTCAGTGAGTAGTTCCATCTCATCGCTAGCACGCTCTAAACGCGATATGGCTTTAATAGCAAGAGGTGGCAAATCGGGGATTTTTTGTAACAGTTCAGTAGAGCCCTTTATCACCATAATCGGCGTTCTTAATTCATGGGAGGCAAAACGACTAAACTCTTTTTCTCGAATAAAGAAGTTACTGATATTGATTTTACTTTCAAGCAGAGTGCTCTCAATTTCGCGTGTTTCACAAAATTTAGTTTCAACATCGAATAGTGGATTCCCCGGTGGCATTTGACTCACTTTTTCCTGAATTTTAGCCAAAGGCTTCGACAGAGTACGCACAAAATAGAGCCCATAAAACAGCATCGCGATTATCAGAAAGCCGCCAAGGAAAAAAGTTAGATAGTGTAGTTCAGCTTCATAATTATCTAAATAGTCATCCGCATCATCTTGAAAAACAATATAGAGCAAACCTTTGCCAGAAGGGTGTTCGCTAACAATGAAATGCTTATCTTCACTGCCAATTAAATGTTCGTAGAAGCCCATTTTTGTGTATTGGGAGAGCCAATCAGGAACCTTTTCTTCACTCCAGTAACTCTTGAACTCCGACGTATTCGGTAGCGGTGCTTTTAAACCAAATTGCTCATAACTTTTTGCATATTGACTAGCTTCAGTATCAAGCCAATGATGTAGGCTCAACACTTCAAGTCTATCCTCTGCAAAATAGATAAGTGACCCAAATAAGCTAAAAGTCAGCAAGGTCATCAAGCCGAAACTCCAGCGAATTTTCCAGTAGAAGCTTGGGTAGTGACGATGGTCAGCTATGGGGATCTTATCCATTCAGTTCTCGATTTCGTATGAGTAAACACGGTTCGGTACAATAGCGGTTATGCTTTAATTCTGTAGCCCTGTCCATGTAATGTTTCTAGTCTGGATTCATCAAACCCTTTATCCAGTGCAGTTCTTAAACCATATACATGGCTTCGTAGCGAATCACTATCAGGGGATTCATCACCCCACAGTGCTTGAATGAGTTCTTTTCTACTGACGATTGCTGGCGCATGTTTAAGCAGCAACTTTAAAATCTTCAGCTGAGTACGACTCAACTTTATGGCGACACCATCGCGACTCACTTTATCGGTACTGGTATCAATGACGATATCAGCAAAAGTGACCTGACCAACATCACGTCTTGGCCCTCTGATATCAAGGGCATGCAGACGTAAACTTAACTCTTCTAACGCAAATGGCTTAAGCAGGTAATCGTCCCCGCCCGCATTAAATGCCGCAATTTTATCTTCTAGGTGATCCTTTGCCGTTAAAAATAGAATAGGCGTCGGACAAAACAGCTCTTGTCGCAGTTTTTTCACGGTAGAGATACCGTCTAGCTTAGGCATCATGATGTCCATGATAATCACGTCATAATAGTTGTCACCAATAAGCTTGATGGCACTCTCGCCATGATATGCACAGTCGACAACCATGCCCTCAAGTTCTAAATAATCAGCAATAGTTTCAGATACATTGTGATTATCTTCGACAATTAGCACTTTCATAGATTTTACGCCTTTATTCTTTCTTCACGATACCTTCACGCTCGCGACATTATAATACAAATAAGCAATCTATCTCATTGAATTTTAGGTAAAACGACTAATGAAAAATACCAGTGTTAAAAATGTAGTATTGGCAAGCATACTCGCAACCTTTGTTGTTGGATGTGGTGGTGGCAGCGACTCTAACGGCGACACAACGCCTCCAATCCCAACGCCGACTCCAGCTAAAATTTTTGGCACTGTAGATAGTATTTCACCTACTAACCAAACGATTACAGTCAATGGACGTACACTGGCAACCGCCAGCGCAATGGTTTCTTATCAGCAAGATACACTGACTACTGATGCCATATCTAAAGGTATGCAAGTCGAAATACTCACTGCAAACAATAATGCTAAAGCCATTGCATTAAACCCTGCGTTTACTGGCATCGTCTCTGCAATTGGCAAAGATACTATCACGGTTAACGGAGTACAATTTACCTCAGCTCAACCTCAACTCAGAAATGATATCGCCATTGGTACTTGGGTGATGATCTCTGCCAAGCTACAAAGTGATGGTAGCTGGTTAGCATCATCTGTTACCTCACCTGCTGGCGTAACCACACAGGATTCTGAAATTGAAGGTCGTGTATCACAGCTAAATGAAGTCGCGCATCAGTTCAACATTGGCAAGGTTATCGTCAATTACACTAATGCTGAATTTGACCTTTTAGCCAATCAACTTGCCAATGGCCAATGGGTTGAAGTTGAAGGTCGTTACGACAGCCAAAATCTTACCCTCTTTGCTGAAGAAGTCGACATCGAAAATGAGATGGACTTTAATGACGCTGAAATTGAAGGCGTGGTGACTTGGGTAAATGCTGAACAAAATAATTTCGAGATTGATAGTCGCACAAGAATTTTAGTCACACCGACAACCCAATTTGAAGACGGTAAGCGAGTTGATTTGAAAAACGGTCGTGTTATCAGCGTCGATCTGATTTCAAAAGGAATGGGACTTGAAGCCACCGAAATTGAGTTTGAAGATGCAACAGGCACAATCCCACAGCCATTTGTGCGTGAACTGTCTGTCGAAGGACTAGCACAAGTGACCAATGATGTATTCACTATCAATGGTATTGAATTTACCTTAGATGCTGGCACTTATTATGACGATGGCTTAACAGCTGCAACACTCAACAATGCTTGGGTAGATGTAGAAGGCATTGAAGTAAAAGCCACCACTGTGACACCTGCACACTGGTTAGTTAAAGAGATTGAGCGCGAATTTGAGCAGAACAACATCAGCTTAGAAGGCCCAGTAAGCAACAACAGCTTATGGGGCTATACCTCATCAGATAATACATTAGCTAAGTTTAACGGTAAGTGGGTCGAAGTTGAATGTACACGTAATGGTGACGACTTATTAAATTGCCGTTTAGATTAATCTTCACCATACGCTAAAAAGAAACCCAGCAACGTGAGTTACTGGGTTTTTTATTGTCTCTTGATGGTGAGCGATAACAATGAATGAATAAGCTCGTCGTTATGACTTCACTCTCACCCGATTGTTATTATCTCGACTGCGCTTAATCAATTCATCATTGCCAATCTGGCTCGCTGATTTGGCGAGTCTGTCATAAAGCAATACGTTCACCGACGCTGCCAGATTCATACAACCGACAGTCGGCACATACACCACGGCATCGGCATGATCGACAATCTCTTGACCTATGGTGCCATCTTCAGGACCAAACACATACAGCGCTTTTTCTGGGTGGATGAATTCAGGCAGAGGAATCGCGCCCACCACGAGATCAACACAAACAATTTTCACGCCATCGGCTTTCGCCGAAAGTAGACTCTCGACACGCTGAAGCGGAATATGGTGCCCTGCTCTTTTGGTATCCGTATTGTATTGAGCATTGCCACTTCTGGCCGCCAATTCATATCGGTTGCCCGTATAGAACACTGCATCAGCTTGATAACAGCCCGCAGCGCGCATTATACCGCCCACATTGGTTGGACTCTTAGGGTTAACAAGCCCTATCTGAACCACACTATTACGCTCAGAACTCACGCGGCTAGTCGATCACTAAGCTGCTTCCATGCAGAGTCAACAAGTGCGTAATCGGTATCGGCCAATTCTTCTTTAGCCAGTTCCATACACACATCCATCTTTTCACTTAAAGCTGAAAAATCTTGTTCAGTTTCAGCTTCAAGTTGTGAAATGGCCACAGCAAAATGTCCTTGTAGATAACCACTGGCAAACAGGGAATCTTCATTACCTTGAGCAACGATATCTTCAATCCACTCATACAAGGTTGTTTCATACTGCTCTAACATAGATAACTCCACTATTTTTACTTACAGCAAGCTGCAAAATTTATTTCAATTTAATTTAACGGTGTTTATACCAGATCGGGATTCGCCACCTGATACATCACATGATCATGAAAACCCGTAATGACGCGATAATAGCCACACAGGTCTCTGTCTAATTCTGGGTCGCCACTATCCACAATTAATGGGCGTCCTTCAAGTGCTTTTAGCTTACTTTTAGTTGCCAGGATAATAATATTGTCTTTTGTGACCCGTTTTATCAGTTCACTGGACAGTTGCTGGTTTCCTCGGCCTAAAATATGCCCTTGACCACCAATTAACGTGATGACCAATTTTACCGGTTGATTAAGGGTCTGTTCAAGCAATTGAGCAGCGCTGAGATCAGACGCCACCAGCTCTCTATCGCGAACCAGATCGACACCTAGCAAGGTATTTTCAAGATTAAGCTCATCCATCACCGCAGCAACTGTGGAGCCCGACCCCATGATGTACAGTTCATCTTCCATGGTATCGAGGACTTCTGCAGCAATGTCGAGTAACACCAGCTCATCGACCTCTACCCCCCCCATCTTTACCGATTGAATATATCGAGGTTCAGCAGGCACTAACATCTCGCCATAACGACGCGCTTTTACAGTGCCCTGCCTAAAGGCGACTTCATCAATGTCCATCACATCGGCATTCATCAGGCTCACAAGCTCGCCATCGAGTAACATTTTAACCACTGTGCCACTGGCATGAGGTGTGATCCCATACACGCCAGAATGGATTTTCACTCCCGCCGGAACGCCCAACACAGGCAGATTATCCCCAGCAACACTGTAGATATCACGCGCCGTACCATCGCCACCAGCAAACAGCAAAAGATCTAACGTCTCATCCAATAAGACCTTAACGACCGCTTGGGTATCAGTCGCTAACGTCTCTTGATTGGCTTGATGTACAACTCTGACATCAAATCCCATCTCTTTGGCTAAAGACTCCCCCATGGGGCCCGATGCGGTAATGATCTCAATACGATCTCGATAAGGTAATATCACCTCAAGCGCCTGTTGCATACGCAGATGGGATTTTGGCTCTGCACCTCTGGCGATAGCCTCAGCCGCCACACCATCACTGCCTTTTAATGCAACACTACCGCCTAATCCTGCAAGAGGGTTGATGATCAAGCCTAAACGAAATCGAATTGTCATTAAGTATCCTTGTTCAATTTATAATAAGGTCAGGACTTAAGCCCGACTCTTGTCTGCATTGGGTATAAAGAATATGGCTAACATAGAGATAAACGCACAAACCGCCGCCACAATCCACGCAAGTGATGCACCAGAGCCATCACCCCAAATCATGCCACACAACCAAGTACCCAGCGCACCGCCAACACCAAAGCTGAGGCTAGCATAAAGTGCTTGGCCTTTACTGCGATGACTGATGTCAAAATGTCGATGCACAAACTGAATCGAAGCGGCATGCACCAAACCGAAAGTAAACCCATGCAATAGCTGGCTAACGCCCAATAGGATATAGCTTTCGACAAAATATGCCATCAACAACCAGCGCACCGTCGTAAAACCCAGACTCACGATTAAGAGTCGATTTCCCCCAAAGCGCCCTAATAAACGTGGCGCTAACATAAACATTAAAATCTCAGCGAGCACGCCTAATGCCACATATATGCCGGCTAACGCTTCGCTGTAACCTGATTGCTTAAGGTACAAAACAAAGAAGCCATAAAATGGCCCTGCACTCATCTGTAATAATGTGGCTGAGGCCAGAAACCAAAATAGCGCTTTATCCAGCACGAGTTTAGGTTTATCAACCCGATGTTTCGTCACCACTCGCTCTGATGGCAACGGCAAAGTGCTTAAGAGTAACCCGATAAAGAGGGTCATGCCGACATAGGGTAAGATCTCTGTCCCCCACGCACTAATGGCAAAACCAACGGCCACAACAAAAACCAAATACCCTAAACTACCAAAGCTACGAATTGAACCGTAGCGCGAGGTATTTTCCCCTAATGTTTCAAGAGTTATCACTTCTAGCTGCGCTAAAATGGCATTCCAGAAGAAGGTATATATGGCCAAACTAACAGCTAAATAGGTAAAGCTACCATTATAAAAGAAAGTGAGATAACTCACGGCTGCAGCTGCTGCACCCCACTTTACCAATTGAGCCCGCATCCCAGTTCTATCCGCAACCATAGCCCAGACATTCGGTGCAATGATTCTGGTCGCCATTAAGATGGCGAGTAAAAAGCCGATCTCCTGCGCGTTAAAGCCTCTATTTTCGAAGAAGACACCAAGGTATGGCACCATCACGCCTAAAATAGCGAAAAAGAAAAAATAGCAGGCGCTTATCCAACGTAACTGCACACGAGCAAGGGAGGTTTGAGTCATTGAGTTTATTTGAATTATGTATGTGTCATAGGGTCGCGCTATGTTAACGTCAAGCGGGCTAAACAGTAAGCAGATTTTTCAACATTCTTGATGAAAAAGACAATAAAAAAGGCGCTTAATGCGCCTCCTAAATATTCACTCGAGTTAAACACACAAGATTATCGCATTCCGATAATCGGTGTATCGCAATTCACATCCATATTCTGAGCTCGATGTCTGAGCAGATGATCCATTAGGACTATCGCTAACATCGCTTCTGCAATCGGCACTGCGCGAATGCCAACACAAGGATCATGGCGCCCTTTGGTTATCACCTCTGCGCTCTCACCTTGAGCCGTCATACTCTCGCCGGCAATGCTGATACTCGATGTCGGCTTCATGGCAATATGAGCCACTATAGGCTGACCTGAAGATATGCCACCTAAAATACCGCCAGCATGGTTAGAAGCAAATCCTTCTGGTGACATTAAATCTCTGTGTTCCGAGCCTTTTTGAGTGACAACCTCGAAACCATCACCAATCTCAACGCCCTTAACAGCATTAATGCCCATAAGTGCATGCGCGATTTCGGCATCAAGTCTATCAAAGACTGGCTCACCTAATCCTACTGGTATGCCTGTGGCGATAACGCTCACTTTTGCACCGATAGAATCGCCACTCTTTTTAAGATCTCTCATGTACTCATCGAGTTCATCGAGCTTTGATGCGTCAGGAAAGAAAAATGCATTTTGCTCAATTTGAGTAAAATCGATGGCCTCAGCCTTGATAGGACCAAGTTGAGATAGGAAACCATTAATCTCGATACCATGAACTTGCTTGAGGTATTTTTTAGCAACAGCGCCTGCTGCAACCCGCATTGCGGTTTCACGTGCAGATGAACGTCCGCCACCACGATAATCCCTTAAACCGTATTTCTGTTGGTAGGTATAATCTGCATGACCTGGACGAAAAAGATCTTTAATGTTGGAGTAATCTTTGCTGCGTTGATCGGTATTCTCAATCAACAGTCCGATCGAAGTACCCGTGGTTTTACCTTCAAATATTCCGGACAGCACACGGACTTCATCAGGTTCACGTCTGGCGGTGGTATAACGAGAGGTGCCCGGACGTCGACGATCTAAGTCATGCTGCATATCGGCTTCATTGAGCTCGAGACCCGGTGGGCATCCATCAATAATACAGCCTAAAGCAACACCGTGGCTTTCGCCAAACGTTGTTACCACGAAATTTTGACCAATACTGTTTCCCGACATCCTATTTATCTACCTCTGAACTAATGATTAAAATACTCTAAATTACATACACTCCCTGAGATTAGCCCATATGCGCTTGGAGTAACAGAATTAAAAAAGGCTAACATATTCGTTAGCCTTTTTTATGCTCAGATTCGTAACGAACGATTATTCGGTATCTTTGTAGATAGCGAACACGGATTCATTTTCAAGAAGTTGATCACGGGTTAGTACAAACACCCCGTCGCCACCATTTTCGAAACTGACCCAAGTAAAAGGTACGTCAGGAAATTGCTCATCGAGGTGAACCATGGAGTTGCCCACTTCTACCACTAAGATCCCATCTTCAGTCAGGTAATCTGCAGCATTGGCTAAAATTCGCTTAGTGATCTCTAAACCATCTCGACCCGAAGCTAAACCAATCGCTGGCTCATGGTGATATTCTTGTGGCATATCATCAATATCCTCAGCATCGACATAAGGAGGATTTGAGACGATAAGATCATAATGCGCGCCTTTAGGAATGGCTGAAAACAGATTCGACTCCATCGGGAAAACCCTGTCCATCACGCCTAAGGTTTCGATGTTAATCTGCGCCACTTCAAGCGCATCTTCACTGATGTCTAGCGCATCGACTTCCGCTTCATCAAATTCGTATGCACAAGCAATGGCGATACACGCACTGCCGGTGCAAAGATCCAACACACGATTAACCGGTTTATTGTATAACCAAGGGCTGAATCGATTACCAATCATCTCTGCGATAGGTGAACGCGGCACAAGTACTCGCTCATCAACATAGAACTCTAACCCAGCGAATACCGCTTTATTGGTTAAATAAGGAACCGGTAAACGCTCACGAATTCGTCTGAGGATCAGCTCAACAATTTTGTGTTTTTCGCTACTGGTAAGGTTTGAATTTACTACTTGCTGACCAATTTCTTCAGGAAGGTGAAGCGCATGAAAAACCAATGCAATGGCTTCATCCCAAGCATTGTCGGTACCATGACCATAATAAATGTTAGCATCGTTAAAACGACTGACACTCCAACGCAACATATCTCCGATAGTACGCAGTTCAGTCACAGCTTCATCAACAAAAATCTTATCCAAAACGCTCTCCAGCATAATTATTCCGAATCATTGTAACTGAACTCTATTCATATGGCATCGGATTCAATAAAATAGAGGGCCAAATTGAAAGCTAATGAGCATAGATTTAAAGAAAATAGTGATATGAATAAGAAAAACAATACTGAAGACCAAGATCTATTTTCAACGTTAACTGAGGGGATCACCCCCTTTAAGCAGAATAAACGTCATTTTGGCACGCCTCAGAAAGATAAAAAACAACTAGAAGAGAAAGAGCAACAGTTACACGCCGACAGCTACTTTTCTGACACCTATCAACCACTCCTGCCCAGTGAAGGCGCGATGCGCTGGAGTCGTGATGATATTGACAATTTTGAGGTTAAACGTTTGCGCCGAGGAGATTACCAGCCTGATCTGCTGTTAGATCTACATGGTATGCGTCAATCAGAGGCCAAACTTGAGTTGGCTGCATTGATCCAAGCCTGCATCAAACAACAAATCCACTGCTGTTGTGTCATGCATGGTCATGGCACCGGTATTTTAAAGCAAAATATTCCCATGTGGTTGGCTCAACACCCCCATGTAATGGCGTTTCATAAAGCCCCTAAAGAGTGGGGAGGCGATGCTGCGTTGTTGGTATTAATCGATATTGGTGATCAACCATACAGAAGATAATCAAGTGGTGAGCTAAAGACAGGGCAAGAAAGTCTCGAAAATTTTCAATGATGCTTAACCAGTATCATTGCCCTGTTAATAATGCGATTTAACTTATTGAATGAGGAGTGTGTTGCCAGACTAAATTTGTCTTTTCGCCATCTTTATCGATAAGAGACACCCCGGAAGTCGCAAACAATGGGGGCTCTGTACCCGCCACTAATTCGCTCACCATATAACCGAGTAGTGGCATATGGGCTATCACTAATACGTTATCGGCTTTATATTGCTCTGCATACGCTAAGGTTAAATCAGCTGCAGTGCTTGGATCACCCGATGGAACAAGCTCATCGAGCACAAGCCACTTTTTTGGCTCAGGAAAATGTTTACTGACCTCTTGCCAGCTCTGTTGAGCTCGCAAATAGGGACTCACCAATACCAAATCAAATTCCACGACCGACTTAGCCAACCAGTTACTCATCTCACTCGTGTGAAACCGACCAGCTTCGGTCAACGTCCGTTCTCTGTCAGAATGAGCTAGGTAACTTGCTTCACCATGACGCATTAAAAATAGCTGCATACCACTCTCGCTACTCATTATTATTATTTTAATCCCACATTGTAGCGCTAAAGCTCATTTGGAAAAACCTTAAATAAGTTATTAATTAGTCGAATAGATCGTGAGATATTTGCCAAACTCAGCGAAGGAGACCAATATGTAATACCTTGGCAATGAATAACCACTAGTGGTACACATATTTTGTGACTTAGTGGTAACAAAAAAACGTCTCAACATGGAGTTTGCGACTTGAGTGAATCTTTGCAAATAATTAAAAGCCCAAATGATCATCGCCGCTATCAATACCTTCAATTGGACAATAATTTGTCGGTATTACTGGTCGAAGATAAGCTGGCTAGCCAAGCTGCTGCATCAATGGCCGTCAATGTTGGCCATTTTGACGATCCTGTTTCACGTCCCGGCATGGCACATTTTCTTGAACATATGCTTTTTCTTGGTACAGAAAAATTTCCTGATTCTGGCGAGTATCACGCATTCATAAATCAACACGGTGGTAGTAATAACGCGTGGACAGGTACGGAACAAACTAACTTTTTCTTTAGCATTGACGCAGACGTCTTTGCCGAGTCTCTCGACAGATTCAGCCAATTTTTTATTGCCCCTCTATTTGACCAAGATTTAGTTGATCGTGAACGACATGCTATCGAATCTGAATTTAGTCTCAAACTGAAAGATGACATACGCAGAACTTATCAAGTTCAAAAGGAAACGGTTAACCCAGAGCACCCTTTTTCCAAATTCTCTGTCGGTAACCTAGAAACATTAAGTGGCGATCAAACAGAATTAAGAGCTGAACTGCTTAACTTTTACCTCAGTCACTACAGCGCAAACTTAATGACGCTTTGTCTCGTTGCCCCTCTCCCTCTAACAGAACTTGAAAAACTAGCTGGGAAGTTTTTTAGCAGTATCGAAGACCGACAATTAACTAAACAATACCCAGATGTACCAATTTACCAAGCAGAGCAACTGCAAACGCGCATCAATATCATCCCGATAAAAGATCAAAAGCGCGTGGCAATCACCTTTTCCTTGCCTGCTATTGATCCCTACTATAAACATAAACCGCTCACTTTCATCAGTCACTTGCTAGGCTACGAAGGCCATGGCAGCCTGCTCTCCTATCTCAAAGATAATGGCTATGCGGTTAACCTATCTGCAGGTGGCGGGGTCAATGGTTATAATTTCAAAGATTTCAACATCAGTATCCAACTCACTGACAAAGGGGTTTTGGAACTCGACACTGTTATAGACTGTGCGTTTGAATATCTTGAATTAATTAAAACTCAAGCCATGCAAGAGTGGCGATACCAAGAGCGAGCGAATCTCCTCAAGTTAGCATTTAAATACCAAGAGCAAATTAAACCACTGGATCTCGCCAGTCACCTCAGTATTAATATGCATCATTATGATGTCGAAGATCTGGTTTTCGGCGACTATAAAATGGATGGCCTTAATGTTACTGAAACCTTAAACATACTGAATATGATGACGCCATCAAATATGCGTATTCAGATAATTTCACCTAAGCTAGAAACCAATAATCAAGCAGCTTGGTACCATACTCCATACCAAATGAAATCGATTCCAGAAGAAAAGCTTGCTCGTTGGAACCAGGTTAACATCCGTGCTGAACTGACATTACCCACACAGAACCCCTTTATCATCTCCGACTCAGTCGCTAGAGTTGAGAAAAGTGAAACGAAAGTCCCCGTAATTGTATCTCAACAACCTGGTTACCGTATTTGGCACAGAAAAGATGATGAGTTCAATGTGCCTAAAGGTCACCTTTACCTATCTCTAGACTCGATACAAGCCGCCTCATCACCAAGAAATGCCGCGTTAACTCGCCTATATGTTGAGATGCTGCTTGATTACCTCACCGAATACACTTATCAGGCTGAAGTCGCGGGGTTAAGTTATAACATCTACCCTCACCAAGGTGGGATCACGCTTCATCTCACCGGATTTACAGGCAAACAGGAAGTCCTACTCGCCTTATTGATTGAAAAAGCCAGAGAACGAAACTTCACCCAAGATCGATTTGACCTGATAAAGCGCCAGATCTTAAGAAATTGGTATAATCAAACCCGTGCCAAACCGATCTCACAAATTTTTACCAGCCTAACTGTCTCTTTGCAAAAGCGAAGTTACGAGCCATCTCGTATGGCAGAAGAACTTGAATCAATTACCTTAGATGATCTTCATAATCATGTAAGAAGCTTCTATGAAAAGATACATCTTGAAGGCTTAGTATACGGGGATTGGTTAGTCAGTGAAGTTCAAGTTCTGGGTAAGCGACTCGAGCATATCTTATCGTTAGTTTCTTCCCCCAGCAGGGAATCTGAAAGAGAGTTTGTCAATCTGTCGGGACGTGGCACGTTAATGCGCGAGCTTATGGTCACCCATCAAGACAGCAGTATCATTGTCTACTACCAAGCCGACTCAGCCACTCCGGACATGATGGCTTTATTCAGTTTATTGAACCACACCATGTCATCCACTTTTTTCCATGAATTAAGAACCAAAAAGCAACTAGGTTATATGGTCGGGACTGGTTACCTCCCCTTAAACCGGTATCCAGGAATGATCTTTTATATTCAGTCTCCAACATGCGGTCCACTTCAACTGCTAGAAGCGATTGATGAGTTCATTGCTGATTTTAATTATGCCATCTTGCAAATAACCAATGAACAATGGGAACTGACAAAGCAGGGATTAATTAACCAAGTGATGGAACATGATTCAAACTTGAAAACCCGAGGACAACGATATTGGTCAAGCATAGGAAACAAAGACTATGAATTTAACCAAAGAGAGCTGGTTGTAGAAGAGATCACAAAGCTGACTCGTTCTGATCTGATTAAATTCATGATGCTAAAGATGCGCAGTAAACACAGTGACCGTTTAGTACTTTTTACTACGGGAGAAAATCATCAACAACAGGAACGATTAACTTCTGACAAGATGATCACAGATCTGAGAAACTTTAAAGAAACTGCTGCCAAATTCAACTATTGAAGCATCTTTAAGAAATATCTAAATAAGGCTCACGGTCATGCAATAAATGTAGCCGTGAAGTCTTAGCAACTTTGACTCCACATTAAATACCAGCCCAATCGTCACAAAAAATATTATTTCGCATAAATATTAACCTTTCGGTAGCGAGTCAAGAAGATAGCACATCATCATAAATACGCACCCAATACAGTGTGAATCGCTAAAAAAATGCAAAAAAAACAACAATAAACCAGTTTGCATACATTATTAAGAATAAAAACTGCTTTTGAAATAAAAATAGTAATAATTATCAGCAGTAAAAACCCTTGATACTTTGACAAATAGGTCACTTTCTGAAAAAGTAAGGTTAAGTAACTGTTACAAACGCATTACTGACTAATAATTAAACTAAAAATGATGCCTAACGCGCTTATGAAAATAATTATATCTTTACTGTTAACCTTCTTCATTTTGGGTCAATCAATTGCTACTGAACGCAATGTTTTATTAGCAATAAACTCATATAGTGTTCCTGAAGGGCTCACGCAAACAACAGTGACCTCACTTGTAGAGGATGCTGAAGGCTTTATTTGGGTTGGTACACTTAATGGACTGAATAGATTTGACGGTGAAGAGTTTGAACATTATTTATCATCAAACTCAGTTAATTCTCTTCCTAGCTCATTTATCCGAAGCCTTTTAATAACTTCAAACCAAACGCTTTTAATTGGTACAGATAAAGGATTAGTTACCTACAATCGGAAAACCAATGACTTTATATATGAAGATAATTTCAAAGGTTTACCTATATGGTCTATGAGCCAAGATGGCAAAGAAATATTCATTGGAACTGAAAATGCTATATTTACTGTAAATGAAAATTTAGAAATTTCCAGTACGATTAAAGGAGAGTTGTCAGGGGTAAAAGAAATTGTAAAACAGAATAAAACTTTTTTCATACGAAACTACTTTGGTAACATTTTAAAATTAAATATAAACAAGAAACAAGAAACAATACTTTCTGACGCAAGAGGTTTAATTAAAAATAATAACATTCTTTATTCTTACAACAATGATGGACTATTTATTATTTCAGAGCAGAATGTAATAAAAATAAGCTCAGACATTTACGATAGCATAACCACTTATGAGTCCAACCTACTTGCCCTATCCGGTTACAATATCTATACAGTAAACATTAATGGTTCAGATCACTTGATTGGCACACTAAACATCAAAGGGAAAAACCTTACTAAACCAGAAATAAAAACTGGTAAGGAAAATACTTATATCACGACTCAGAATGTTGGATTTATAAAAGAGTCAGAAAGAAAAAATATCATATCAAAACTAAATTTAACGAACAGTAATGTTTGGTCAATAAAGCAAGATGAACATTCTAATCTATATGTCGCAACGGATTCTAACTACATAACACAGCACGACATCTACAATAAAGAGATAACAAGATATGATTCTGAAACTACTGGGCCAAAACAAATACTAATATCAAACGACAGTATTTTCATAGCTACTGACAATGGTTTATCTATGATAGATACGGCAACAAAAGTTAAAACCAGTATAAGTAACGACCAATTTTTCGCGATAGGAGAGTCCACAAATAAAAGCTTACTATATGCTGGCACAACTACAGGCAAGTTGTTAATTATCAATACAAAAACACTACAGATTGAAGCTAAAGTAATTGATAAAGGGAACCCTATTTTCGATATAAAAGAGTCTAATGGGACAGTTTGGGTTGCTACACAAGGCGGACTATTTAGTTTAGAGAAAAATAAAATAAAAAATATCTACAACAAAGAAATTGTTATCAGCTTACATATTAAAAACAATTTAATTTACTTTGGAACGGAATCATCTTTACTATCATACAACTTAGATTCTAAAGAAATATTTAAAATATACTCTAACAACAAGCCTATTTATTCCATCACAAGTATTGATAACAACATTTACGCATCTTCAATAAAAGAGGTCTCTGTAACTGATATTAACAGCAATAAAACAATCAAACTTTCAGAAGACCATGGTAGTCAAGCAGAATATAATGCTCAATCGATGATAAACATAGATGGAACCATTCTCATAGGTGGAATATCAGGAATAAGTAGCATATCTCAGAACAAACTAAATAATCACCTGTCAAAACAAACGGAAACCAATGTCAATTTAAAGCAACTACTGATTTTTAACACACCTGAGGAAATTGGAGGTGCAATTCTAAAGGAAAGGCTATCATCAACAAATAAAATTGAATTGAAGTATTCTGATTACCCTTTTACCTTTACATTTAATAGCCCTCAAAGTAATTATCCTAATACAGAGTATGTCTATCAAATGAATGGTTTGTCAGATACTTGGATTGAATCAAAAGGGACAAACTCTGCCACATATACAAATTTATCTCCTGGTGATTATGTTTTTAAAGTATACGCCGTAGATCCTTTAACACTGCGACATGGTCCAATAAAGAGTATCGGTATAGAGATAACACCACCTTGGTGGCTGTCTAAACAAGCAAAGCTGGTCTATTTCATTATCACACTCATCATTTCAGCCGTGATAGTACAAGCCATTCTGCGCCGCCGTGAAGTCCAGAAACAGATCGCTAAATCAGAGGAAAGACTCAAGCTTTCTCTATGGGGAAGCGGCGATGAGATGTGGGATTGGGATATTGAGACCGGACAGATATACAGATCTAATATCTGGGGCTCTTTAGAATTTCCCCGAGATGGCCAGAGATCAGGGGAAAGCGGTGAAGAGAGTAATATCCACCCTATGGATCAAGAGCGTGTTAGCACAGCACTTAATAATCATTTCGACAGTAAAACCGACCATTTTGAAGCAGCATATAGAGTGAAGGGGAAGTCTGATGAATGGGTATGGATCTTAGATAGAGCCAAAATAGTCGAACGAGATGAGAAAGATAATCCTCTGCGTATGACAGGGACAATCAAGAACATAAACAATTTTAAAAATGCCGAAGAGCAACTGAGGTTATTTGAGCGCGCCATCGCCAATATATCCGAAGGCATGTTTATTTTGGACCATAACTTCATTTTCGTTGAGGTTAATGAAGCTTGTTGTGACCTGAGTTTAATACCAAAAGAGCAGTTTATAGGCTCTCTGTTCAAGTTTAACCTCTATCCTGATAGTTATTCAGAGCAAATTCGCTCCATTTTACATCAACAAGGCAGTTGGAGTAATGATGTCGAATCTGCTAAGGGTGACGGCACCAGTTTCTTGATGGAGTTAACGGTCGATGCTATTTATGATGAACAAGGCCAGCTCTCGCATTATGTCGGAGTCTTTTCAGATATTTCACGCCGAAAACTTCAGGAAGAGGAGTTAAGAAAACTCACTAACAATGATCTTCTGACAAACCTTCCTAACCGTTCAAGCTTAATGGTGACTCTAGGTAACTTGGTTAAAAGAGACACTCACCATACGTTGATGGTATTAGATCTCGATAATTTCAAAAAAATTAACGATTCCATGGGTCACCAAGTGGGCGATGAGCTGTTAATTAAAGTAGCAAAACGCATCGAAGCGACTGTCCCTTATCACACCAGTATTTATCGTTTAGGTGGTGATGAATTTGCCATCTTAGTCGATAATAACCCCGATATTGGCTCCAGCGCAGTCATTGCAAATAATGTTATCGATGCTTTTGTTAGCCCCTTTGAGATTACTTCCGAAAAAGTGGTGGTTGGCCTCAGTATTGGTATTGTTCTTTATCCTGAAGATGATCAAAACGAACAAGCATTGCTGCGTAAAGCAGATATTGCCATGTACCATGCAAAATCAGGTGGTGGCAACCGTTACCAATTCTATTCAGAATCAATCAATCGAAATGCAATCAGGCAGTTAGAAGTTGAAAACCTTATTCGTGAAGGACTGCGAGATGATCTATTTGAAGTCTATTATCAACCAAAAATAGCCTTAAAGACGGGAAGGATGGCAGGAATGGAGGCCTTAGTCAGGCTAAATCATCCTGTTCATGGTTTAATTCCTCCAAGTGAGTTTATTCCTTTAGCCGAGGAAAACGGATTAATTGTCGATATTGGTGATCTCGTTATGAGAAAAGCCTGTTTTGCAACTCAAAAATGGCGAAGCCAAGGTTTATTCAATGGAAGAGTTGCCGTCAATTTATCATCGTATCAGTTTGCTCTTCCCGATCTGCAGCAAAGAATAGAGTCAATTTTACGACTGACCCAACTACCAGCTGAAAACTTAGAGCTAGAGATCACTGAAGGAACCGTCATTAAACAGCCAGAAAAAGCAATTAAGGTGATGCAGCAATTATCTAAGATGGGCGTCAGTTTAGCTCTAGATGATTTTGGCACTGGATATTCCTCTCTCTCTTATCTTAAACGCTTTCCGATTCATACATTAAAAATTGATAAAGCTTTTGTTGACGATATTGATAAGTCAGACAGGGATCTAAAAATGGTCGATTCTATTATCACAATTGCACACAATATGGGGCTATCAGTCGTTGGTGAAGGCGTTGAAGATGCATCTCAACTGAGCATACTTAAAGCGCTTAACTGTGAGGAGATACAAGGGTTCATATTCAGCAAAGCAGTGACAGAATCAGAGTTTAGTAAATTACTACTGTTAGATTTTATCGAACCTGACATAGTACAAAAAAACATAAAAGCAACTTAAAAACCGAATAAAGATAACAAAAATCGCAAGATATTGAAAACATGGCACAACAACTGCAACATTCATCTCAAGTGTCAAAAATAATGACAACCTTACTGACTTCGAAGGCATCAATTGTTGCCTTCAATAACTTGAGAGAAGAATAATATGATTAAAGTACTCGCTACATCTATCGCCCTTGTATTATCAGCACCAACTATGGCTTTTGACATTCCATCAACAAACTCTAATCAATCACTTCTTGAAGTTGCTGGTGTTCCACATGTGAAATTCAAGCCTCTAGAAGTTGCAGGTGTTCCTCATGTTAAATTTAAGCCTCTAGAAGTTG
>OJDH01000367.1_pt1 | contig 21683 bp, 17 predicted proteins | sample 1592761 | NCBI WGS metagenome assembly OJDH01 (sample SAMN05416855, study PRJEB24817) | seawater metagenome | isolation source: Sea water | place: Canada:Atlantic | collected 2013-11
GGACAAACGGATTAACAGTCCGTTGCTCTACCAACTGAGCTATTGAGGAATTGTTTTGAAAGCCGCTAGTGGCTAACGGGGCGGAATATTAAAGGCACCTAGGCAGACTGTCAACACAAAATTTAGAAAAAAATCATTTAATTGATTGTTTGCTTAAATTGCAAGCAAAGTTGAGAGATTTTCTCCTGATTTTGATTGAAAAGCATTCAGCGTGGGGAAACGGGTTTGGAAAGTACAGTTATCCACTTAATCTGTGGATAACTGTGTGGGTTAAAGTGTAAAATTAAGTAACCTAAACGGTACAATGCGGCTTGCAGCTAAATCATTGTTTTCTTATGACGCTAGTAATATTCTTATATAACAGGTTGTTAAGTGTTATTTGTTGTGTTTATTAACATGGTCGTGTGTTTTTTGTGCAGGGGTGACTTTTCTCACATTTTCTGTGTGTTTCTACGAAAAGTGAGGTAGCTTAAATTCTACTCAAACAAATAATTTTTTAATTAAATAGCTTTATTATCTTAATTACAATATTTACATAGCGAGTCGAATCACTATCTTTTACAATGCAGAATGCATTCTATTTATCTCGACATTTGAAAAAATTAATGACCAAAACTAAAAAAAATCGCCAAATCAACCTACTTGAAGACCCTGTAGCACCAACATTAAAAAATATGACTGTTCCGATGATTTACGGAATGATTTTATTAATGACTTTTAACTTAGTTGATACTTTTTTCGTTGGTTTATTAGGTACACAACCATTAGCGGCTATTAGTTTTACTTTTCCTATTACCTTTACCGTGATTAGTTTAACCATTGGCTTAGGAATAGGTACATCAGCGGTTATTGCAAGAGCACTCGGCAAAGGTGATAAAGAGTCTGCAAAAAGCTTAGCCACTAGCGCATTATATTTAGCCGCTGCTATTGTCGGTATTCTAGCGGTAATTGGTTACCTTCTTATTGATGAAACTTTTTTATTGCTAGGAGCAAGCGAAGTTTTATTACCTTTAATTCATCAATACATGGATATTTGGTTTCTAGGCTGTATTTGCTTAATCGGTCCTATGATAGGTAATGCGGTGTTACGTGCGTCTGGCGATACTAAAACCCCGAGTTTAATTATGGGCAGTGCAGGGTTGATAAACGCAGTGCTAGATCCTATTTTTATTTTTGGCTTTGGCCCTATGCCTGCGATGGGCATTCAAGGTGCAGCCATTGCGACTTCAGTTTCATGGATATTTGGTTTGGGCTATGTACTATATATCTTAAGCGTTAAACGAGGATTGATTCACAGCAAGCTAATGTCGGTTAAAGACTTTATTACTTCAGCGCGTGGTATTTTACATATAGGTTTACCGGCAGCTGGCGCGAATATGCTAACGCCGGTTGCTGCTGCCGTATTAACTGCCATTGTAGCAAAATATGGTGAATCTGCGGTCGCTGCGTTCGGTGTTGGCTCTAGGATTGAATCTATTGCGTGTTTGGTTGTATTGGCTTTGTCGATGACTTTACCGCCATTTATTAGTCAAAACTTCGGTGCTGGTAACATGAAGCGCGTTGCAGAAGGCTATAAAACATCAATAAAGTTCGTTTTAGGTTGGCAAGTACTTATTTATGTTGTGCTAGTGTTAGCTGCGCCTTTCATTGCTGATGTATTTTCTAAAGAACAAGCGGTAGCCGATATTATCAAACTTTTCATTTGGATTTTACCATTAGGCTATGGTTTACAAGGTGTAATCATTCTAACTAATTCATCATTTAATGCGCTTCATAAGCCGATGGTTGCGTTAATGCTAAGCATTGTTCGTTTATTTGTTTGTTATGTACCTGCTGCCTATTTGGGGAGTTTATGGTTTGGTCTTGAAGGTTTCTTTATCGGCGCCTTGATTGGTAATGTTGTAATGGCGGTAATCTCTTACGGTTTGTTTAACAAACAATGCAAGGAAGGCCGAGAAACGGTTGAGGTTGCTGCTTGATGAAAGCTTTAAAAATACATTCAGACTATATTCCAAGTGGCGATCAGCCAACGGCAATTGCTAAATTACTTGATGGTATTGATTCCGGGCTTGCCCATCAAACCTTGCTAGGTGTTACAGGCTCAGGTAAAACCTACACCATTGCTAATGTTATCGAAAAACTAAATCGTCCTACGATGATGTTAGCGCCAAATAAAACCTTGGCGGCACAATTGTACGGAGAAATGAAAGAGTTTTTTCCTAACAATGCAGTTGAATATTTTGTTTCTTATTATGATTACTACCAGCCTGAAGCTTATGTTCCTACAACAGACACTTTTATTGAAAAAGATGCCTCTGTAAACGAACATATTGAGCAAATGCGCTTGTCGGCAACCAAGTCCTTACTAGAGCGACGAGACGTTATTATTGTTGCTTCTGTGTCGGCTATTTATGGTTTGGGTGATCCTGATTCTTACTTGAAAATGATGTTGCATATCAGTGTCGGCGACATTATCAATCAGCGTGACATTTTAAGGCGATTGGCAGAACTACAATATACTCGTAATGATGTCGCTTTTCAGCGAGCCACTTATCGAGTACGTGGTGACGTTATTGATATATTCCCTGCTGAATCTGACCGCATGGCACTACGTGTTGAGTTATTTGATGAAGAAATTGAGCGTATAAGCGTATTTGACCCTTTAACAGGGACAGTTGAGCGCACTGTAGCTAGAGTTACGGTTTATCCAAAAACACACTACGCGACGCCTCGTGAAAAAATACTTGCCGCTGTTGATAGAATAAAAATTGAATTAAAAGACCGCTCAGCACAACTGAAAGAAAATAATAAGTTAGTAGAAGAGCAACGAATAGTACAACGAACTCAATTTGATATTGAGATGATGACGGAGCTAGGTTATTGCTCAGGCATCGAAAACTATTCTCGCTATTTATCGGGAAGAGGGGCAGGTGAAGCGCCACCGACATTGTTTGACTATCTTCCTGATGACGGTCTGTTGATTATCGATGAATCACACGTTACAGTACCGCAAATTGGTGCTATGTATAAAGGTGACCGTTCTCGTAAAGAAAATCTTGTGGAATATGGTTTTAGATTACCTTCTGCACTTGATAATCGCCCAATGAAGTTTGAAGAGTTTGAAGCGTTATCGCCACAAACTATTTATGTATCAGCAACACCAAGTAATTACGAAATTGAAAAGTCGGCAGGAGAAATTGCTGAACAAGTGGTAAGGCCAACGGGCTTGCTTGATCCACAAATAGAAGTTCGCCCAGTTGACACTCAAGTTGATGATTTACTTTCTGAAATTCGCAAACGTGTAAAAATTAATGAACGTGTTCTGGCTACGACGTTAACCAAACGCATGGCAGAAGATTTAACTGACTACTTAGATGAGCATCAAGTAAAAACTCGTTATTTACATTCTGATGTTGATACCGTTGAGCGTGTGGAAATTATTCGTGATTTTCGCTTAGGAAAGTTTGATGTACTGGTTGGTATTAACTTACTGCGCGAAGGCTTAGATATGCCAGAAGTGTCTCTAGTTGCCATTCTAGATGCTGACAAGGAAGGCTTTTTGCGCTCAGAACGTTCTCTTATACAAACTATTGGACGAGCTGCGCGTAATATTAATGGTCGTGCAATTCTTTATGCAGCTCGCATTACCGGCTCAATGCGAAAAGCAATTGACGAAACCGAAAGGCGCCGTGCTAAACAACATCAATACAATATAGATAATAATATAACCCCTCGTGGTGTTAAGCGCATTATTGCTGATGTAATGGATCTAGAAGGTGGTAAAGTTAGAGCAGAATATGCAGCTAAAGCTGCAGAGCCTGAAGCTAAATACGATACACTAACGACTAAAGAAATAGATGTTAAAGTGCAAGAACTAGAATCGTTGATGATGGATCATGCACAAAACCTAGAATTTGAATTGGCAGCATCAGTACGAGATGAAATTAAGTTGCTGCGAGACAAGCAGTTAACTACATAGACCTTACTGATTTGGTGGTAAGTAGCCGATTTTAAATACGACTAACACTTACAAACATTTCCATGCCCGCTGGCTGTTAGTAAGTGTTAGGGTTATGAACTGATTTTCAGTAGAAGTAGTGGGTAATTATGTTACAACTATTTCATTTCAAACATCATATATTGAGTAATGATATTTGCGACATCATCAGTGTTGCAGTGTTTTAAATTGCTCACGTCATTGATAATCTTATCTTGAATATCAACAGGAAACAGCATTAATTGCTCTAAATATAGATGAGCGTGGGTGTCGTTATTACTGTTGATTAATTCTATCAAGCGATTCGCATGGTTAGTCCAAATGGCACTCATACAAGCATCCTCATAAATCATTTCGAGCTCAAGTTTTATTACTTGAGCAACCTGATGACACCCAAGATATTGCATGTCATGACTTAAGTTTAGAGCATATGTGGCGGGGCATTATACGTATTGGTAATTAAAAAAAAGCTTTGGTAATTAAGTAATCTAATACAGAAACATGCCCTGACAATCATTAAGCGAGTGCTAACTTTTTATTTCGAATTTTTCTAAGCGATACAAAAATGCTTTATATGACATATTCAAGTATTTGGCGGCTTTGGTTTTATTGCCCTGATTTATTGTCAGTGTTCTTGCTAAGCAGTCTCGTTCGAATTGCTGCCAACAAAACCCTTGTTCTGGCATATTAAAAGCAGGTACGTCGCTTCTTTCATTGCTTGAAAGATTGGTCGTAAAGTTTTGTGTTAACTCGCTTTTATCATTTAGCAATACATAGCGTTCAATGCGATTTGATAATTCACGAACATTACCTGGCCAATGGTAATCAAGAAGTTGGCGATATAGTTCATTTGATAAACTTGGCGCATCACACTTGTATTGCTTTGCATGCTGAGCAATAAAATGATCCGCTAAAATAGCGATATCTTGCTGGCGTTCTCGAAGCGGTGGCATGTTAATAGGTACTACGTTTAAGCGATAATATAAGTCTTCACGAAAATCCCCTTCAATGACATCCTTAGGCAAATTTCGATGAGTTGCTGCTATCACGCGAATATCTAACTTAATTTCATCGTTACTGCCTAGGCGGGTAATAGTGCCTTCTTGTAAAAAACGCAATAAATGCGCTTGTAAACTAGGGCTTAACTCGCCAATTTCATCAAGAAAAATAGTGCCATTGTTTGCGGCTTCGAACCGGCCAACTTTCAGGGTGTTCGCGCCAGTAAAAGCTCCTTTTTCTGCGCCAAATAGTTCTGCTTCGGCAATTGACTCAGCAATAGCAGCACAGTTTATGGCAATAAATTTTTCATGTTTTCTATCAGACTTTTCATGCAATGCACGCGCGGCTAGCTCTTTACCTGTTCCACTTTCACCAAGAATAAGTACCGTTGCATTCGTTGCACTCACTTTATCAATACGCTGATAAACTTTTTGCATGCAAGGAGCTTTACCAACAATGCCCACCAGCTTATTTTGCTCAGATAGACGTGCAGATAACTCTTTGTTTTGCCCGCGAAGATTCTTTGCTTTTAGTGCTTTGTCTATTGTTAATAATAACTCTTGGCGCTTAAATGGTTTTGGAATGTAATCATCAGCACCTTGTTGAAGCGCTTGTACTGCGTGATTAATAGTGCCGTAGGCTGTCGCTATAACAAAACCAATTTCAGGAATGTTTTTTCGGCAGTAATTAAGTAGGTCGATGCCAGATAATTCGGCTAATTTCCAGTCAGAAAAAATCACATCTATTGGTGATTTTTTGATGGTCAGTATGGCGCTTTCTACACCGTCAGCCTGTAAAACATTAAAGCCACTAACAGTTAAAATATTACAAATAAGCTCTCGTTGGTCTGGCTCATCTTCAACAACTAAGATAGTAACGACTTCGCTCATGAATGTTCCTTAAAATTAAAGTGAGCAGTAGCAATGCAGCCGGTGTCAACTGCGTTCTCTAAAGTTAAACTTCCTTGATAATGCAGTGATATGATTCGATTTGCGATATATAATCCCATTCCTGCTCCTTCTGGTTTAGTTGATATGTGCGGTTGAAACAGTTTACTTTCTACCGACTTTGCTAAACCACAACCAATATCTTTAACGTATAGCGTAGTACTGTTATCTTCCTGCTTTTCAACGGAAATTGTCACCATACCGTTAATTGAATTTGCATCGCAGGCATTATAAATTAAGGTATGAAATATACTGCGAATTTCCGATTCGGCACCAAGCAATTCAATGTTGGGTGCTACATTGATGGTGAACTGTTGAGGCTTGTTTTGGCATGATTTATATTCAAGTACTATATCTTGTACTACTGCTAACAGCGGTACTTTGTCTTGGCGGCTAATACCTGTCGTGGTTAAGGTTAACAACGCTTTTATATTGCTATCAATGTGGGTGATTTTATTTTGCACTGTGCGTACTAAGCTTTGGCGCTGCTGTTGTGACAATGACTCCTGCGCAAGTTGCTCAATGGATAACCCTATGGTGTGTATTGGGTTTCTTAACGCATGGGCGAGGCCTCGGCTGACTTCACCTAGCTCGGCAAGATGTGCAATTTCGCTATGATGTTTTGCCGCTTGTGTTAGTTCGCTAAGATGATTCACCATATCATTGAAATGGACTATGGTTTCGCGGATCTCATTAACGCCACCTTCAGCAACTTGATGAGTATAATCACCTTGTGCTAGCTGTTTGAATCCAAAGCTTAAATTTTTCAGTGGTTGGTTGAATTTGGCACTTAACCAGTAGGCGATAATAAGTGCGAACAAGCCACAAATTATTAATATCCATTGAATGTAACTAATCAGTTTACTCGTTCCACCTTGTGGAATTTCAGTTTCATGTTCAAGCCAGTGTTCGCTGATTATTTCAGGTGAGCGGACGAATACCGCAATATCATTACCATCAGTTAACGTTACTTTATTATCGTTATGAATTTTTTCAACTAGCGACTTTAATTCTCGCCCAATAATATGTCGTTCGCTGATCACTTCAGTATTATTACTGCTACTTTCGTATGTAGTTGATTGAACACCACTAGTATTCGTTTTGTCTTGGTTATCTGATACTTTTTCAGTAATAATTTTTTGAATAACGGGGGACCCACCTTGCACTATTGTCACGACATTGTTTTTGCTGTTAGCCGCAGTGCCATCAATTTTTTCAATAAACTTGATGTTCGGTGATATGTTTTTAATGATTTTTTCTAGCTCTTCTTCACTACGAAAAGGCTCATGAGGTGAATTACTTTCTCTAATAATTTTATGACGAAGCACCTTATTGCTTTTACTTGCTTGGTCGAATTCCTCTAGTGCGAGTTCTATAACTTGCTCACTGAAAAACTTAGCTTTGATGTTTACCTCTTCAGCAAGGTTTTGCTCAATCCAGCGTACTAAAAATAACTGACTAATGGTGAGCAATACTATAAGGCCGCCAATAAGGCTAAATAGGTAACTACGTAATGACATATGTGTGTGCTTTATGAGTTGTTGAGAAAGTTACTGCGAATATTACAAGTATAATGCCAATTTGTGCTGAATATTAAAAGCAAATAAAACAAACACTTAATAAACTGACTTTATCCCTCCATCGAACTTTCCCCATATCAGGAAAGTGAGTTCCTTATATCAGGCTATTAAGATATTTACTTCTTCGAACATTTAACCTTTAATTCTTTAAGTCGTTGATTGGTAACGGGTAAATTGTTTTGGTATGGTTCTGGCTATATCCTTGTTGAAAGTACATTAATTTAATCAATGCAAATTGAAATACAAAATAGTCAACAAGGAATTATCAAATGACATTACTTAACAAATTAAATCTTAGCCTTAACCTAAACAGTAAAAAAGCGAGTAAAATTACCGCTGCTTTAATTCTTTCGCTAGGTGGAGCTATTAGCAGTATGTCTGCTATTGCAATGGCCACAGACAATACCGAGTTGCGCACAGAGGTACGTGAAATATCTATTGAAGCTGAGCACGGTAAAGAAGTAAAACTATTTGTGCATGACAATGGTGAAATGGTAAACGTTACTATTCCTCACACAGCATTGAGCGATAAAGAGCAGTTGAGTAGTTATTTGGCTGAAGTGCCTGATGGAGTAAAAGAAAAGCTGCTAAACGAATTAGCCCATTTATCTGATAATGTGCGCATTTTGGCGAACCATGACAGTGGTGGTGAAGTTATGCGTTGGGTAAGTGAAGGAGAGAGTGAAAAAGTTATCATTATCGAGCGTGACGGCGATGAAAGTGTTGATATTGAAAAACACATTGTTAAAGAAATGATGGCTGATGGACATCATAAAATATTTAAATTTGAACATGGCAGTGAAATGGGCGCTAAAGGCATTATTAAAATGCTACAGCATGGCGACTATAGTGCTGAAGAGTTAAACAAAATTCAGCAAGCGTTAGACTCGAAAAGATAAAAGCATTAAGTAAAATTAGTTGTATTAAAATATGATTTTAGTACAACGTTTTATAACTTAAAAAGCCAGCATCATACGCTGGCTTTTGCTTATGGCTTTTTATTCGTAAAGCTTAGCCGTATAAAGCAAATATTAAAGCAGTGCTGCGATATCTGCAGCAATATCTGCTGGCTTTGTTGTTGGGCTATAGCGCTTTATGACTTCACCTTGATTGTTAACGAGGAACTTTGTGAAATTCCACTTTATGCCTTTGCTACCTAATATACCTGGCGCTTCACTTTTTAAATGTTGGTATAGCGGGTGTGTGTTCTCGCCATTGACTTCTATTTTACTAAACAGCTCAAATGAAATATTAAAATTAAGATCACAAAACTGCTTAATTTCAGTGTTATCCCCTTTTTCTTGTTTACCAAATTGGTTACATGGAAAAGCAAGTACTTCAAAACTTTGGTCTTTGTATTGTTGATAAAGCGCTTCTAAGCCTGCATATTGTGGAGTAAAACCACATGCACTAGCGGTATTAACAATTAGCAGTGTTTTGCCTTGATACTTAGCAAAATCAACAGCTTCATTTTTGAAGTTTTCAGCACCAAAGGTGTAAATAGTTTGAGTCATTCTGTTCAACTGGTCGGATCAATATTAACGATAGAATAAGGTAATTTTCTGAGATTAACAACAATCACACTTTATGCGCTAGTTAAATAGTTGGACGAATAGTTGCGATAGCAGGGCGTTGTATGATTAAAAGCAAATGAAGAGCATGAATAAAACAAGAGTAAAAATAAAATAAAGCCTAAAAGCTTCATTCTGATAGATTGAAGTTTTACTATCAGTAAAAGTAAAAGTAAAAAGACGAAGTTTATGAGTAAACTACGCCTAATTAAAGAAAGTTACTGCTTGATATTATAAACGGGTAAGCAAACTTGAAGTGTCCCAACGGCTACCGCCATTTTTTTGCACGTCAGCATAAAATTGGTCGACTAATGCTGTTAGTGGTAGCGTTGAACCATTATTTTTTGCTTCAGTTAGTGCTATGTTGAGATCTTTTCTCATCCAATCGACAGCAAAACCAAAATCATACTCGCCTTTGATCATCGTTTTGTGACGATTATCCATCTGCCATGAACCTGCTGCACCTTGACTAATGACTTCTACCACTTGTTCACAATCTAAACCAGCGTTTTCCCCAAAGTGCAACGCTTCTGCTAAACCTTGCACAACACCTGCAATACAAATTTGGTTCATCATTTTTGCCAATTGGCCACTACCGATTTTTCCAAGTAACTTACTAAACTTGGCATATGCTTGCATAACAGGTTCAATTGCATCGTAGGCTGACTGTTCGCCACCTACCATAATGGTTAATTGACCGTTAACTGCTCCGGCTTCACCGCCAGAAACGGGGGCATCTAAAAATGAAAGCCCGATTGATTTACTTTGCTCTGCCAACTCTCTGGCAACAGAGGCAGAAGCGGTAGTATGGTCAACAAGTATCGCATTAGCTTTCATACCAGAAAAAGCGCCGTTAGCACCTAAAACAACTTGCTTTAAATCTTCGTCGTTACCAACACATACGAAAACTATATCGCTGTTTTTTGCCGCCGTCGCTGGAGTTGTTGCCATTTCGCCACCATACATTTCTACCCAAGCTTGCGCTTTTTGTTGAGTACGGTTATACACGGTTACCTGGTAACCTGAGTTTTGTAAATGACCTGCCATAGGAAAGCCCATAACACCTAAGCCAATAAAAGATACTTTTTTCATATTGTTCAAACTACTGCGGTTAATGTTGCTAATGTTTATAGTATATCTTTGATGATAAGTTTTAGCTATTTCATCGCGAATTTACTCTGTTTAGAGCAACAGTTTTATTCGTGATTATATTGGCTTTTTCGTTAGTTAAATAGTTGTATATAAACAGGTGGTAAAGGATCTAGAAGTGATAATAATCAGGAACTCAATGTGCAGTTATTTACTATTTCTTTGAGTAAAGTTTTCTGAGAAGGAGCGCTATTTTGGTAAATGAAAAGCTGACAATTATTTAAATGAAGGAGTTTACTGAAACCAACTCAATAAACTCCAAAATAAGCTTTTTATTATTTATTGATATATTCGAATAAGGCTTTTAATACCTTCATTTTTTCCGTGTTATTTTCATTTTCAAAAGCTAGATTCTCTAACTTGATCATAAACTCATCGGCACTTAATAATCCTTTAGCACCATATTGAATACGGTTTTGACAATGAGCTTGCCACTTCTGCTGTTCGCTATCGGTCAAGGTCAACGGGAAATTACGTGCGCGATATCTAAATAACAATGTCGTTAATCTTTCATCCTGAAAGTGAAAAGGGTGTGTGCTTAACTGCTCTGGCGGCAATTGGTGCAAAATTTCCATTTGTGCCTTATCACTGTGTGAAAAGAATTTACCGCCGTAAAGAGAAACTTCAGGGTCAACGGTTTCATCACCAAAATCACTATTAGCAAATACATCAGTCAATTTATCTCTAAGTTCAGAAAATTGTTTTAATTGCTTAAGATTATCTAGGCATAAATCACGAGGAATGCTCAAACGTTCAGCATTTTCAGGTAATAAAGTTTTCGCCGGCGCAACGACAGGGCACTTATTCAAGTGAATTAGCTTGATTGGAATTGGTAATTCGCCTTCTGCCAATTCATCATAACGGGTGTATAAGCGAGCTTTTATCTCTTCACTGGATAATTCAAATAATGGCGTAGGATCGCGTGCTAAATCTACCGAAATAACGGCATTTTTATTAACCGGATGATAGCAAACGGGAGCAAACCAGCTTGTACAACCATGCAGGGATGAAACTTTACTTGAAGTATGAACAACTGGTGTCATGTTATAAACGTCAATGAGTTCAGCTACTTGCTTTTTATTTTTTAAGTTAAAAATAAACTCATATAACTTCGGCTGTTTTTCTTTTATCAGTTTTGCCATGGCAATAGTTGCATAAACATCGCTCATTGCATCATGGGCTGCTTCATGACTAATACCATTGGCTTGTGTTAGTAGCTCTAAACGAAAACTAACCACTTGTTCACCGTCACGCTCAACAGTCGGCCATTCAATTCCTTCAGGGCGTAATGCATAACAGGCTCGCACCATATCGATAATATCCCAGCGGCTATTACCATTTTGCCATTCACGTGCATAAGGGTCGTAAAAGTTACGATAAAGTAAGTAGCGAGTGACTTCGTCATCAAAGCGAATACTGTTGTAACCAGCAACACAGGTGTTAGGTTGTGAGAATAAACCATGAATGCGATCGGCAAACTCAGCCTCAGTCAATCCTTCTCGCAACGCTTTTTGCGGGGTAATTCCGGTCACTAAACACGCTTCAGGTTGCGGTAAATAATCTTGTGGAGGCTGACAATAAAACATTTCAGGCTCACCGATTATATTTAAATCTAAATCAGTACGAATACCGGCAAACTGGGAAGGCTTATCGAACTTAGGGCTTATGCCCCAGGTTTCATAATCGTGCCAAAGAATTGTGTGGTGGTTTTCTTTGTTTTTTTCTGTTCTGTTTTGTGTTGGGTTGATCAATGTAACCACCTAAGTTCGCGTAATATATATAATAATATGTTTGTGTTTTGTTTTTCTGTTTACATTTGTTTTTTCATGTTTGGAATTGTTTGATACTTTTGTGTACACTAGTTGGTACATAAAAGTACTACTGTGTGTACATAAAAATGACACTAACAAAAGCAACATTAGATAAGTTTTCTAATAAAGATCTTACTAAGATAAAAAAACCAAAAACTAAGGAGTACTATGATAGACCTTTTGAACTAGCAGATCGAGATTCTTTAGGGGTTAGAGTATCATTAAAAGGTAAAATTGTCTGGCAATATAGATATAGGTATTTAGGTAAAGCACAAAGATTAACGCTAGGTTCCTATCCTTATTTAAAAATTGAGGATGCTAGACAAAAGCTTCCAGAGTTAAAAGGATGGTTAGAAGAGGGGCTTGATCCCAAACAAATGTTACTAGCTAGAAAAAATAAAAACTTAGAGCAATCTCAGTATACTTTAATTAAATTAGCTAGTGATTGGAAAGATACCTTATCTGAAAATGATATGAAAAAGGGAACCATAGATAATTATAATAATGTAATAGATAAGTGGATTTTAAATACACCTAAACGTGATAAATTAAAAGTAAACTGGGTCATTCAAAAAATGAATATGCCCTTTGAAAATATTAGAGGCTCTGATTGGATGAGTTACTTCTCTTGGATTTGTGATGAAGGAAGTCCAATTGTAGCTGGCAGTGTCTTAAAGTTAATTAAATCAATTGTCAAATGGGGCTTAATTACTGACAAAATTACAAATCAACTTATTTTAGAATACAAAGTTAATGATGTTGGTCGCGCATCGCAACCTTCTGAAAGAACTCCATCAGCAGAAGACATTGCATATATGTGGCTTGAGATAGAAAAATCTAAAGCTTTGCCACAAACCAAACTATGTTTGAAGTTGATTATTATTTTTGGTGGAAGAAATACTGCTGTTAGAACTATGAAATGGGAGCACTTGGATTTTGATAATTTAATATGGACTATTCCTTTACCTAAAAGAAGGAAGGAGTACCCTAGGCGAGCTGCTTTTGAAGGAGATGAAACGGTACAGCGGCCTGAAAAACATCCTATTCCAGAAATCGCTAAGCAGTTATTATATGATTTTATGAGAATTTACGGGAATAAAGGGTTTGTCTTTAAAGGTGAAGCACAAAGTAAACCTTTAACAGTTCATGCTGTAGACCGCTTTTGTTTGAGAATGTCAGCAAATTTATTTCGTAAGAATCAAATATCAAAAATTATTCCACATGATTTTAGGCGCTCCCTTAATTCTATTCTTTGTGAAATAGACGTAAAGTGGGATCCTGTATGCGAAAAAATACTAGGGCATAAACTAAGAGGGACTAAAGCCCATTACAATAAAGCCGATTATCTAAGCCAACAACTAGAAGCATATAATTTATATTGGAGCTTAATTAACCAAGAAATAGATAAACTGGTTTTTGAAAAAACCAGTTTATCTTAAAATAACAAAATTAACTTGTATTTGGCTGTAGGAACAGCTCTATTTCTTTGGTATAGAAAAGCTTTTTACTAAAATTAGGTATTGGATCTGGAAGCCACTTTATACCTTCTTTTCTAACTGTACACTCTTTGTTTTTCAAATAACTATAGTAAGTAGAGCGGCTGATTTTTAAAATTGAACAAAGTTCTTTTAACGTTAATGTGTGGCCATATTTTTCTGATAGGTTCATAAGCTAGCCTCCAATGCAATGCTTTTTGGGGGACTATTTAATTTTAAGCTATTGAAGCTGTCACTTTCGATTTTTAATTTGTACATTCTCTTGCCTCTATAAATTTTGAATAAGGGAAACAAAGGGAAATATATTGGATCTTTGCTTCCGAAAAATTAGTATGTTTTTTCTAACATTTTCTATTCTAGGCGTTGAACGTACAACGCTATAATCACTGCATAGACTACTAATAGGTATTTTATTTCACCATTTTGGTTGTTTATACATACAGCCATGTCATTACATAGATCTTGGTAATCAAGTACCAACTCCGTGAAGAGTTCGATTATTCGAAAAGGAGGTAAGCTAAGAATAATATTTAGCTCTATTTCATTAATTGCGTTTACAATTCTTTGTTCACTCATAAACGCAACTGTTTGATCTTTAGGTATATGATTTAATGCTTCTTTGACAACTGTGCAACCATCTTCAATTAAAGAAACAATTATTTGAGTACTAATAACTTTATCTTTTAAGTTTTTTTCTAACTTATTAAGTGTTTTTTCAAACTCTTTAGCATTTTTAGACTTTTCAAGCTTTTTGGCCATGGCTACTACATCAACAGATTTATTTGAAATAGTTTTCGACATTGACATCTTATTGGTGTTGTATCTGTAATCTCTTTTCTTTGTCTTCATCTTTTGATTTCCTTTATATATGTAATTTGTATTAAAGAAACCAAAAATTCTGGTTTCCTCAGTTTTTATGTGGATAGAACATCGTCATGCTCATGTTTCCTAACTTGATTTATAAACGTTTATGAAAAAGCTTTATTGAATAATTCAACTGAGCCTTTTTGAATTCGAAATAATTATACCAAACCCTCTAAAGTATTGATAATTGACAGATTTTCCTGTTTCTGATATTGCGAGTGTGTTGCTGTAAGGTTATAGTTCTGCCTGATTGACGTACTTTTTTTACTGTGGTATTTTTGCGTTTTCTATTTATATTATTAACAATGACTTACTGTTTGAACGAAACGAAACGAAGTTAAAAGTTATCAAAGAAACTTATATTTCTTTTGGTTATATAAGTCACCGTTAATATGCATAAATATTCTTTAAAAAGTTATTCTGTCTGTAAGATAGCTATTGATTTTTTGTGTTTCTTTCTGTTTGTTAGTTGTTGATTGGAGGTTTTAGGTTAGTTTTTGTTTGTATTTCCTGTCATTTTTTCCTGAACTTCCGTTTTATTTACTCTGTACCATTGCTCAAAATATCGTTCAAACAACCTTGGTTTTGTTTATTCAAATGGTGGCATTTAGCTCCAATAAAATATTTTGAAACGCATTCTTGTTTAAATACTCGTCTCTTAGTTGCATATCTGGCTATTTCTGAACACTTTAAAGTGCATGAAATATTAAATTATTTGCCTCAGTTACCAGTAAAAAATAAGTAAATTTCAATTAGATTTGATAATCAACTCCATTTAACGGAGTAAAGCGACTCCGTTTCTCTCAAAATATTGTTTCTAGTAATTGTGGCGATATTTTTATTAAGCTTACCTATTCTTATAATTAACCATAAATCTGATAACTTTAAGAATCCTGATCTAATTAATATTTTTAATTTTGGCTATATTCTTAATTTTCAGTCTCCTGAAAACTCACGCCTAGCTTGCCTAGGCTTTAGTGAGTTAATCGTTATTAAAATATCGAATGGAAATCTACGCTTGAAAAAAATTAAATCTGTGGTTTGATGAAATAAGAACAAATGGATTTCAAGGATGAAGAAAAGTTATGTTGCAGTTAGGGCTGCCTACTACAAACACGATAAGTTAACTAAACAAGTTAAATCAAAACATTTAGTTGAACAGTCATTAAATGACGGTTCTATAAAATCTGTGTTTAAAACTCAGGTCACAGAGAAAAGCTACAAATCTGCCATTGCCGAGTTTGAACATATCTTGCGGACGGGTAGCACCAATTCAGTTAATGTTATTGATAAATATTCCAAAGATAATGTGATTTACTCTCCTGAAATAACATGCTCGCCTCTTGATTCGTACTATAAGCACCTGAAAAGATATAAAAACACTGTAGGACGAAAGTGTCGCAATGACATGAATACGCTGTTTGAACATGTCGTGGTTTTATCTGAAGAGCATGTTGCTTGGCTGGAAAAAAAGCTGGGTAAAGAAAGAGCCAAGCGAGAAATCGTTAAATGTCTTAAGACATACTCAGAAAACTATGCCAAAAAATTTAAATTTACTGAGTGCGGTTTTGCTTTGCATTTTGACGAGGGATTTATTGATAAAGAAGGTAACTTCAAGAGGAATGTTCATGCCCATGTTATGTTTTTTAATTATGACTTCGAAACAAAAAAATCATATCTAAGAACCCTATTCAACAAAGGGATTAATGAAGTGACAGGTAAAACAAATGAACTAAACCCTAAGTTTGTCGCAACACAAGACTTAGCCCATGAATGCTTCAAACGTCTTAAGTTTACACGCGGTAAGTCCAAGTTATTAACTATGGCTAAGTATTTACCTAAGCATCAATTTATAGAAAAGAAGCTGCAAGATTCATTTACTAAATACAAAAAACTCACACGGCAACTTAACCAAAAGAAAAACGAGTTAACTGAATACTTAGAAAAATGGCTAAGGAAAATTTTAGAGCAAGAATCAGCGAAAACCGAAGCAAGTATTAGTGCTGAAATAGTACTAGATATTGACAATCCCCAAATTAGGGAAGGTGCTGAAGAAGCAGTAGGAAAACTAGAACAGGATGTTCAAGACAAGACACAAGTTTCCCAAATTGGTGATGAGGATTTGATCACCAATCATATAAAACAAAAAATAAACTCAAGGAAGAAAAATGAATGATATAACTCTCGCAACCCTAATAGAGCAAAAATTTAGAGCTGAAGTATTAGGTGATTTAGATGCTTATAAGTATATAAAAAATGACTGGCTAATAGACGCAATTATTGGTGTTTTAAAGGCACACCCAGAAGTTAAAGAACGTATTAACATTGATAAAATGTCGCTGAATCAAATTATCTGTGTAATAGAAAAATTTTTTAAAGAAAAAAGTAATAGACGAAAGTTGAAACAAGAAAAAATATTAAAATTCATCAAATATCGTGACGGTTATCGTAGTGAAGAAACACTATTGTTATTGCTAGTGTTAGGTTTTACCTTCAGACATGCTTATAAAAGACTTCAAAACAACCAAAAATGTGTTGGTGAAATAATGGACTTAGAACCAAGTATGTCTGGTGCTAAATGTAATGTACACTTTCAAATTAAAATGCCAATACAGAAAAAAGATCCAATGGTCAAGTCACTGTATGATTTGATTATGAACGATGATGTACCAAGCCAAGTTATAGACTCAGAATTTGAAAGTTTAAATGCAAAACTAAACCCTTCAAAAAATAACTCAAGCAATGAAAGAGGTATTCACCACAGAAGTAAAAAATAACAAGTTTATTAAAATAACAGCCTTGCCATTATTGCAGTACCATATTGAAATATAATAAATACCAGAAAAGGTTTTCTGAGATCTAAGGTTGTTTTTCGTTTTCATACAGGCATTATTTTTGACATGTTATTTCATCAGTAAGTAGACGTAATCATTGCTGATATGCTTCTTAATATGCAAATACCTTATATTTACTGAAAACTAAGTATAAGTTACTGTGATCTACTATATGTCAGTCTATACCCTCCAAAATTTTTAAATTGAACTTCGACTCTAGCTTGATTTTATAGGGTTTTAGGGGCTTGCAACTCCAAAAGTCTTAAGTGTACCTTTTCGGGAGGTTGGTGTACCTTTTCGGGTAGGTGAAATAGTTACGATTAGCTATTGAACTATCTTGAAATTTCGATATATGTATATATACAAACTAAAAAGGTAGGTTATGGCAAAGAAGAAAAAGTTTACGGTGAGAATGTTTCAAGACGCTGAAACAACACTGGTAACAGATTTATTAAACAGAACAAGTGTTTTTAGCTGCTACGATAACAAAATAATAAAAAAAGCGCGTGATGCAGAGCAATACTCATTCGGAGAATATACATACACAATTAAGCATCGTTACTTAGACATGAATGATTATTTACTTTATGTCTATATCTTGAAAAAGTGGCTTTTAGTTAATGAGAAAGCGCCAGAATATGTTAATAAGATTGATGTGCCATTTGCTGAAGTAGCGAACCTGTTTGGTATGACAGAAGCGTATATTAAAAAAGACAAGAAAAAGGCAGCAAAGCGTTTCCACGACTCGATAGATAGACTTACAGATGTAAAAGTGAATTTACATGACGAGCAAAAAAAGTTAACCACGTTTTATCATCTCTTGTCAGATGGTAGCCAACTTCAAGAAGTAGCAGAAAATATTGTGGCTATTATTCCTGATTTTATTTTGCTTGAGTTCAGGAAAGAGCGGTACTCGTTTGTAAATTTAGACTGGATGAGTGTGTTAAAAACACAACGTGCTCAAGCGTTAATGCGCTTTTTAAGTAGTCATAGCTCACGCTTTAACACACATTCCTTAGAATTTTTAAAATCATTGCTTAATTTAAATGGTTCAGATGCAGCAGCAGATAAAGAGATTAGAAAATCTTATAAAGAGCTAGTGACAGTTGGCTTTCTAAAAGAGTTTAAAATTAATACCAAAAAGAAGGATGGTAGCAAACGAAAGGTGGGTAAATTGAGCTACTCGTCAACACAGGAACACAAAGTTTCTTGGTTCAAGTCTGAAATGGTCAATAAATTCAAAGATAAAAAAAATAAAGTATTTAAAAATGATAGCTTCATGGTAGTTAAAGATGATACTGGAATTAACTATATTCACTATGGGAATCGTGTGTTTGGAGAGCCTTATGATGGCTCTGATTTACCTTTTTAGTCGCACGGCAAGCGCATCAAGTTATTTGACAAATATTTTTTATATGGAAAGTTAATTGTAAGGCTCGAATAAAAAAGAACTCAATTAACTTTTAACTTCATAGCTGAAATCATTGGAGAAATAGCTATGGAGCATCAAAAAAGTAAGACAAATAAAAAGATAAAATACACTAAGAAGGAGAATATTGTCTTAAACCAAGTTCTTGATATTTATAAATCATATCTAGATAAATTTAAATCAGGTCAAAAAGTTGCGTTTGAAGTACCTTGGCAAAAGAAACAGGTTCTGGGAGTACCACGAAATGTCAATACAGGACGACCATATCAAGCAACAAATGCTCAACTGCTATCATTGATACAAGAAACAAAAGGCTTAGATTTACCTTATTTCCTTAACGAAACGGATTTAAAAGAGCTTGGCATTGTGGATATTAAGCCTGATTTTCCAATAGCAATTGGAAAAAAACTGGTTGAGCGTTATCTAGATAAAAGCCGAAATGATGGTGATAAGTTTAAATGGATTTCTACAAATAGATTTAAGTCATTGACAGATAAAGAACAAGAAAACTACGAGCTTAAAAAAGCGGTAAGGCATTTCCCCCTATACCACCATAGCCAATTTGAAGATTCTCTTAAAAATGTTGATCTCTACCAAAAATGGATAGCTAGATTCAGTGAAACAAGTCTTCTTACTAAGCTGAACAAGTGTAAAACTAACGAAGAACGACAAAAGCTTTTTGAACCTAACATATTAGCAGCAAAAAATTATTTGGATGCAGTGCGTACTGAGCAAGGAATTGCATTAAAAGAACATGTGACTCAATGTTATTACATACCAGCAACAGACGAAATAGCTATGGTTAATCTAGGCCAATTTACAGGTGAAAATGCGTTGCTTGCTTATGTTGGGGTGTATGCTCATGAATTGTCGCATGCTACAGGGCATAAAACACGTTTAAACCGAAAGCTAGTAGGCAATATGGACTCAAAGCAATATGGCTTTGAAGAGCTTATTGCTGAGTCATCAAGCCTTCAACTAATGAAACAATTTAATCTTCCGTCAGTACTAGATGAACAAAGTTCTGCATATATTTATTCATGGCTGAAGACACAACAAAGCAAAGGTAACAAAGACTTTTTAAGTATCGCTTGTATGAAAGGAAGTGAAGCATGCCAGTTTATTGATAAGCAATACGACTCGTTTAAGCAGAGTGTTGAAAATAATTTTGATATGACCAATGCTATTCGCACACTCAAGTTTTTACCTGAAAATGCGCCAGTATCGTTAGAACTTTCCTATAGTGCAGCCTTAATTAAAAACAAAGCAAATGAGTTGTTTACTTCATTCATCGATCAAAATGGTGATGCTTGTACACTAGATTTTTGGTTAGAGTTTGATCACTTTATGAAACAAGAAGTTGGTTATGAAAAAGCAGATATTGAGCAGGTTGTTGAACGAGCTAAAACACAGTTGCTGCCAGAACAATTATCCATTAATTTATTTGATATTAGTTCTCAAAAATTACAGGTGAAACAAGAGTTTAATACCCCTGAAACTTCAGTCGAAAACTTGAAAAACAATCCAAGCAAGAAACGAAAACATTCAATATAGTATAATATAATCAATAGTTTATTTTTAACCTAGCTCTTGAATTTAAATTTAGATATGGTTTTGTTAATAGAGTCTTACGAAATTAGTCGTGAGACTTTGTTGGAGAAAACAATGTATTTAAATTTTGGAATAAATGAAAAAGGAGAGTGGCAACATGTATCAACAGTAAACAGTGGTCAAACAGCTTTAGTTTGTCCTTTTTGTGGTGGTGCTTTACTGGCAAAAAAAGGTCAAGTAAATGTACATCACTTTGCACATCAATTTGAAACTTGTTTTGAGTCAGTCGAAGCAGCAAAAGCTGCAACTCTACCTACCATTGATAAATTTGAAATGCTGAATGCTAAAGAGCAAAAATATATGGATAGAAGAGAGCGATATTCATCAAACAATATTTACAGCTTTACAGGCATGTATAACGTGATATCTGATCTTGAGGCTATGGGGTTGCTGAAGGTTGAAAAATCCATATCTCAAGAACTTAGCCAGTGTCTAAACATGTTAGCAGGGATTGATCCAACCTTCCTTGATGATGAGTATTACCCAACGGAAAACTTGCTAGCAATTGGTGATGCGTTAAGGGGGGTTATCAATATAGATATTAAAGATATTTGGCTAAAGCAAACAAGGCTTACTACGAGCATAAATAAATGCTACCACCAGAACAAACTTAATAAACAACATACTATTAGCGACTTTCTGAGTGCTCAAGCCTTTTGGCTTCAGGCTCATTATGATAAGCAATGCCGTTTAAACCCTGAATATACCAAACTTATTTCAAAGAAGATTGAAGCACTTTCAATACAGCACCTATACCTATTTAAATTTAAAGCAGTTATTGATGATAATGAAACGACCTTTCTCAAAATCGGAATGACTACCCGTACCGCAAAAGAAAGACTTAAGGAAGTGATATGTGATTTAAATAAGCATGTAAAAATCCTTAAAGCTGAGGTTTTGTCTTACGCCAAATATGCAGGTCGAGTTGAGCCGTTGTTACACCATTATCATGCAAAAGATAGATTTTATTTAGCAACATTTAAGGAGCTGTTTAATATTGAGATTGAATCTCAATTGGTTGAACAATTTGAAGTAATTAATAAACAGTCTTCTTTAACCCCATTAAAAATTAGACGCAACATTTCAATTAAGCTTCCTAGTTACAAAAAGGATTCGGGACGCAGACCTAAAACAAGGAAAGAACTCATAGATGAATATCCAGAAATTGTTGAATTACTAAAATTAAATTTGAGTATTCGTGAAGTCGCACGACAAACTGGTAGAGCCAAAAATACGGTACAAAGAGTCAGAAGTGCCTTGTTGTATTGATTTATATTTGACATTTTTTGACTTTAGTGTGTTAACTATATGAAAAGTAAGGTTTTTATTGACTTTTAAATGGTGTTTATATATACTAGTGGTGAAATAGAGGCACTAACCCTGCCTTAATTTGAT
>OJDH01000368.1_pt1 | contig 21675 bp, 17 predicted proteins | sample 1592761 | NCBI WGS metagenome assembly OJDH01 (sample SAMN05416855, study PRJEB24817) | seawater metagenome | isolation source: Sea water | place: Canada:Atlantic | collected 2013-11
TTAACGAGCTTAACCGTAGAATAACTATGCTCTTCACTCGTTGCCTTGCCTCAGAGCCGCTAAACTCTCGCTGAGCGATCAAATCTTTATACTGATTGGTATAAAAGCTAACGCGTTAAAAATAGAGATAAAAAAAGGACGCCTAAGCGTCCTTTTAGCACAACTAAACTCAGATTAGTGAGCGTGTGTTTCAGAAGCAGCTTCAGCAGTAGGTGCTTCAGCGGCTTTCTCGATAGAAAGAAGTTCAACTTCAAATACTAGCGTTGAGTTTGCAGGGATAGTACCTGTATCACGCTCACCGTAAGCAAGTTCTGCAGGGATAACGAACTTGTACTTAGCGCCAACTGGCATCAACTGTACACCTTCGGTCCAACCAGGAATAACACGGTTTAGTGGGAACTTAGCTGGCTCACCACGAGCAACTGAACTATCAAATTCAGTGCCGTCAGTTAATGTACCAACGTAGTGAACTTCAACAGTGTCTTCAGCTACTGGCTTTTCGCCTGTGCCTGGAGTTAATACTTCATATTGAAGACCTGATTCAGTCGTAACAACGCCTTCTTTAGCCTTGTTTGTTTCTAGAAAAGCAGCGCTTTCTGTTAATGCTTTTTCTGCTAAAGCAGCAGCTTGAGTCTGACGCTTCTCATTTAGCGTCTCATCAAGAGTTTGTAATACAGTCTGCATCTCTTCTTCTGTCAGCTTTAGATCATCGTTCAGGCCGTTGCTGAATCCTGTAATTATCAGGCTACGGTCAACAGGCAAGCCTAGCTCTTCCTGCTCTTTGATATGACCTGACATATACTTACCAATCGATGCGCCAACGCTGTAGGCTTGTTTCTGTGCTTCTGTTTTCAATTCAACATTAGCAGCAGTATCAGTTGTTTTTTGCTCTTGATTACAAGCTGACAGACCTATGACGGCCAACGCAACCAGTGAGATTTTATAAATTGATTTCATTAAAGCTTCCTCAGCATCTTCTTGTAGTTACAATAACCTTACTCTATTAGGCGAACCACTTTATACTAGTTAAATACGATATTCCAATTACATTACTGAAGTTTCATTTTCAACATAAAATGTACTGCCACTAGGGCTAAAGACAACATCTTTACGTGCAAGTTCATCAAATAAATTCTTTCGATTGTTTTTTATACTTTGTTTTTACCAGCTTACTCGCCGCAAGACATAGTGACCAAACCATCAATGATTCAATCTCGCTTAAATCACCATCAATACAAAGTTAAATTAATATCCTCATGATAAAACACAAACGGCACATAGTTTTTGCTGCCCGCAGCACCAACATTGTCCAAATTAATGGAGCCGTTGTATACTCTGTCGCAAATAAGGATCTAAAGCAGATCTTCAGTGTCAGCAGTAACGGCCGCGTCATTAAGCCACAGCCTGTCCATTAGAGGAAAAAATGGAACAATTAGCCCAAAGAGTCGAAGATCTTGAGATGAAACTCGCCTTCCAAGAGAGCACCATCGAAGAGCTTGACCAGCAAATGATCAAATTGAACGATCTACTTGCATTTCAGCAGCAGCAACTGCGTTTACTTGTCAGTAAGCTGCAGAGTGTAGAGCCAAGCAATATGGCATCTCCATCAGAAGAGGCGCCACCGCCACATTATTAATACCAATCAGTAAAAGCTCACTGACTCAGCTCGCTAACCACCGCGATAATGAGTCAGTGTTTATTCAGCTTTATTGTGTTTAAATCTGATGTTTAGCTTACATGTGTAATATGGATGTTAAAGGATATACTGTTCAATACAATCCAGAATATAGGGACAAATATGCAGCAAGTAAGTCAAGTCGGGACAGCTTCATGAAAAAGTGGCTACTCATCCCATTGTTCAGCTTATTGCTGAGCGGCTGCGCATTTAATAGTATTTTTATTAACTATCCTTCTCAAATCGCCCCCGTAAAAGCCCAGCTCAATACGAGTGACCCCATCAAAGGTATTGATGAGATAGTCGATAATATCTCAGGAGCCGATGGTCTTCTTTATGCTCAAGAAGCAGGTAGAGTGGCCCAAATTGCCGGGGATTTCGAAGCAAGTAAACTCTTTTACCAAGATGCCGCCGACGATTATTTAGCCTTTGATGATCAAGCGACGCTCAGCGCCTCCGAGATTGGGGCTACCGCCAGCAGCCTGTTTATTAATGATAATGTCATCCCTTACCGCGGCCCTGGCTATGAACGCATCATGTTGCACCAATATCAGGCTCTCAATTATATCTTCAGTGGTGATAAAGAGGGGGCTTTAGTTGAAGTCAGGCGCAGCAACGATTTACAAAGTTCTGAACAAGCCAAATATCAAAAATCTAACGAGTCGGTACAAGCTATAGCCAATGGTACTATCGACACGGAAATGAATAAGCTTGGTGAAGCCGCTGGTAGTGTCACAAGTTCGTTTTTAAATGCTTATAGCTACTACATAACAGGTGTGCTTCATGAGGTGTTAGGCGAGCCAAATGATGCCTTTATCGATTACCGTAAAGCAGCTCAAATATCGCCGAACAATCCCTACATACAAAAAGATCTGGTCAGGTTAGCCAAACAGCTCTCTATGCCTCAAGCCGATGAATTTGAAAAGCGTTGGGGAAAAGCGCAAGTGGCTAAAAAAGGTCAAGGGCAAGTGATCATGCTACTCGAACGAGGCTTTGTTGATGAAAAGCAGAGCCTTACCGTACCATTTCGTGTTGACGGTAGCTGGCAAACGGTCTCACTGGCAACCTACCCTTTAAACTCCCGCCCAGTCCCAAAAGGCAAGATAAAAGGGCTAGGTAAGACATTAACCGCCGCACCAATTGCCAATATCGACGCACTGGCTATGACTGCACTTAAAGAGGAGTTACCCGCCGCCTTAGTTCGTCAGGCTGCAAGAGCTTATGCTAAAGCGGAGATGGCCAAGAGTGTCCGTAGCGAATCTAAATCTCGTAATAATGAAACTGATTTTGGCTCAATCGCCATGCAGATATTCAATGTGATCACAGAACAAGCCGATCGCCGTAGTTGGTTAACCTTGCCAAAACAGGCTCAAATTGCTCGTACTTACCTCAACCAAGGAGAGTACTCAATCCAATTAGACAACTCCGCCCCAAACACAATAGAGGTAAAAAGTGGAAGAACAACACTGGTTTGGGTGATCGACACTGGTAATTACACCCGTTTTTATTCAATAATCATATAATCAACATCTAATGGAACTTATTATGAAACATTTTAAACTTATTTTTATACTAGCAGCAGTAATTGGGCTTGCTGGCTGTCAATCTAAAGTGCAGTACGGGGACGCAACTGAAGTTGAAACCGTCAATGAAAACTTTGGTTCGACGGATCTTCAAGCTATCACCGCTAAGATGGTTGATAGCATGCTGACTTTCCCACCAATAATGGTATTAACGGCTAACGATCGCCCAATCATCTTTGTCGATAAAATCAAGAACAAAACTTCTGAACATATCGATACTGAGTCTGTGACTGACTCTATTAGCAACAAGCTACTAAGATCGGGTAAGTTCCGCTTTATCGACATGACTAAGGTTGATTCAGTTCGTAAGCAGCTGGATTACCAGAACAATGCAGGCATGGTTGACCCATCAACCGCTATCAGCTTTGGTCGCCAAATTGGTGCTCAGTACATGCTTTATGGCAACCTTTCTAGCATCGTTAAGCAGGACGGCAGCACTAAAGACGTTTACTACAAGATGACCATGCGTCTGATGGATTTGGAAACAGGCCTAATTGAATGGTCTGATGAGAAAGAGATCCGCAAAGTAAAATCTAAGTCGTTCCTAGGTTTATAAAGCTCCCTTAACCGGGAAACGTAAACAACGCCTTAAACAAAATGCCAATCGGTTTTCCGATTGGCATTTTCATACCAATCAGTATAAGAAAGTGATCTACTCAGAGGATTTTTGGGAAACTAATTCAAGGCGAATGGATGACAGAATGGTTATTCCCTTGTGAATTTATTCAACGCAGAAGTAGGCAGCCAAAAATACTCCTTACAGGCGAGTTTTAGTGCTTCTGATGCTGTGTTAACGAGCTTAAACGTAGAACAACTATGTTTGTCACTCGTTGCCTTACCTCAGAAGCGCTAAACTCTCGCTGAGCGATCACATCTTTATACTGATTGGTATCTATCTAATACGTAACTGCTAAGCTCATCGCCGTCGAACGTCACGACACTCAATCGACTACCATCAAACAAACCATAACTTGCCTTATGCTCACCTCTAGGAATGGTCACAGAACCTGGATTAAAGAGGATGATTTCGCCCTGTTTCTCGGCAACGGGTAAATGGGTATGCCCTGATGCCATCACATCACCCGCACCAAGGTGGGGTAAGTTATCGGCGCGATAAACGTGCCCATGGGTAAGAAAAAGCCTGCGACCATCAGGAAGTAGCACCCAGTTATAATCCGCCATCATCGGAAAGTTCAACAGCATCTGATCCACTTCACTGTCGCAATTGCCACGAACGGCAATGATCTTATCCCCATAAGTATTGAGCAACTCAACCACTTTCATGGGGGCATAACCGTTAGGAATAGCATTTCTAGGGCCATGATTGAGGATATCCCCCAATAGCAATAAGTGTTGAGCACCACTCTGTTCAAAGGCCGAGATCATTCTCTGTGCACTCTCGAAACAGCCGTGGATATCTGAAGCAAAAAATAGTTTCATAGGGCTACACTGTGATAAAAATGGGAGCGACATACTACGCCTATTACAGCAAAATTACTGTTAACTTTATCCCAGCTAGAAAATAGCGCTCATTGATAGTCTAGCCTCACTAAATCGGGTAACCTTAGCCCAAATCATCATCATATAGGAAGTTAGCTTTGGATCTGCTGCGTGCCTGCCTTACCTTTTTTCTCTTTTTGGTTACCTCTTTCAGCACAACTGCCTTTGCACAGGCAGAAACTAGAGAAGCTTTACCTGACTCACAACCCCAGCGGATCTCTGAACTTAGCTATCAACTCACGCTATCTCTGAGTGATAAGCCAGAATTTAGCGCTGTCAGTAAAATCGAGTTCGACCTTGCGGATACCCAACATCCACTCAATTTAGCTCTGGAACAGGCACAAGTTCACTCTTTTAATATCAATGGCCATAAGATCTATCCCAATTATGATGGTAAGCATTTCAAACTTAATCCACGCTTACTAAGTAGCGGCAGTAACACCATTGAAATGAGCTACTCTGGCACTCTTACAACTAAAAATGGTGGTTTGAACCGCTTTGTAGACCCGAGTGACAACCAAGTTTATTTATATTCAGATTTTAATGACGGCAATGCCAATCAAGTTTTGCCCCAGTTTGCTCAACCCTCTCTCAAAGCCAGTTATCAACTAAGTGTCAGTGCACCAAAAAGCTGGACCGTTGTGACCACCATGAGAGAAACTGAGATCGTTGAGAAAGGTGAATTTAACCTTTGGTCGTTTCCCACAACCCCAGAGCTCAATGCCCACCAGCTGCCTCTCTATGCTGGCGCCTTCCAAGTTTGGCAAGATGAAACACCAGCACTCAACCTACGACTCATTAGCCGTCAATCGATGAAAGAGACGATTGATGCCGCACAGTGGCTCTCTGTAACCCAAAGTCAGCTGACTGATTTTACCGAGCGTTTTGGCGCTGATTACCCTTATCAGAAGTACGATCAGATCATCACTCCTTTCAACAGCTCTACTCCTAATCAGGTAATCGTTAGCGCCGGAGTCACTAGCTTTAATGAAATAGCCATTCCAGACAGCTCAACAGTCACTGAGACTGCTAAGAAAGACCTACTTTCTGATATTAGCTATGGCATAGCTTGGCAATGGTTAAACGGTTTAACACGTGATTACGGGTCTCAGAATGGTGTATTAACACAAGAACCGATACTCGATAGTTTAGCTATCTACATGACGGCACAATCATTGGCCGCGACGGGGGAGTTTCCTCAAGTTTGGCGTCAATTCTATCAGGATAAAACACGCCTCGCTTACGAGCCAGATAGCCTCTTAAACTCTTACAAAAATGTGGAGAACAAAGCGTTATCAGATCCTATCAAGGGCGCCGCAATGCTAAAACAGTTAGCCCATCAGTTTGGCAATCAAGCCTTCAACACGGCCCTGACTTCATTGCTACAATCACAAGCACAGCATCCGATCACACTCTCTCACTTTATTACAACGTTAGAGGCAAGCACTAAACGTGATCTCAACGACATGAAAGCAAGCTGGGCAACCAAAGTTGAGGTTAACAGCATTAAGGCCAGCTTTAGTTGCACTGATAACCGCATCACCTCTTTTAGCTTGCTACAGTCACCGAGCAACACTAAACACGCTGAATTTAAGCAGCAAAAAGTGACATTGGGTTTATACACTAAGGGACGAAACCAATTACATCGTAACCTAGATGTCGCCGTCACTTATCAAGGGGCTAAAACCGATATTAATCGGCTTATCGGAGTGCGGTGCCCCGATCTTGTTTTTCCTAACGAACATGACTGGGGTTATGTAAAAGTCGTACTCGATGAAAAGTCTGCCAACACCGCAAAGCTTGAGCTCAATAAAGTACAGGATCCCTTTCTCAAATCTATGTTGTGGCAAACCCTCTGGGAAAGTGTCTTAAACGGTGAGCTGCCGCTGGATATGTATTTAGGTACTGTGTTTATTAACCTGCCACAAGAACAAGATAAAGATGTGTTAGATCAAGTGTTAAAGACACTAATACAAAGCAAAGCTTATCTGGAACTAATGCAGCCCATGCACTTAAATTACGCTCACAGAGCACTTAAAGGGTTAGCACAGATGAGCCTAAGAAAAACCATGTTCTACCAAGATAACCCTGCACTTCAGCAGCTGTGGTTTAATGCTTACATTCAATTTTCCAGCAGTCCGCAGGCTCTCGACCATTTAATTCAGTTGATTGAAGGGTCGACTAAAATTAACGGACTAACACTAGACCAAAATTCTCGCTGGAACATTATCCGTCAGATTAATCGCTATGATCATATCAAGAGTAAAAGTTTGCTCTTGGCCGAACAGAAAAAAGATGACTCACAAAGCGGTGTAAATGCCTCAACAGCAGCTTTAGTATCTCGACCTGAAGCCAACATCAAGCGCCGCTGGTTAACCCGAATTCAAAGCGATGAACGCCTTGATGACTTAACACTCGATACCGTCATCTCTCACCTCTATCCAGAGGAGCAGAAACAATTGAGTGCAGCGACCTCAGAGTTGAGGATGGAAAGCTTAAGTGAGTTGGATAATCGCAAAGGCGCTGCATTTATGCAGCGCTACGCACATTACTTAATTCCAACACAGTGTGATTATAGCGGCATTGCTAATCTAGAAAAGGCATTGGATCAATACTCAATCTCAAGGGTTCAAGCATCAGATAAACCCGTATTATCCAGCGTCACATATAATGCCCTTCTCAAAGTCCATCAAGAAGAGGTTCGTTGCGTACTCATCAAGGAGAGGTTGCTAACTAAAAGTGAGTCATAATCGCCACTTAATGAGTGTTGTGAGCTAGCACTAACAAGCCTTAATGTTTAACACCATGATAAATAGTGATTTTTATTTTTGGCATGGTGTTTGTATTACTATGCCCAACTTGATACATTTTAATACACAATTGGCACTATTAAGCCAAATAGTAAAAAGGAGTTTAGGTTATGGGACCTTTCGAAATTGCAGCAATCGCCATCATTGGCGCTTTTTCAGTAAGTGCATATAAAGAATACAATAAACGCAAAGGAAGTGTGGACTCCAGTGAAGTGGATGAGCTGAAAGCAGAACTGGTGAAACTACAGGGAAGAGTGGCGACCTTAGAAAGCTTAGTGACCGATAAGTCATACCAACTTAGTGAGCAGATAGATAACCTCTAATCTATACGCATAAAAAAGCCAGCATCGTTGCTGGCTATTTTAATCTAACAAAACCCAGTTAGATGAAAAGCTCTTTGATATTTTTAAGATCGCCCTTACCTTCGGCAATCTCTTGCGGTGTCAAACCAGAGACTTCATGGGGGAACACCAACCACTCTTCAGATTCATGAATAAAGTAATCAGGCTTTAGCGGCACAGCTGTATTCTTAGGTTTATAGTAAGGACAAGCGATACGCACATCTTTAGGCATGTTCAAACGCATCAAGTCACTTAAGTTTTCCATAAGGGCATGGATACTTCGGCCAGAATCGAACACATCATCAACAATTAAAAGACCATCACCAGCATTAGCGTTTTCAACAATATAATGAAGACCATGAACCTTGATCTGCTTACTTTGCTTGTCTGTACCTATGCCATAGTAAGAAGATGTACGAACCGCGATATGATCGGTTTCAACTTCTTTAAAATCAAAATATTCTTGAACTGCGATACCGATAGGAGCACCACCGCGCCAAATGCCTACAATAAATTGTGGACGAAAACCGCTCTCATATACTTGTGCCGCTAAGCGGAATGAATCCTCAAGTAACTCCTGAGCTGTGATAAATTGTTTTTCTGACATCGGACCGTCCCCATCTTGTTATTCATATAATAAGGTCAATTTATTCGGTGAGGCAGCCATCCAAAAGATGAAAATAGACGACCCCTTAATTCTTTATAGAACAGGATAGTCGGCGCCTACCAGATTTTGGAGCAAAATTTTAAACTAAAAAACGATTTTATGCTCTATTTAAAGTTGTAACTTGAAACTTAACACCGATTTTCTTTTCTCTAAATATTAAAAAGCCACCTCCGCAGAGATGGCTTTTGTATCTAAAATAGAGTGTTATCCAGTAGGCATTATTTTTGTAGAACCAAGCTGAGTAACCGCACTGTAACGCTTATCCATATTCTCACTAAACTCTGTCGAGGCGATAGTATCGACAAAATGCCAGTCACTGCGTACTTGCTCTGCAGTAAATGTGAGTACCATAAAACCGCGATCTCGCAGGTTTGTATACTCAAGACCCTCTACCATCTGAGTCACTCCCGCCTCTGTTGCGCTCTGCTGGTCTTTTGGGATCCCTAAATAAAATTCTAGACCCGGAGAAGATACCGAACTCGTCGCAAACTCGACACCGACAGCATCACCACCCGCATCGCTAAGCTCATTTGCCCACGCATTGTGAGTGTCACCAGCAATCACGACCAAGTTGCTTCCCTTTGATTTTGCTGTCCCTAAGATAACCTCTCTTTCATAGGCGTACCCATCCCAAGCATCTAAGTTGTACGGAATACTCGGCATCTGTAATAGGGCCATCACCTCAGGTGTTAGCTTATGTTGGTTACCGATAAGGAAACTATATTCGCTAGCGGTCAACGTCGGATCGTTTGCCTGAGCACGCGCTGCAAGTTGAGCGATTGCACCTAATTCAGCAAACTGAGCAATACTCAACTGTTGAGTCGCAATAGCCGCAGGCAGTAGCATTCTGCCCATTAATACTTGCTGACCTAACACCTGCCACTTACCCGTCGCAGTTAGCAAAGTCTGCTGTAACCACTGCAACTGATCTTGACCTAACAGGGTGCGATCAGTACTGGTGACATCGGCCATAAACTTAGCACTATCGATAGCTTGAGTAGCAGGGTCGATATAATCAACATAATCCAACGGCTTATCACGGGCTAAGACTCGTGTGTCCATCATGTGTAAGTCGACAAGATCACCGAAACTAAAGGAGCGGTAGATCTCCTCATGATTACCTTCACGCCACGGACGGATAGGCAGCCACTCGAAATAGGCTTGCAAGGCACCGGCCTTTCTAGCTTCAAAGTCCCCTTCGCCTTCATTATGGTTTTCTGCGCCATCAGACCAGGTGTCATTCGCGACTTCATGGTCATCCCATACGGTAATAAATGGCACCTTCGCATGCAGTTTTTGCAAACTGGCATCACCGCGATATTGTCCGTATCGGGTTCGATAATCGGTTAATGAGAACAGCTCGCCAGCTGGCAAGACTTCACGATCATACTCAGCAGCATTTTCACTGGCATACTCTCCACGAGCATACTCATAGATATAATCACCGAGGTGAACAACCGCATCCAGTTCCTCTTGTTGAGCAGCAAGCTCATACACATTAAAGTAGCCCGCAGGGAAGTTAGCGCATGACATCACTGCAAGCTTTACCGAATCAACAGCTCCTTCAGGTAAAGTACGTGTCATTCCGATTTCAGACACTGTATCGCCTGATGTAAAGCGATAGTAATAAGCTGTGCCAGAGGTTAAGCCGATAGCATCAATCTTCACGGTATAATCACGATCAGCTGTCGTGGTCATTTCACCATTGGTCACCAGATCGGTAAAAGCTGCATCTGTTGCCACTTCCCAACTGACCTTGACTTCACCTTCACTGCTTGGGGTAGCTCGAGTCCATAAAATCACCGCGCTATGGCTAGGGTCGCCACTGGCAATACCATGCATGAAACTGGCTTGATTAGTATTGTTATCATCATCACTGCTGCTACAGCCCATTAAGCCGTAAGAAACAACTGCAGCACCCACACCTTTAGCAGACATGGCTAAAAAATCTCGACGTGTAAAAGACCGATTCATTATTATTATTCCTTTATTTTTATCATCTCATAGTGGTAAGAGGTCTAACGAGTATCTAATTTGCAACACCACTATGACATTCGCGTGACAAAAATCCATAAGTTTGATCAATGTTTCAGTAAGCGAACTCTGTTCGTCTGTATGATTTTTCGAATAAGCTAATGCATTAAAAGGAGTTTTTATGAAAGTCAGAGATATAATAACGACTTTATCGAGAACAAACTTGGCAGTCTGCCCGTTGTTAACTCAGAAGGTAAGATTGAGGGGAGCGTAACCTCATCAGATTTTGTAAAGCTGTGCGCTCAGTTACTTAAAAGCCAATAAAGCCCTGCTTATCCAAATGGCCTAGGTCGCTATCTTTAAAACAAAAAAGCTAGGAACATCATCCTAGCTTTATTGGAGTAGATCAACGATGGCCAAATAACGTTTAACTCGTTGGGCAAGCCGTTTCTGCAATCTTATTGATCACAATATCTTCAACAGGAACATCACCATAATTATTCCCTTTAGGATCTTTTGCAACACCAGTAACGACGATGTCGATCTGATCCATCACATCCTCCATTCCCTCAATAACCTTACCAAAGACCGCATAACCAACACCATCTTGTGCGTTCTCTTTGTCTAAGAAATCATTATCAACAGCGTTGATAAAGAATTGAGATGTCGCTGAATTAGGCGAGCTTGTACGAGCCATCGCTAACGTTCCGCGAATATTTTTAATACCCACATCAGATTCATTCACTATCGGACCGCGACCTTCTTTACTCACTAACCCAGGAGTAAAGCCACCGGTTTGAGCCATAAATTGTGTAATAACTCGATGAAATATCATTCCGTCATAAAAGCCATCATCCACGTACTGCTTAAAGTTTTTACCGGTAATTGGAGTGTTAGTCAGATCGACCGCTAATTTAACGTCCCCCATACTGGTCTCCATCAAGTAACAAACATCGGCAGCAAGTGTAGGCGGTGGGGTTGGGGTTACTTCAACAGAGTCGCTGCCGCCACAAGCAACCAAGGTAGAGCTCAGGGCAAGGCTTAATATTAACTTCTTCATCACAATTTAACTTCCTATTGAGCGCCCGCCTTCCAACTCCTTGGAGAAGCGATGACACTATAACTGCCAAAGGTTGATGAGATGTTATCTTTAAGTTGTCCTGGAAACAATCCTAGATACAAAATGTTACCCGTAGTGTTGGGTGAAAAAGTCAACTTTATAGAGAAGATGGGCCGAATTGCTCGGCCATCACGGGACTATTTGCCTCGGATCTTTTGTACTCCTGAGATTAGCGCCAACGCCAACGCGCCGGCAATGACACCAAACAGCGTATTAAGCAAACTTGGAGTTATAAAAGAGAGTATTGACCCAACAACAGCCAGCTCACCCAGTAGAGCCGCAATATGCGCAAACTGCTCACTAACCACATGCAGCCCGTGAGTTAAGATCCCACCACCCACCATAAACATGGCAATGGTCCCCACCACGGTTAGCCCTTTCATCAAGTATGGGGCCGCATTGACCAAGCCTCCACCAAACCAACGCCCAAAGCGAGTCAAGACACCACTCCCTTCTCTTCGATTCAAATATAAACCAAGATCATCGAGCTTGACGATCCCTGCCACTAATCCATAGACGCCAATGGTCATCAATAGAGCGATCGTCGACAGAGTAAATACTTGAGTTAAGAAGCTTGCCTCAGCCACAACGCCTAAAGTAATGGCGATGATCTCAGCTGATAAAACAAAATCGGTACGAATCGCCCCTTTTATCTTATCTTTTTCATAAGCGGCTAAATCCTCTATGACAGGCACAGCTTCGTGCTCTTCACCTTGTTTAGCTTTCTTATGAGAATAGCTGTGGTAGAGCTTCTCAAACCCCTCATAACAAAGAAACAGGCCGCCAAACATCAACAAAGGCGTAATAGCCTGTGGAATAAAAGCACTGATAAGCAGTGCAGCAGGCACTAGAATGCATTTGTTTTTCAATGAGCCTAGAGCTACCGCCCACACCACAGGTAACTCTCTATCAGCACTAACGCCCGATACCTGTTGTGCATTAAGCGCTAAATCATCACCTAGTACACCAGCTGTCTTTCTGGCAGCCACCTTACTCATCAAGGCCACATCATCTAAGATTGCCGCAATATCATCTAACAATGTCAGTAGACTCGCTCCTGCCATAATAACTCCCTAAAGCCAATTGACTCCTTCAACTACTGATAAGAAAGAGAAGATAAAACACATAGCGATAAGCTACTCCTGAGTACCAAATTAATCCACCCAGTTTTTTCAAAGGTTAAACAAACACAAGTGATAAAAAATCATCCGTAAAAATGGGACACTAAGACTGACAGTGACGCTTGCGTAAGCGTATAATACGCACAGAATTTTATGAAATACTCCTTACAGGACGCCAGTATGACACAAGATGAGATGAAGAAAGCCGCCGGTTGGGCAGCACTAGAATACGTAGAAAAAGACAGTATTGTTGGTGTTGGCACAGGTTCTACCGTCAATCACTTTATTGATGCCTTAGCGACAATGAAGGCCGATATTGAGGGAGCAGTATCGAGCTCTGAAGCATCGACACAAAAGATGAAAGCGCTTGGGATCCCAGTATATGATCTTAATTCTGTCGATGAGCTTTCTGTGTATGTCGATGGCGCCGATGAGATAAACGGTCATATGGACATGATCAAAGGCGGTGGAGCCGCATTAACTCGTGAAAAAATTGTTGCCGCGGTTGCAGGGAAATTTATCTGTATCGTTGATAACACCAAACAAGTTGATATTTTGGGTGAGTTCCCGCTTCCTGTTGAAGTCATCCCAATGGCACGTTCATATGTCGCTCGCCAACTAGTCAAACTCGGTGGCGATCCTGTTTACCGTGAAGGCGTTGTGACTGATAACGGTAATATTATTATCGACGTGTACAACATGAAGATAATGAATCCAAAAGAGCTTGAAGAACAGATCAACAAGATAGTCGGTGTGGTCACTAATGGCTTATTCGCTAATCGCGGAGCTGATGTGCTGTTAATCGGTACTCCAGATGGCGTTAAAACAGTTAAGTAAACCATCTTTAAACTGAGTATGAGTTACTTAACGACAAGTACTTAGAACCCATGATCTAAAGCCTAAATAAACTAAGCCACCAAAACCGGTGGCTTTTTTGTGTCTGGAACACTTATGAAGATTTACCAGGGATGGTAAAAAATCTTCGTTGTGTCTGGAACACTTATGAAGATTTACCAAAGAAGAATGGTTTAATGATCTCCTGTTGGTGCAATCTCTTCAGCTTCATTCTCAAGTTCAGATTGCTCACCGTCGAGGCCTCTAGGGAAAATAACGGTAAACTTCACCCCTTTCTCTCTATTTTTATATTCAACATCGATACTTCCACCTAACCCCTGCGTGATCAAATTATGCACGATAGAGAGACCCAAGCCACTCCCTCCGGTCACTTTAGCCGTGGTATAAAAAGGGTCAAAGCATTTTTTCATAGTCTCTTCGTTCATCCCACGTCCGTCATCCTCTACGGAAAAATAGACATTATCAGAGAGTTCCCCCACCTCAATATTGATCGTACCTAAAGTTCGATCACTAAAACCATGGCGAACAGCGTTGAGTACCAGATTACTGACAATTTGCCATATCTTGTTCGGCGTAACATAGACGTAGATGGCACCTGAACCTTTAATGTGCAATTTATGCTGCCCCATCTTCAATTCATGCTTAAGACTAATCATGGACTCCTCAATAAATGAGGTTAATTCGAAGGTAACTCTATCGTCAACATGCTGGCCTACAGCCACCTGTTTAAAGCTTCGAATAAGATCGCTTGCCCTTGCTAGGTTGCTTGAAATGAGTGATTCGGCAACTCTACTGACGTCGAAATAACTCTCTATTCCTTCATGTTCAAGAGTCTCATTCTTATAGTCTTTTTCGAGCTTATCCATCTCCTCTTTCAAAGTAGAGATAGCGGTAACACAAACCCCAATTGGAGTATTGACTTCATGAGCAACACCAGCGACTAAAGTCCCTAAAGCTGCCATTTGTTCAGACTGAATTAACGTCTCTTGAGCAAGGTCTAATTTACTCAATGCGGCTTCAGCTGTGTGCTTAGATTTCTCCGCTTTTTGCTTCAAAATAGCAAGTGCCGCAACTTGCTTCTCGATTGCACTAAACACTCTACGAATCAAAATTAAAAAGATAAGTGCACCAACCAGACTCAATATCAACACCCACATCCATGTCAACGCCAGCTCATCTCCCGACTTCTCGTCTATCACTTTTTGCCTGTTTTTTTCAAGCATCACAATGCTGCCTAACTCTTGCTCCATATCCAGCACCAAGGCTTCCAGCTCTTGCTTAAACTGCTGCCTTTCCTGCTGCATCAATAGGAAATCTTGGCGAAGAGTATAAAACCCTCCCTGACTTACGTGGATAGTTTGATGTTTTTCGTCAATGACATAGTCATCGCCAAACAACGCGACTCTTAGTGCTTCCAGTTCAGCCGTGCCATTAATATCATTGGTAATAAGCGCCTTTTCCATGTCTTGTTGTAAACGCTCTAATCCTGGCTTCAACTGATTGTCTTTAATATCGACTAGCTGATCATATTGATTAACCCCACTTAAGACTTCGACAAGCTGTTGAATACCAGCAATCTCAATTTGAAGATTATCTCGTCCTCCTCTGAGTTTTTTTAAGTAAGTATCAACAATTTCACGTGCAAGATAATTGGCTGTTTCACCTTGGGCTTTTTTAAATTGCCTAATTTGAAGAGAACCTCGAATACGCTCTCGCCCCGCAGAGTCATTGATTAAGGCATGAATTTCCAGTAGACAAACACGCACCTCATTTAGCGATATTTTATTTCTGACATCCTGATTTAGCATTTCATGTCGACTGCGCCACAGTTGCATTTTAACTAATAAACGACTGAAATTTTGCCCTCTAACCTTCAAGCCTTTCCAACGAGCCAACAAAAGTTGGCTCTCGGGAGAAGAGGTTAATACCTCACTATTTACAAGGGACTCAATGCTACTTTCCAGGTTAATTATCGATGAGTTTCCAGCCTCTTCATCTACAGGTTCATCGATATTCAGCAGCTTGATCAACGCCAACCGCCCTTTACCAAGTTCATAACGAACTCTTGACTCTTGCTCTGCAAATCTAAGGGTTTCACCGGATAATTTAGCTAACTGATCTCGTTGGTTTTTAATCCCCCAACCCATAGACAAATTAACCCCAATGGAGGTCACTATCGTCAGGCCAATAATGGCCCATAGCATTTTGGCTACTCGCTTTGCTTCTGCTGGCGCTTTTATCATAAATTGACCATCATAAATCTAGAAATGAAGCTATATCAGCCCACTCAAAAGGGACAAACTTGCCACCTTGCAATCTAGTGGGCCAAACGGTATGACTTGCTTGATGATTCTTGGTATCAAAAAAGAGCGATTTCCCGATCCCGATATCAAATTGTCCCAGTCCTTCCACTGCATCGATAAGTGATTCTCTCGTCGGTTTACCGTCAATTGTCTTTAAAGCCTTAATCATGATTGTTGCTGCTATATACCCTTCTAGGCTACCAAAAGATGCTTGGGTATCGGGTGTAATCGCTTTCAACGCATCTTGGTATTGTTTAACGATTGGCACAGAAACATCACTAGGGTGAGGAACCACTTGAGTGACAATAACACCGCTAAAATGATCCCCTAATTGCCGAGCTAGCGGAGCACTACCCACAAAAGAGACGTTGAGAAATAAGGCTTTAATTCCCGCTTCTTGGGCCAGTTTGATAAAGCGAGCACAAGGGGCATATGCACCAACCATAATAATGGCCTTCGGCGGCGTTTCAGCGAGCAAAATATCGGCAAGGGCGTTGTCGACTGACAAAGTGTTACGCTCATATCGACCGTGGACAACCAGCGACTTAGATTTCAAACCATTTTTGAGTAACGCTGTTATCCCCCCAATATATCCAGCATCACCATAGCCATCTCGTTGAGTAAAAAAAGCGATCTCTTCAGGCTTTAAACCTGCATGTTTAATCAGAGCCTCTACCATGGTTGAGGTCTCTTCCGCGTAGCTTGCTCGATAGTTAATAATATAGCGATCAGGAGGAGATTTACGTAAAACACCAGCCCCTGTAAAAGGCGCAAAAAGTAAGGTCTGCTTTTCATTAGCGATAGGAATGGCTGAGATAGCGGTAGGAGTACCAACATTGCCAATAACTGCAAGAACTTGCTCCTGCTCAATCAAAGCACGCATATTGGGGGCAGTTCTAATCGGCTCATAACCATCATCGAGTGCAACCAACTCTAGAGGGTGTCCATTAACCCCGCCCTGATTATTCTCCTCCTCAAACCTCATATTGACGCCTAACAGCATATTTTTACCTAGCTGCTCAGCAGGTCCACTCAATGCCGTTGACATGCCAAATAGTAATGCCTCTTTTTTTACAGGATCTAATGCTTTTGCGTTGACACTTGTATGTATAAAAACTAAAAAAAGTAAGGCTAGAACATGCCAAAAAGTAGAATTAACGACCAAACTAACAAGAGCAGCCCCTCGTGACGTAGAATCGCTCATGCCAAAGAAGTGAATAACGTTTCGCATCTCTATTTTCCTCTAATAGCTCAGAGTGATGGGAGGTTTTATCTTTACCCATTAAATGTAGGATATGGATTGATTAATTGCTATTGGATATATGTTGAGAAAACCAAATGCGATCAGTTGGCAGTAATCAGAAGTGGATTTAGCGTAGTATTGTCATGGAAGGATTGGTGCAGATTATCTTCGACAGAATTGGTCACGGCTTTAAGTTAGGCTTACAGAAAGGATTAACGATTACTTTTCGCAGTCTTACTGACTTCTGCTTAGATGGTAGAAGTTTTATGATAGATAGAACTTAAAGTAACTGTCATTCATATTAATGAATGACAGTTAAACACTTTAAAGATTACTTACCATCGACAACAGCGCGCAGGCTGTTCAGCAGGGCTCTATTTGTCCGAGATTTTTTTAGCTTCTTAGCGCTCTCTTTAAATGATTCATCAGAGATTTTTGTAAAGATGTTGCTGTATTCATTTTCAGCAATCGCATCATCACTATCAGCCATGTCAGAGATATCCTGAGCGACTCGACTCAATTGCAACCAAGCATTCGCGATATAAAAGCCATGAAAATCCGATTGAGGTAATAGGGCTTTAGCGCTGTTTGGTAACGCCTCCCATCCTTTAGCAAATTTCTCGTCACTGTCTTCAAGCAGTTCATTACATAGGTTTGCATAGGCTTCTAATAGATTATCAGGCAGCTTATCCATTGGAATAACCACGTTAGACACATTTAGTGAAACTTGCTCAACTCGAGCTTTGTACTCAGGTGTAATATCAATCATGATTTTGCTCTAAAGATTAATTAAAATGGGCCACAAAAAAGTGCCGTTAATATACAGGCAATAGTTACCATTACCCGCTATGGGTGCAATGGTAATGCCTTTTGCTGGGGTCTGTAAAATAGAAACCTAATTCGATACCTATTACAACCCTGATTAAGACACCTTCAACGTAATGTTGATCACCCCATTACTGACTCGCAGCAACAAGTCATACAACGGCGAATACAAATCTCACCAGTATTTTCTAAAGGGGAATAAATAAGGCGTGCAGTTATACCTAGCCCTAAAGTTAAATGCAAAAAACTAATTCGACATGAATGCCCATCACCACTTTTAATCGCTCACATATCCCCTATAATTCAGTCATGCCTTTAATTAGTCCTTATTTTTACTAGTGATTAAACCGAGCAGTTATGGTTAAATAGCAAGCAAAAAATAATGAATGAATCATAGAGTGACTCAAAAGTGCTTAAAAAGACAATCCCCTTAATATTAAGCTTTTACTTATTAAGCTCTTTAGTTGGCTTGTCCTCTGCCAAAGCCGAAGAACCTCAGTCCGTTGAATCAATTTTTACTGAACTAGAAAGTGGGATCACACTCTCACATGAACAATTAATCCAAAAACTGGCAATCCTAAAAGCCAGTATCCCAGAACAAGATCAAGCAAACTACCTCAGATTACAGGCACTACTTTGTTGGAATTATGATGCCAGTAATGAAAATCAAAGAACTCAGGCTATTGCATTTGCCAACAAACAAATTGAAAAAGCCTATACAAAACAATATAAAGAGTCTCTGCTCGACTTTAAGCTGTGTAAAGCTTGGTTTCAGGAACTAAATGGTCAAGTCGCACAGGCAATCGATGGTTACAATGAAGTCATACAACAAGCCTATCAAATAGAATCACTTAAGCTGATCGCCGATGCCCGTAGCTTACGTGGTGCCATGTACTCGTTTCAGGGTAATTTCTCTATCGCACTGGAAGATTTGATCACAGCCCAACACCTATATGACAATCTCAACCTCAGCCATTGGAGCCAGATTAACCTATCCGATTTGGCAACTAGCTATCGACGATTTGGGGATCCGCAAACTGCGATTAAATATTACAAACAACTCGAAACTGAATACCTCAAGTTAAACGACAACGATTCAGCTATTCTCATGATTACCGAAATGGCGATAGCCTATGAGCAACTCGGTGAATATGAACAAGCTTTAGAGTATTACACCCAAGCATATGACTATTGGTTTGAACAAGATGAAATCTTCAATGCTGCCACCATCGCAGTCAATATATCTGGAAGCTTACTAAAACTTGATAAAGTCGCTGAGGCGAATACTTATTTAACCATTGCCAACGCTTCCATCCCCCCAAGCGAGGAAGCTTTTTACAGTTTTATGAAGCTATTTGAAGCGGAAGTCCACTTCACCGACAATGAACATAATGAAGCACTCCTTGATCTTTCTGAAGCCAGAGCAGCGTTCAAGCGGGTACAAAATAAGCGTGGATTAGCAGAACTGTCACTGTTTGAAAGTCAGGTATACACGGCACTGAATAACTGGCCCAAAGCATTTCACTCCTTAGAGCAATATGTGCAGTTACATAATGAGCTTGACGCTAAAATGCAATCTAGCCGCACAGCAGAAATGCGCGCACGTTTTAATACTGAACAAATTGAAACTGAAAACAAACAACTCATTCAATTACAGATGGCTAAAGAGCATGAGGTTCAGATCCTTAAGCAAAACAGATACCTTCAATTTGCAGTACTGACCTTAGTCGTTATTATGCTGTTTTTTATCTCCTTATTAGCCATCAAGCAAGCACAAAAGTCTAAACTTTTGACCATTTTGGCTCTGACCGACCATCTCACTAAGCTAGCGAATCGTCGACGTACATACTCTGAAGGTGAAAAGTTTTTTTCTGATAAAAGTAACAGCTTAGCGCTCATCCTATTTGATTCCGATAACTTTAAAAATATTAATGATAAATTTGGTCATGATATCGGAGACAAGGTGTTAGTCGAGCTTGCTAACGCCAGTAATCTAATGATGAGGAAAACCGATTTAGTCGGACGTGTTGGTGGCGAAGAGTTTCTTATTCTCCTACCAGGCACAACATTGGAACAAGCAATGAAAATTGCAAAAAGGTTCGTTGAATCTATCTCAATGACAGACCTTTCAGGCCTTGCAGAGGAGTTAGCGATGTCGATAAGTGCTGGAGTCGTGGCAAAAGAGCAAGACAGTTCATTCTCAGAACTGCTGCAACGAGCTGATATCGCTCTTTATGAAGCTAAAACAGCGGGCAGAAACCGCGCTATCAGTAACACGATGCTGAACGAGATAACAGCCTGATCTAAATTCCTGCTATCATATTCAGGTATTCCTTAGACCTTAGCTTCTCTATGTCAGAAACAGCATCAGCCTTATCAAATTCAAGTTCCCTCACGCCAAGCGAACTTTCTCAACTGGCTTTAAAGATTAAGCAATGGGGAAAGGAACTTGGCTTCGCTCAAATTGGTATCTGTGATACTGATTTAACCGAGGAGGAACCTAAACTGCAGCAGTCGTTAGATAAGGGCTATCACGGTGATATGGGGTATATGGAAACCCATGGCATGATGCGTGCCCGACCATATGAACTGCACCCGGGTACCATTAGAGTCATATCAGCTCGAATGGATTACTTGCCACCACAAGCAGGTTTCGCGACCAATTTACAAGACCCCAATCTCGCCTATATTTCCCGCTACGCAGGAGGCCGTGATTACCATAAACTGATTCGAAATCGCCTCAAACATTTGGGACAAAGAATCCAAGCAGAACTGGATACCTTAGATGCTGGTAAGACAAACTTCCGCCCCTTTGTCGACTCTGCGCCCATCTTGGAGCGACCTCTTGCTGATAAAGCAGGTTTGGGGTGGACAGGTAAACATAGCCTATTACTCAATGAAGATGCTGGCAGTTGGTTCTTTCTCGGGGAGTTATTAATCGACCTCCCCTTGCCAGTCGACATCCCAGTAAAAGAGGGCTGCAATACCTGTGTCGCCTGCATAAAATCCTGCCCGACGAATGCCATTGTAGCGCCTTATATTGTCGACGGAAGACGTTGCATCTCCTATCTAACAATCGAGCTTCAAGGCGCTATTCCTGAGGAGTTTCGCTCCCTAATTGGAAATCGTATCTACGGCTGTGATGACTGCCAACTGGTGTGTCCGGTAAACAGTAAAGCACCACTTACAATTGAAAGTGATTTCCACACCCGAGATCTGCTTAAACAACCTAAGTTACTCACTCTCTTTAACTGGGGTGAAGCAGAGTTCCTTAAGATCACCGAAGGCAGTCCAATTCGCCGTATCGGCCATCAACGTTGGCTGAGAAATATCGCAGTAGCACTGGGAAATGCGCCAGCCTCACAGGCCATCATCGATGCTCTAGAATTAAGAAAACAATCAGATGAAGTAAATGAGCTGGTGATTGAACACATAGAGTGGGCGTTGCTGCAGCAACGAGAGCGACTGGTTCAGGAAACTATTGCGCCTAACCGCAAAACTCAACGAGTGATCCGCAGCGTCGAAAAGGGCCTGCCAAGAGATGCATGACAAAAGTTGAGGTCCTAGGACCTCATGCTAATACCATTCAGTATAAAGATTTGCTCGCTCAGCGAGAGTTTAGCGGTGCTGAGGCAAGGCAACGAGTGAAGAGCATAGT
>OJDH01000369.1_pt1 | contig 21558 bp, 18 predicted proteins | sample 1592761 | NCBI WGS metagenome assembly OJDH01 (sample SAMN05416855, study PRJEB24817) | seawater metagenome | isolation source: Sea water | place: Canada:Atlantic | collected 2013-11
TATGTCATCCATTCGCCTTGAATTAGTTTGCCAAAAAACACTCTGAGTAGATCAAGTTCTTATACTGATTGGTATAAGAACTTAGCAAAGATTGTCGGTACTCTTCGTTTAAGTAAAGGGGATTTTACATATCCCCTTTACTTGTTAAAACAGCATCTTATTAAAATCGAGTTAACTAAAGTTGCGCTAGATACTCTTGAGCGACTTGGTTATTAGGATCGGTCTGTAAAGCATGTTGAAAAGCGGTCTTTGCACTTTCTAATTCATTAACTTCAATCATAAATAAACCTAGTTTAAGCCAAGTCGTTACATCTTCTGAATACTTGTCTAAATAATCTAAGTAAGCGGTCACTGACTCTTGAAATTTCCCTTGCAGCTTCAATATGTGCGCATGTTGCGGGATATACTCATCAGAATAGGTAGAGAGCTGAGCGAGAGCGAATTCAGCAACGTCGATGTTGCTCGTTTTTAGCGCTAAGAGACTGATCTGTTTTAACTCTACTTCAGATTGTAAGGTTTCATCTAACGCTAATAAGGTTTGTAATGCTTCACTGTCTTTGTGCTCTAGCTGTAGCTGATGACAGTATGTCAGGTGATATAACCGTTTGGCCTCATCGTCGTTTTCAGCAAGTGTTTTAAGGTTTCTTGTCATCTTAAGCAAACCGTGATGATCATTATCCCTAATTAACACCACTATTTTTTCAAACACATTTTCCATCGACGCAGACTCTTTAACTGTGTCTATGTATTCTTTTGGTGTGATAGCGAGTTGCTCTGCGTATTCATCACTTATCGTTTTGATGAGTGCGCTATTTTCTTTAATCAGCTGACTGGAAGAGGGAAGGTTTTGATGAGCTTCCTTATCTGAATGGTTTTCAAGCCAGATGTTAATTCGACCATGCTGTTGTTCTTCACGCCAAAATTCAGTTAATTCTTGTAGATTTGCGTTTGGCGATAACTCATTAAGTCTATGACTGAGTCTGATTTGAGTATCGTGTGCAAGTTCTAATAGTTGTGTCGCTACTGTTTTAAAGGCTTGATAGTAGTTAATGGTCATCAAGTGAATGTGGTTCGCGTCCCAGTCATCGGTATTTTTTGTTGTGAGAAACGCTGAGAATTCAGCAAAACCATAGGCTTTTATCAAAGTGGCGACGCTAGAGTTTTCTTGGTTTATTTTTTTGTCTATCTTGTCAATTCTATCAATTTTTTGCTGTATCTCATTTGGAGATAAGAGTGGGTTTTGTAGCTGTTTACTTAAATCTGAAGCATTGTCTGATAGGTTAATGATGTCAGTTAAAGTATCAATCAGCCTGTTAAACTCCTTTTGAGAGTTCAAGTTTTCTTGTTTTTTCTCTTCGAGGCTTAAGCTTGGGAGCTGGTTCAGAAGCTGTGCAGGTGAGCATTCACTTGGAGTAAGAGACAGCGGCTTTTTATTCTTGTAACTAATTCCTTCAATTTTAGCCGCATTGAGAGATAGATTGATAAATTCGATGTGTGGATTATTTGAAGCTTCCTCTGCCAAGGCTTCCATAGCCATTCTTAGCTGAGAGACGGTTTCAGCCCTCTTGCCTCCATAGGTATCGATCCATTCCCCCATAATCCCTAAGTTTGGACCAATGTTGGACTCAACGGAGCCTTTGGTGTGTGTAAAACCGTCATCAGTGAAACACAAGTCAACCCCTGTCAATATGATACGAGAGAACCCCATCTTGGTTGCTAGGTGGACTGAGGAATTGGTTACCGTCGGTGCTAATGTATTTATATTGTGAGTGTTTTCAAGCTGCCAAGGGTACTTACAGTCCATAAACAGACTTTTTCCCTGCCATTGACCTAACAGCCTTGAACTTACATGATATGAATTCACGAATAAACAGTCGCTCGCGAGCGCCATCATGTCTCTGTTGACTTCGAAACTGAAATCATAAGGATCTACAGAAACGATGATATGTGGTGTGATGCCTTCTCGTGCTAGTTTTCCTGCTATTCGCGAAACGGCAATAATAAACAGATTTTGACGATTGTTTTTTATCCAGTCGATATTGTCATCTAGAGATGGACCACCAGCGATAACTAGACATGTTTTGTCTGTAAACTTGTTGGTTAATAGTGAAGCGGGCAACATGTTTTCAGAGACGTTTTTAAATTGCTGCTGAAAGTGTTTTGTTTGGGATGAATTGCGTTTCTGTTCCAGATGTTCAGCTTCAAGTATTTTAACCACTTGCGTGTTTAGAATACTGTATTCAGGGAGATGGCTTGAAGTGGCAGCTAAACTTCTATGGTGTTTAAAGTTATTTTTAAGTATGTAGATACTATTGGATGTGGAAGAGAAGTTATTTTGAAACTCTTCCCAACTATAAATAAATAATTTATCAGCTAACTCTTTTGGGATATCGATATTTAATAGGTCGAGCACGGCATCTAGCTCAACAAAAATAAACACACTTCCTTTGGGCACGTTTTGATCGAGTAAGTAGTTAACCAGTAAACCTGAGTCTAATCCAACGATGACCTGCAACATATCTTCTTTAGCGAAATCGCTTTTGAATTTCTTATCGTATTGAGTCTTAGAGTCAATCGACTCGAACATACGTCTATTAACGCTAGGGAGATAATACTCATTAAACGGACTGATTGAGAAAGTATGTTGTATGTTGGATTCAGCTAAAGACATTAGATTCCCATTAAGCGTTATTCGACAAAATTGATGCAATTGCTTGTTTAAATTATACGACAGTGTGCAGTTCAAGTTTAAATTTTTCAACACGGTACATATGTTTACATAAATAAATTTGGCGTCGAAATTAACTTGCTGACTGATGACGGTAGATCACTTCAGTTGTTTAATTATTTTTGCAGGCTGCCCTGCGACGACTGTGTATGGTGGAACATCTTTGGTGACGACGCTGCCAGCGCCAACGACACTGTTTTGGCCAACGGTGACACCGGGTAAAATGATGGTATTAGCACCTATCCAAGCCCCTTTGCACACGATAACTGGCTGCGGGTCTCGATGTCCTTGGGAAAAAATAGGCAGCTGTGGATCGCTGAACTCATGGTTAGCGGTATAGATGTGAACACCCGAACCTATTAACACATAATCTTCAATGGTGATGTTGATGGACTTAGCGCCATGCTCGGATCCAAACAGCATTGTCCCAGGTCGAAGAACGACGTCATTACCAATGCTAATGTGGTCACAACAGACAGCATAACTTCCAGGTCTCATGGCGCTATTGTGGCCAAATTTAGCAAATTTATTTCGACATAACCAAGCGCCAAGCCGTTTGGAGTGCAGCAGGAGGTGAGTCAGAGGAATGTCTGGCCCAATACGTTTAACCTTGAACCAATAGCTCAGTTTCTGGATCATAATTTATAGTGTAAACCCATCATCAATGATTATGTTTTGGCCTGTGATATATTTCGATTGCTGAGAAAGTAAAAAAACAATCGAACCGGTTAAATCCTCTGGAGAAAGCATCCCATGGCCGTTAGTCGAATTTTTGTATGCTTTAAGAAACTCAGCGGGCTGGTTATCTAAAATACCGCCAGGGCTGATGCTATTCACCCTAAGTCGACTGTCTTTTACAAACGTTGTCACATACTTATTAAGGTGAAGTAGGGCTGATTTAATGGCTGCATACTCGACAGGCATCGTCATTGGAGTACCGTCATAGATGGAGAAATCAGGGGCGACTACACCATAAATAGATGAAATGTTGACGACGGACATAGGGGATTGTTGCTTAATAAATTGCGCTGCACACTGCTGCATAAAGAGGAACGATGAGCCTAAATGCAAAGATATGTTCTCATTGAAACTCTCTAAAGAGACGTCTAAAAATGAGGTGCCATATTGTTTATTACGCGGGTAAGTGCAATTTACTGCACCAGAAATTTCAACTTGAGTCGAGAAAAATTGCTTTATCGCCTCTTCATCATTTGAGTCAAGTTCTACCAAGGTTAATGAATCAGACTCAATTGTCCTGATTTCGCTAAGCCTTGCCGTCATTGCTGAAATAGATAAGTCTGTGGCTATCACTTTTGCGCCTTGAGCCAGTATCGAACAGGTTACCTGAGAGCCCAGTAACCCAGCCGCACCTGTGATAAGGATCGTTTTCCCTTTTAGCATACTTGTCCTTTACAGCTTAAAATAGCTTCCGCTAATTTGAAGTCATAGATGTCGTCGATATCTATGGCCCTCTCTTTGGGGATTATTGTGTGAGTCACTTTGCCTGCGAAAAGCCCTGTTTCATTGAGTATATACTGCGGTGTTGATACGTAAACTACGGTGGTAATATCGTAAACCTCAGGCGCATCTTGGCGGCGGTATACCCCTTGCGAGTCCGTATTGACCAATTCAACGTGGCCAGATTCAGTCTCTTTTATCATGTTGAAGTATGGGCTTCGATTGGCCGGTGTTGTGGAAATACAGATATCTGCATTACCGCTATAGAGTTTATGCATGGCCGACTCAACATCTTCAACACTTCTTAATGGGCTGGTGGCGGGTAAACTAATAAATTGTTCAAACTCACCATATTGACTCGTTACCCAGTTCACCGCATGTTGCCAAGAGAGCCATTCTGGAGAGTTATCGGTAGCTAAGTGAGCTGGTCTAGTGATGATTTCAGCACCAAATGCTAAACCAATGCTGGCAATTTCATCATCATCTGTTGAGATAAATACCTTATCGATGTCGGTGACATTGAGTGCCGTTTCGATGGAATAAACGATAAGTGGCTTGCCGAGTAAATCTTTAATGTTCTTTTTTGGAAGCCCTTTTGAGCCTCCGCGTGCAAAAATAAAGGCGTATTTTTTCATTGTGTGACTCCCCATGTCGCCTGCTGCTTAATTTGGGCAATCAAGTTTACGGTCTGACAGGCATCTTCTAAGGATACCGTTGTACACTCACCGTGTTGAATATTGCTGATAAAGTCAGTGACCATATTGATGTACATTTGGTTCTTATCCCACAGAGGCTCTGAGTACAGTTGCTGTGTGCCTTCATGATTGTGGTGAGTGATCGTATTGGCTAATAAATCCCAATGCAGCCGACCTTTTGAGCCGATAAAAGTACACTCTCGTTGTGCTTGTTTCTGGATGAAATCCATGTGAAGCGTGCAAACGCATCCTTTGGCATTTGTTAATACTAGATCGGCAATCTCTTCAACATCTAATACTAATTCTTTGGTACTTCTAAGCTGTGCATAGTTGAGTGCCAAAGGGCCGAGTAACCAATGCAAATAATCTAGCTCATGGCTTAATTCGAGTAGTGCACCGCCGCCAAGGGACTTGTTCGCAGAGACTGAATGAGTGTAATGCTTATTGGGTCGCCAATCGGGTAAATACTGTCCTACGCTAGCTTGGCAGTTATATATTTCTCCAATAAAATCATCAGATAAAAGACGTTTCATCTCGATGGCTGAGCTGAGATATCTCAGACAATATCCGACCATCACTTGGCCTGAATGTTGTTGAGATAGCGCTGAAATACGATTAGCGCTATCGGGCTCTGAAGCTACAGGTTTTTCAATCAAAACGGGGATATTATGTTGAATTAACGCGCTTGCATGGGCTTCATGATAAGGGCTAGGTGAGGCTACAATCACCAACTCAGGTTTGTTGTCGATGAGCATTTCAATATTTGGGAGCTGAAGATCGGCAAATTCTATCTCTTCGTCAGCAATTCTACCACTGGCAGAAAGAGCAATGACCTTTGCATTTGGATAAATGAATTTCAGGTTTTTTCTATGACGCCTAGCGATATTACCTAGGCCGATGACAGCGACGGTTTTCATTGTTCAAAACCAATAGCGCAGATATCAGCCTGAGCTTGTTTGAAATCATCCATTTGGCCAATGTCGAGCCAATATTCATGGATCGGGAACATGAGAACATGGCCGTCATCTGCGATTTTTTGCTCTAGTAGTGTTGGCATATCAATATATGTATTGGCGGCAACACTCTTAATAATGTCTTGATTGATGACATAAATGCCAGCGTTCACAAAAAAGCGTTGTATCGGTTTTTCTATCATGCCTGTAATACGACTTCCTGTACCGCTTACCACACCATAAGGAATTTGATAGTCATACTCTCGTACACACATTGTGGCGTCAGCATTATTATCATCATGAAATTTGAGCAGAAGTTGAAAATCCACTTTGGTTAGGATGTCACCATTCATGACAATGGTCGGTAACTGAGGAATGCTCTCTGGCAGTAGGCCGACAGCGCCACCTGTTCCTAACGGTGTCTCTTCATGAACGTAAGTGATGTTTATGTTCCACTGACTACCATCACCAAAGTGCTGTTTAATTTGTTCAGGCATGTAATGGGTTGAAATATAGAAATTGGTAAAGCCTGCTTGAATAAAATTGAACAGTGCAATCTCGAGTAGGGGCTTGTTTCCAACCTTCAGCATAGGTTTAGGGCATCTATCTGTAAGCGGTTTTAGACGTGTACCAAAACCGCCAGCCATAATAAGTACCGGATTAGCATAATGAGTTTGTTGTTGAGCACTTTTTAAGGTTTCTAATCCTACAAGAATATCATCCTTGACCAATGGGATTGATAAAATACTGTATTGCTGCATAAGTTGAAGTAGCTTTTTCTTCGATGTCGAAGGCGCAGCGGTTCTAGGATTAGTATTCATCACCTCGGTGACAATAGCATCGAGTGATAAATTATTGAGCAAACCACGACGAATGTCTCCATCAGTGATCACGCCCAAAAGGTGTTGATTATGATCGGTGACTAAAGCGATCTGTAGCGCTTGAGAGTTGATAAGCTCTAAGGCATCACGGAGTGTTTTGTCGGGTGATATTGTCACTTTACTCAATATTTGATTCATATTATGACCTTTTCTCTATCTGGCTCCGGTAACCATAAGCAATGGAGTTATCAGGCATGTTTTTGGTAATCGTAGCACCTGCAGCAACAATGCAATGTTTTCCAATCGAGACACCTTGTATGACATTCGCGCCAGTTGCAATATGGGTATGTTCACCAATGTGAACGCCTCCGCAGATAGTGGCTCCTGGGGCGATGTGACAGTGCATGCCGATATGGCAATCATGTTCAACAATGACTCCTGAATTAATGATGGTACCGTCTCCAATCACTGCGCCAGTTTGTATGATCGCGCCCATGAAAATTTGCGAGCCTGCGCCAATCGTGGAATAGGGCGATAACATTGCATTTTGGGATATCACCGTTTCAAATTGATAGTTAGATTTGACAAAGTAGTCAAAGAGTTCATGACGTAAACTTTGTCCTGGTAGGGAGCCTAAGCCATTCACCAATTTAACCTTATCAGGAGAGAACTGTAAAACATCCTCATTAGAATCAAAATGTTGTATATCACTAAAGACGGGGCGAGAGCTTTTGTTTAGGCTGCTTACCGCTAAAATAGTATGATTATTCTGCAATAAAATATCAGCAAGTACACTGGCATGACCTCCAGAACCGAGCATAACAATAGGCTTAATCAAAAATCACCTCCCCGATAGCGTAATCTTTATCCGCTTTAGTGCCGAGTCGTTGCCAATATTGATAGGGACTTGCGCCTGTACCGGGTCGCTTTATTGTCAAGTTGTCGGCTGAAAAACTGTCGCCTTTTTGAATCGCTTTCACTGTCACTAAGCTTTTTCTGGCAACGCTAATATTTTTGTATTCACTGGCTTGAGGCGTTTTAACGCCAGTTCCCATTGCCACTTCAACCGTGCGAATGGCTGTCACCATGGCGGTTAACTCATCAGGTTCCAGAGACGCCTTATGATCAGGCCCTGACATCTTATTGTCTAAGGTAAAGTGTTTCTCAATGATGCAGGCTCCACGGGCTGTGGCGGCGATGGGGATCGTGATCCCTTGACTGTGATCTGAGTAACCTACGGGTAGTGAAAAAACCGACGCTAAAGTATCAATTGCCTTGAGGTTTATCTCATTAAACGGTGCGGGATACTCGGTAGTACAATGCAATAAGGTGACTTTTTCTTTCAGTGCTTCTTGTCCCTCTGCTGACATATAAGCTGCTGTAAAAGCCTCTATACTTGGCGTAGCATCGTTCGGTGTTGTCAGACCGAATGCGATCACTCCGAGTGCTGATTCAATCTCAGTTAAGGTCGACATTCCCGTTGATAAAATCAGATCGCAGCCTGTACGAGCATGCTCAAGTATAAAGGGGGCGTTGGTGATCTCACCTGAGGCAATTTTCAATGTCTTGAGCTGAAGTGTGTTAACTAAAAAATGTAAACTTTCAGAGTCAAAGGCGGTAGAAAGAAACTGTATACCAAGTTTATTGCAGTAATGAATTAGGCGTTGGTGAGCGTCGTGTGACAGCTCCAAGCGGCTTAACATCGTCAGCTGAGATTCGACTTTTTTTGTATTGCTAATCTGATACTCAGCTTGCTTGGCAGTATCTGTTACTAAGCTCTTAGCATTAAACGTTTGAAATTTTACGATATCAGCTCCTGCTTTGTGTGCAGCATCGATGAGTTTGAAGGCTAATTTCTCATCGCCATTGTGATTAACGCCTGCTTCGGCAATTATCAAGGCCATATTATTGCCCAACCTCAATATCATAAAAAGATTTTATAGGATCAGTATCCATGGTGATTAATATGTCTCTAATATCATGGCTGGCAAGTCCTTGCCCATAAGGGTTACTCACTGGTGAGCGCTTCAGTACTTCCGTCGTGTTGATGGCTTGCTCTATTGCCTTGACGATTGTGTCGAATGTTGGCTTGGTATTAATGACACTACTTGCTGCAAGTCGACCTTTTTGACGGTCACCAATGTCGACGGTGGCGACGTTAAAAGCGGGAACTTCGATAACTCCACTTGATGAGTTACCAATCACTGCCGCTGCATGTTTTACAGCGCTAAGATAACGAGTTTGTCCGAGAGAGGGGATTGCCAATACTCGGCCATTTGATTGTGCTGCATAGTCTTGCAGTTGTGAGATAAGGCCACGTCCACCATTATCCGCATTGGGATAAGTTAAAATAACTTGGTGTGAGGTAAATTGCGTTAGTGCATCCAATAACGCACTAAATGTCTCCTCAGGAGGCTCTTTAGCTAATGTCACCGGGTGGTAAGTCACAACAAAGTAGGGCTTCGTTAACAAGAAATCTAGCGATGTCGATAATGCCTCCAAACTCATCAATTGGCTGCGATTGATATGGTCTAAGCCAATTGCACCGACATTGTGGACTTTATCTGGATGCTCACCCATTTGGATAACACGTTGTCGATAGGTTTCGGTTGATGTGCAATGCACTTGACTTAGTTTCGTTATCGCATGCCGTATTGCATCATCATAAGCTCCTTCGGTAATTTCACCACCGTGGATATGCAATATTGCAATGCCGAGAATCGTTGCAGTTTGCGCTACCGCCAAGGCCTCAAACCGATCACCCAGTATGACCAACACATCGGGTTTCAGTCTATCAAGTGCTTCAGAGTAACTAATAATACCTAAGCCCATGCTCTTGGCTGTGCCAACCGCTGAATTTGAAGAGAGCAACATTTCAATTTTTTCATCAATATGAAAGCCATCTTTCTCTATCTGTTCAATTGTATTGCCAAATTCAGGTGAGAGATGACTGCCAGAAACAATCAGTTGAAGATCAAGCTCTGTTGAGGCTTGAATATCTGATATTAACCAATAAAGTAATCCATAATCTGCTCTGGTGCCGGTGAACACTGCAATTTTTTTAGGCATGAGTTAATCCTATTGCTGTTGGAGAGCTTGGTAGATTAATAAGGCAAGACTCCATTAACTCTGAATTGGTTAGCGGGCCACGCAACGCATCTTTAAACATGGGAAGCCTATGCATCAGTTGCCAGACTGGTCGAGTCATCACGCCACTATCATTGGTTAACTTGAGCAATTTGTCACGGCTATGAACATTGGGACAAATAACCGCATTGAGCCAATAGTTCGATTTGGCATAACTGGGCTCTTGAACAAAAAGCAGATCGCCGCCATCAAAAAAGGTGTTGTAATGCATCGCTAGGGCGCGTTTTTGTTCGATAAATCGAGGCAAGCTTTCCATTTGGGCACAACCAAGCGCTGCATTTAAGTTTGGCATTCGGTAATTAAAGCCTGCTTCATCATGATAAAACTCGTAAGGGTGCGGTACTTTTGCAGTTGTTGTTATATGTTTTGCCCGTATGCCGCTGATTTGATTATTGGTCAGTAACATTCCACCGCCACCTGTGGTGATGATCTTATTGCCGTTGAAACTAAGCGCGGCAAACTCTCCTAACGTACCCGTATGTTTTCCTTTATAGCGTGACCCTAAACTTTCGGCGGCATCTTCAATTAAAACGAGATTCCATTGCTGACAAATGAGCAGCAACTCATCTAACTCAACGGGATGACCAAAGGTATGCATAGGCATCACTGCTCTGATGATTTGGCCTGTCTCCTTGTGAACACATAAACCATCCTCATTAAGAAGACCATGCTCTTCTAGATAAGCTTGTACAGCCAGAGGGCTTAACCCTAAGCTCACCGTTGAAATATCGACAAATATAGGCGCTGCGCCCATGTGATATAAGGTATTGCAGGTGGCCACAAACGTCAGGGCTTGCGTGATCACCAAATCACCGCGTATTACTCCTGCCATATATAAAGCTGTATGTAAGGCACTGGTGCCGCTCGAAGTGGCAATGGCTTTAGGGGACTGAGTAAAGGCTTCAATTTTTTGTTCGAAATCAGTGACAAACTTGCCAACACTAGACACAAAAGTGCTGGCTATTGTTTCTGCAACATAAGCCTGTTCGTTGCCTGCAAACGTTGGAGCATGCAAAGGAATAAACTCATTGGTTTGATAGGTTTCACGAATAAACTTAACTAATGACGACATAGCAATGAAGTCCTTTTAGCGTGGTTAGTTTACATTTTCTCATCGAGAGACCTTCCTGTTTCTTTATGACCGAACTCAGGCAGCATAAGGTGAAAAAGCTGAACTAATTGTTCTTTATTCCATGACTTCGCTTGCTTCATTGATTGGATTTTTTGTACGAATAACGCGATAAGTTCAGGCTCGTACTTGAGTTCATTTTTGATGATGCCAAGCTCTGCAAATCTTGCCATATCGAGGGTTTCTTGTTCGGTAAAAAACTCCTCAATGTCTTTCTCGCCAGTTGTATCACTAATAGTGAAGTAACATGGCCAAAGGCCTTTAGCTGGCAGTGTGGCAGCCAATTGCCGAGCCTCGTCTTCACTTTGGCAAATATAGGCTTCATAGCCTCGAGATGAAAGATACCTTACCGCGATGTCAGCAAAAGATATAAGGTGTAGGTTTTCATCAAGTTTAGGGAAGAAAATATCCCGATTCTCCCCAAAAATACAAGACATTAAGCAGAGTTCGCCAGACTCTTTGGCGGTGACAAAATAACGCTTAATATCCGTGGGGGCGACAATAGGTTGATGCTTTAACATGCGCTGATTAAAACTGTGCAGCAATGATCCATCAGAGAAGGCCACATTGGCAAAACGTGCGGTTGATATGGTCATTTCTTGACTGCGACGCATCAGGAACATCTCCATAATACGTTTGGATGCCCCCATCATATTGACTGGATTCGCGGCTTTATCGGTGGATACACAAAAGTATTTCTTCACGCCACATGCTATTGATTGCTCAATCGTCTTATCTGTATTGAAAACATTGACATTTATCATGCGCATCAAGGTGAAGGGATCTTTTTCACTTCTCACATGTTTTAGTGCTGACAGGTTGAGAACGTAATCATACTGACCATCTTGATTAATGAATGCGTCATATTCTACCGAGTCGATATCGAGCGCAAAGGTTTGAAAATCCCCTTTGATGTAACCAAAAGAGCTGCGTACATCTCTAACTAGTTCAGTTAAGTTATTCTCACTGATATCGACCACATGCAGCTTTAATGGAATACGCTTAAAAATCTCTTTCACCACAGCTTGACCAATAGAGCCTGCACCACCGAGAACGAGAAAACGAGACTGGCTAACCTCATTGATTAACAGAGTCTCATGTTGGCCAATATCTGCAGAAAAAAGTGATTTCTCTCTTCCAATCAAGCTTAAGGTGTTTGTCATTGTGCTACCGATGGTTTGATGCATTCAATTTATAAAATAAGTCAGCTATCACAAGTGAATTGAGTGATAACTAAAGTCTATCTTATTTTCTACTGAAAATATTTTTAATACAGCGAGAATTAATGCAAAAAATGAACCAAATCAACATTTATCGCTGAGGTTGAGATGGTTGCTGTCGCAAAATAAACCACCTTAACGTTAACCACGGAGGCATTGTGTATTATTTATTAAGAGAGATGCACTTTTATCATGACAATGGAAACGGCAGGCTGAGCAAGCTTTTTGAATGAAGATGAGGCGGGGTAGACAATAAATTGGCGTTTTATAAAGGGCGTTTGTAGATTAATACTTAACTTGCTGTAGATTGGTCTGTGTTAACTATCAACAGAGGCTTATTGTTTAGGGGCTTGTTTAAGTGTGTTCTGACACTCTTCCTTGATGGTAGGCGATAAACAACAAACGCACTGGCGAGGAATTTAAGGCCTCAAAACGACACCTAGACAATTTTTTATGTTATAGAACACTTCTATCATTGAGAATCACTCATTAATAATTTGAAAAATGAAGATAAATTGTCATTAGATCATATACAGTAAGTAGTGTGAAAAGTTCTTGGTTCATGCTTGCTTAGCGTATTTTGTGATGAACCTTCAATGAGTATTCATCAGAGCGGTATTTAAACAAGAGCGCGTTTAGATGTCTAGTCGGTGAGATTGGGGTGGAAATGACGGTGGCTCATTTGCTTGAGATTGAAATTTAACAAGCGAAGTGGAGCAGTTACACGCTCTAAGAATTAGTCGAGATACAACAGCTCCTAGAGGAATAAATCCAGAGCTGTTTAACAGAATTAAGTAAAACTAAAATTATAAGGAATAGTATGTTAAAGCTGACAAACACATTTTGTGAAGCACTGATTTGTGGTGAATGGCGTTTAATACCCGTTGAGTCAATCCTTGGAGAAGACGGTATTATACGTAGATGTCCAGAGTGCCATGCAGCCGTTAAGTTGATGAAGGAAGGTAAAGATGGGCAGCGACCTCATTTTGACCATGATAAGAAAAATCCTGAATGCAGCCTGGGTAAATCAGTAGGGAAGCAAATTAAGTATGACCATGTTTCAGTCAAGGTTGCAGTAAAAGACGTAGAAGATAGTGTTAAGTTTGAGAATTTACTTCCCCATTGTATGGATCGCAGTGAAGTGATCAATGATGGCGATGCCTGTGAAGATATCATTGATGTACAAACTACATTATTGTCTGATTCTGAAAAGCGCCAAGAGATAAATGCTCGTGTAGGGCAAGGTAAATTTAGACAAGAAGTCATTAGAGTCTGGGGCAGCGAGACCTGTGCATTAACGCTGACACCGGTTAAAGAGATGCTTATTGCTTCACATATTAAAGCGTGGCGGAACTGTGAAAGTTCAGCCGAGCGATTAGATGGTGTAAATGGCATTTTATTGTGTGCTCATGTCGCTGGCTTGTTCGATAAACACCGCATCACCTTTAAAAAAGTTGGTCGTGAATTCAGATTGAAACTCGCAGATGATCTCGACAAAACGCTCATGGCTCAACTAGGTATCAATGGCGGCGATGCACTCGCGACGGGTAGAATGAATAAAGCAGATTTTGAAAAGTTTGGCGATTACCTCGCTCATCACGAAAACATTTTTAATCAGCTAAATGATGTCAACATGGCATAAAGGTTAAACAGACTATTGTATAAGACAACAATGCCAGTCAATTGTTGTCTGTTTTCCTTCAGTAAATTCACCATTCGTAAGTGTCCTTGCTATTTCTAGATGTAGCCTCCCTGTAAAAATTTGATCATCTATTGTTAGATGTAAACCTTTATATCGTTTGATACGTATAGACAGGAACTATCACCGATATGAGAGTTCATCTTGTCATTAAATCGAACCGTTTTATCTCTCAATGATTGCATTACCGATAATAACGTATCAAAAAGGCAATACAGAAGTGATATCTCAGCATTACATGTTTGGAGTTTGTGTGGTGGGGATGATGAATGAGTCATCTAGTGAGTTCGCCAGCACAAAAGCTTAGACTGATTCTGGGTGATCAACTTAATGCCTCACACTCTTGGTACAAAGTTAAGTCTCCTAATACTCTGTATGTGATTGCCGAGCTTCATCAAGAAGCAAGCTACACACGGCATCATGTTCAGAAAGTGTCAGCATTTTTCGCTGCAATGGCTGCTTTTGCTCATGCACTTAAGCAAGCAGGACATCGAGTGCTTCACCTTACATTAGATGAGACATCCCAATACCAAGACTTACCGGCACTGTTAAGGGATCTTATTGAGTGTTATCAGACTCGAGAGTTTGAATACCAGTTACCGGATGAATATCGCTTACGACAACAATTATTGGTATTTTCTAATTCAATAGAGGTAAGCGTTCAAGCTTATGAGAGCGAGCATTTCTATTTGTCAGATGCTGAACTCCTTGATTACTTTAACGCCGGTAAAAAACATCGCTTAGAGCATTTTTATCGAAAGTTGAGAGTGCGCTTTAATCTGTTGATGGAGCAAGGTAAGCCCCTAGGGGGACAGTGGAATTATGACGCTGATAATCGACAAAAACTCAAAGTGTCAGATTTTAACGATGTACCCACTCCTTTATTGTTCGCTAATGATGTCAGGCCAATTTTACAACGGCTTAAGCGGCATAACATTGCCACGATAGGAGTTGCTCACGATCATTTACTTTGGCCAATTACTCGTTGCCAGGCAAATCAGTTACTGGAGCATTTTTGTCGGTATTGTTCAATCAGGTTTGGGCGGTTCCAAGATGCGATGACATCCAAGCTTGACACCAAGTTAGGTGCATTAGGCGAAGACAAGCAGTGGACGCTGTATCACTCACGATTGTCATTTGCTATCAATGCTAAATTGCTAAGCCCTAAACGTGTGGTTGATAGCGCGATTGCAGCTTATGAGGCTGCAAACGGAGAGATAACCTTAGCGCAAATAGAGGGCTTTGTAAGGCAGATATTGGGCTGGCGAGAGTTCGTTAGAGGTGTTTATTGGGCAAACATGCCCGAGTATGCAAAGCTTAATACATTGTCTGCAACACGTGACCTCCCCAGTTGGTTTTGGAATGGCGACACCAAAATGAACTGTTTACATCATGCCATTAAGCAATCACTAGACTATTCCTACGCTCATCACATTCAACGCTTAATGGTGACAGGAAATTTTTGCTTAATTTCAGGCATAGATCCAGACCAAGTTGATGATTGGTATTTAGGGATCTATATCGATGCTATTGAGTGGGTGGAGATGCCTAATACCCGAGGCATGAGTCAATTTGCCGATAGTGGCATTGTAGGCTCTAAAGCCTATGCTGCCAGTGGAAATTATATCAATAAAATGAGTGATTACTGCGCTGATTGTCGCTATCAGGTTAAGGAGAGTCACACTGAAGAGGCCTGTCCACTGAACGCTTTGTATTGGCGTTTTATGGCCCAACATATCGATGACTTTAAAACCAACCCGCGAACTAAAATGGTCTATGCGAATTGGCTAAAAAAGCCTATAGAGGATAGAGAGTTGATATTAGCACGAGCAGAAAAACTACTTGGTCATATCGAAGATCTATAAATACGTTGATGAAAAGTGCTTCGTTAGCATTGTTTTAAGGAAATTATTATTAATTATGAAACATTTAACAACCACCGCGATTGCTCAGATGGAGCAACGAAGTCGAGCAAGATTGATCAATAGCCTATCAGGCTTCAAAAGCGCAAATCTAATTGGTAGCCAAGATAATAATGGCTGCAGCAACTTATCTATGGTCAGTTCGGTATTTCATCTTGGTGCAAATCCTGCGCTAATGGGGATGATTATTCGACCTGATGGTGTTCCAAGAGATACGTTAAGTAATATCAAACAAACAGGAAGCTACACCATTAACCATGTGTCATCTGACATTTACTGTAAAGCTCATCAAACATCGGCTCGTTATAATGCCAATGTATCTGAGTTTGCAGAGGTTGGGTTAACAGAGGAATATGTTGAGGGAATTATTGCCCCCTTTGTCCGGGAAAGTCAGCTTAAGTTCTCCCTTGAAGTCCATGAAATCACCCAATTGATGGTTAACAACACTATCATGGTGATTGGTGAGATAAAGCACATTATTGTTGATGAATTGGGGATAACGCCAGATGGTTACATCGATATAGAAGCGCTTGATACGGTTACTGTATCAGGTCTTGATAGTTATCATCAAACAAAACGGTTAGCGCGTTTGAGTTACGCTAAACCAGGAAAGGATCTTGATAAACGGCCATGAAATGATGACCAAGCATTATGATATCTCCGCTAATTTATAGAATCAGTAAGTCATTTCTGAGTAACTCGAATCTTAAGTCCACAAGATGAGCTTGTTTTACTATAACAGTGTAGATGCAGCTGTGAGCTTTGATTTCAAGGATGAAATCGTAGAGCGTATAGGGACATATTTATAGCGTTTCAGAGAAGTAGCTGCACATAAGCCCGCCACAGGCGATAGATAACGCTGAGCTAGGTTGAATAAAGAAAACGAATAAATAACGATGAAGGTTGATGTATCAGAGCTAACTAAGAAGGAACTGCTCAACAAGTGTCAGTGCACACTTGGTGTAATTATGGTCTCCCCACAGGGACTCGAACCCCGATCGATCGCTTAGGAGGCGACTGCTCTATCCTGTTGAGCTATAAGGAGACGAGTGTGATTATACTGGTTTTCTCCCTAATGAAAAGAGGGGATGAAAAGCTAATTAATTTAGTTGCTTAATTCTTATTCACATTTTTATCGCGATATCATTAATTTGCACATTGTAAGCGGCATTCTGCCCAACAAGAATAGCGGTAGCGGTATCTTGGGTGACTTGATCTATTTTGACTGTTGCTCGGCTTTTACCTGCAACTGCACGCATTTTATCGAAACGATCGGGTAAATTCTCCTGCAATATTAATTGGAATGAATCTCCAACTTTAATGCCATGGCGACGACCTAGGTTGATGATTATTCTGTCGTGTTGTTTTGCGACGATCTGACCGAGAATAGGGCGACAGCTTAAACTGGCATCGATATCTTGGGTTGCCTGCATCAATACTTTATCAATATTTTTCCCATAGGCTGAGTTCCAGAATCGGTTTTGGTTTGAAGGCACTGTTTCTTGGCGTTCAAATTCCCATGGTGCTGATGATGTGTAATCTTGGCTCCAGACTTGCTCGCCGCTTATTCCGTGATACAGAGAAAGCCTGAGTTGAAACTGTCGAATAGGATCACTACTCCAAAGCCCTAACATATTGCTTTCGGCAGGGTTGGTTGAGATGTCGATTATCTCTGGTAACAATACATATTGGCTATCTGTTATCTCGCTGAGCCAGCTAGGAAGCCGATAGCCTCTGATATCAACTAAGGCTTGTTCTATGTCTAGTCGCTCATTTGCATGTAAGTGGGCGAAACTGCTGTCTGATGATTGTGTCAATGTATCGCCAATGCGCACAGAGAGTGCTTTTTCAAAGAAGCCAATGTTGCCGTATCGCAATTGGGCTCTGTCATTGATCATCGATTGGGGAACGAGTATTGCCGCTTTTAGTGACTGACTGTCACACTGGGCCTGATGTGAGCTAGCACCGATCACATCAACTCTGACCATCACTGTGAGTTTATCACCTTCAATTAGCTCGTTGATTAATTCGACTTTGGCGGCTTGGGATTGCTGTGCGATAGAGAAGCTGTCTTGTGTTAATTGACCATTACTCACAGTTTGAGAGCTGCTAAAACTGGCACCACTTTGCAGTGTTGCATAAGTAAGGGCTTGATGAATGGCATCTTCTCTGGCTTTGGTCACATTGCCATCGACAATATTTGATTCGCCTTTGACGACGACCCAAGCGCCGATTGCTAGGTGTGAATAGAGAGAGAGACAGCTAAGGAGAAGTAGGGCTACAAATTTCATCTTTTATCCATTTATCGTTGTCGATCCGGTATGAACAGATCCGTCGACATAAAAATGACAGTTATAACCGCTGTCAGCCAGTGTTTATGATAAAGCAATAATCGTGCCTTTGCGTTGCAATCGGTAAGTTGAGATATGCAGTAAATAGAGAGTGACTAACTTCAACTGACTTTGAACTTAGTCACTAAGATCAATTCTGATTTAATCTGGACTCGGCGCTTTTACCAATGTGATTAATTTTTCTGTGAGCCAAGCGTAATACTTGTCGTTACCGTGGATCCAGTCATGGCTGCCGTCATCAAATTTGATATTAGACAGGTAATTTTTAGGATCGGAGATCTCTTGATCAAATGTCGTTGCAGCATTAAAGAAGGTAATACCGAATTGACTCCATACATATTCCATCGCGTAAAAATATGAATAAATTAGATTTTTTATTGATTTTGACTCTTCAAAATATTGACAGAAAGGCGGATCGGATACCACGATGACTTGATGTCCATTATCACGAAGTTTCAAAATGATAGACAGTTGGTCAGTTAAATCATCATTGAAATAATCGATAAAGTCCTTGGTGGAGATTTCAGATACGCCTTCAGGATAGGTTTGATTGAGCCAAGTGGTGAGCCTGGATATATTTTGATGGGTCTGCATGCCAAGGTTGGTGATGATGGTTGAATTAGCCGTTGTTTTATCATGCTGATGGATATTTAAATTATGCAATATATCTGACCATAACCTTCTGGATATAGCACTCTCAAGTGGGACAAAATATTCGGCGTCACACATGGCGAATTTCTTTTGTGAAAACCCAGAACCATGCATCACCATGCCACCACAATGTTGTGCATTTATGTTGTTAAAAGCGCTGGATAATTTCCCCATATGACTGTCACCAAAAAGGCTAATATCACATTTGTGCTGTTGGGCTTGGCTACTTTGCTGTTTTTTTGCAGCTTCGAGTAATTCATCTTCGCATACGACTTCATTACTGCTCGAAGGATTCATTTTGGGGGGCAAGTGTTTAACTGATGCTTCGAGAAGTGAAGTTGGACTCGCCGTTTTATCAATAACCGAACGAAAGTGTTGCATGACATAGTTAACCGCTTGAGGCGTGACGGATCTCAGGTTCTTTTCAAATCTAAAATCTTCAGCACCAGCAACGGTAATGATTTCATAAGAGGGAAAGTATGAAAAAACGGTATGATTATCACTTAAGAAACCGGCAACAGTGCGAAGCAATGATTTCGAATGTTGATTTGCTACTAGAATGTGCTTGTTTGTCATGGTGGCGGTGAGCGGTACAGGGGAAACGGTCAAAATGATTTGAATATCGGGGTTGATAGATTGAAGTCGTGTTGCTATCTCTTCAAGATCGGAGTGGATCTCTTCGTAACTGAAATTATGGAACGTGTAGATTGAGTCATCGAATATGCCAGAGACCACACCTGGGCAGCTAGGGTAGTACACATCACCGTTATCTTTCCACGCTTCAGTTAACCCTAGTGTAAATACCAGTAGGTCGGTTTCTAATAGGGTCTCTCGCATCTCATTTGAAGCCGCGAGTCTAGCAGTGACTAAATCGGCGTGTGAGTCGAAGCCTTTGGGATTAAAGTTGGGTCTCAGCAGGTCATAATATTTATGGTTATCTGAATAGATGGCACTATTGATATCGAATGGTTTCAGGTCATCACTCATATCGAACCATTGTAGAAGGCACCTTGGAGTGTATAGGTTGCCAAATGCAAAACTGGAGGTTTGATTGGTTTCAAGTTTGCTTTGATTAAATTGGTAGCCTCCGGCATTGAGCCACTTTCCAACGTGCTGTGCAAAACAAGAACCGATAGAGGAAATCCTTGGGGCATTGGTGGCTAAATCAATTTGATGCAGTTGGCTGAACTCTTCTTGGCCAAGCTTGATATTGGCCACTGCTGTGCGCCAGAAGGCATTTTCTTCTTGATTATTATATGGTGTAAAACCGCTTCCCCGCATGTTCCTTCCCCTCTATATTGCCGAAATCACTTTGTCGTGCAAAAGATATTTTTACGTAGTTTAGTGCATTAGATGATTTATAAAGCAATTAACGTGCCTGCAAGCTATTAATGATAATGAGTTTTAAAGTTATGCCGGGCAAGGCCGATGAAAAGTGGTTACCGATATTTAATCCAGATTGGCTTAATTTAGCGGCACCTTTATATCTTGGCTTGATACTTGCTGCTTAGTTAAGTAACGATTTGGTGTTTGTTACCTTCTTAGCTGAGTTTGAAGTCAGTGTTGTTTATCTCTTGTTCGTATAATTTAGGGTTTAGCCATGCGTATTATATTGCTTATTTCCTTTGTCTTGCTTCTAAGTGGCTGTGCACAGGTTGAGTACACAACTAAATCACCACTAGATGACGGCAACCGATTGCCGTCATCCACGGCAATTAATCACATGTCTGAGCAGATAGTGAATGAGTTGGTGCGTCATAATGATGCTTTACGTCCAACTCAACCTTTGTTGGTGGCGACACCGGTACTGTTGGCGGATCTCAATCAAACCAATGCAGTGGGTCTCCAGCTTCAACAAGGCTTGAGTACTGCGATGCATCAACATCAATTCAGTCTCGTGGATATTAATGTGGGTGAAAATATACGAGTGACGCCAGAAGGGGACTTTTTATTGACGCGAAACTGGCAGCAACTACCGGCGGATGTGGCTGTTGAGCACGTGTTAGTCTCCACCATGAGTATGAACAGTGAAGGAATGGTCGTGAATGCTAGAATTGTAAATATAACTAATAACCGAGTTGTATCGGCTTCTCAAGCAAGTTTTGGTCTCATGCAGTTACCTGGTTATTTAAGGCCTTCAGAAAAAGTGGTATCTCAAGATGGTTTACTTTACAGAGATACCAGTATGGGAATGAAAGAAGCAAAGGTGATTGGAGATTTGAAATGAATAGATGGTTAATATTGATAATGCTCATACTATCGGGCTGTGCTTCTGAGGATCGTTATATTGAGTGGGAAACCCAGCAGCCAGAAAGCTTTCCTAAACTCACTGCTATTGGTTACGCTAGTTTGGACTTACAACCTTCAGAGGATAAATCTCAACGGGTGTTGATGGCAATGCAAGCGTCAAAAATTGCAGCTTATCGTGAGTTAGCTGAGCAGGTTTATGGCCAAGAGTTGTCTGCTAGCAGTAAAGTGAATGACTGGATGTTGACTGATAATACAATTCAAGCGTCTGTTACGGGGATTATCAGAGGAGCTAAAGTGGTGAAAAGTTATCCCGCTGGTGAACATTATGTGACTGAGTTAGAACTGGATTTTTCTCAGGTTTGGGCTCTGTATCAACAAAATAACCGCACTCAGAAAGTTAAGAGCGTGACTTACTTTTAGCTATCCACCTCGATAATTTGAGTGGTAAGTCTTCTCTTGCCACTTTCATTCATCGTCTCTATTATACCAATCAGTATAAGAAGTTGATCTACTCAGAGTGTTTTTTGGCAAACT
>OJDH01000372.1_pt1 | contig 21348 bp, 19 predicted proteins | sample 1592761 | NCBI WGS metagenome assembly OJDH01 (sample SAMN05416855, study PRJEB24817) | seawater metagenome | isolation source: Sea water | place: Canada:Atlantic | collected 2013-11
TACGAGATCAGCCTCGGTCTCGTGGGCTCGGAGATGTGTATAAGAGACAGCAATTAACCTATTATATCCATCTTGCTATTTTAACTCACCGTCCCACTTAATATACATACTTGAAAACTCCCCATAACTCCTTCCGTTTATTCATGATGAGTGGCACTATTTATTATTACTTGAGCGTAAAACGCACAAGTAATATGGCTTGATTCGGCCACTTTTAATATTGATAAGTCAGTGGGCTATCAAGAAGGATTAATTACAAGCAAGTCAAAAGTACTTCATAAGGTAATGTTATGGTTATGATTAATACTGGCGATACTGCATTTTTGCTGTTATGCACAGCACTGGTGTTATTAATGACCCCCGGGCTAGCGCTCTTTTATGGGGGAATGGTAAATGAAAAAAACATGCTAACTATTATGATGCAAAACTTTATTTGCATGGGAGTAATAGCCATTTTATGGGTGTTTGGTGGGTTTAGCCTAGCATTTGGTAGTGATGTAGGAGGGGTGATTGGTTCTTTGACTGAATTTATGGGGTTCTACCATATTGGCGCTGAGCCGAACGATACATACGCTAAGAGTGTGCCGTTTATTTTATTTTTTGCCTATCAAATGATGTTTGCCATTATTACTCCTGCATTGATGACAGGCGCTTTTGCCGGACGATTTAAGTTTCCCGCTTATCTCAAATTCATTATTTTATGGAGCTTACTGGTTTACATTCCTGTGGCGCATTGGGTCTGGGGCAATGGTTTTATGGCATCAATGGGCGTGGTTGATTTTGCTGGTGGGTTGGTGGTCCATACCACCGCAGGTGTTTCAGCCTTAACCGTTGCTATGTATGTGGGTAAGCGCAGAAGTACGAAAGAGGGCAAGAGAGAGGAGCCGGCAAATTTACCTCTAGTTGCAGTAGGCGCAGGGCTTTTATGGTTTGGCTGGTTTGGTTTTAATTCTGGCGGTGCATACGCTGCTAATGAACTCGCCGCTTATGCGTTTACCAATACGACATTAGCGGGTTCTACTGCGATGCTGGTCTGGATGTTCTGGGATTGGCGTGAACATGGTAAACCCTCTTTTTCAGGTGTATTAGTTGGCGCTGTTGCTGGATTAGCCACAATCACCCCCGCTGCGGGTTATGTTGAACCCAGTTCTGCGCTCCTTATTGGGGCCATTGGTGCTACGGCTTGTTACTTTGCCAAGTACGTGCAACAAAAGCTGGATATTGATGATGCACTGGAAGTATGGCGTGCCCATGGTGTTGGCGGGATCACAGGCTCATTACTTATCGGCCTTTTTGCCAGTGACGCGATAGATAAAGTCGATGCAGGGATATCGCAATTTTTTGTGCAGTTGTTTGCGGTGATTTTTATCGTTTTATATTCTTGGCTACTGACGAAATGGATCCTTAAGTTTGTTGATGCTAACGGAGGGTTAAAGATATCTGATGATGAGCAAGATCAAGGTCTTGATTTTGCTGAGTTTGGTGAGGAAGCCTACCATCATGAAGATAACGCCAAAGATCAAGTTATGGATGATGAAAGCAAAAGCGATAAAGCGGATTAAGTGTGTGAGTTGGCCTAAGAAAAAACCGCTCAATGAGCGGTTTATAATTTGTTAATTCCAAACATTATCACTGTACCACGACTATTTATCGTGGCCGTGGTGACGATTATTGTGAGCAGGCTTTTGTACATTCTGCATAAAAGTCGCCCGGTTAGCTTCGATCACCTTGTCTGAAGGGAGTGGTACAATTTCAAACGCAGGATCAAACTCTGTGGTTACTTTGGCTAAAATATCTAAGAAAGAAGCATCCCCTTTAATGGTAGCGGCCTTACTCTCTAGCAATGCTTTCATCGATGTTTGCTTAAGGTTTAACTTCACGATATCAGATTGATTAATGTAGAAGGTTGCTGTTGCTCCAGGCTTTTCTGCATCAATTTGTGCACTACTTAAGTTACCGTTGGCCAATTCAACTACATAGATCTCTTTAGTGTCTAAGAGCACTAAATTGACTTCAAATTGATAGTTTTGCGCCTTTATTGAGTCCACTTGAATTGCAATAAAATCAAGTAATGAGCCGATAGGCATTTCAGCAATCACATCGGCAGACGCTGATTTGATGGCACCAGCTTGACGGCCAATACGCAATTCTTGAGCGCCAGATAAATAAATGTTTCTCCACCCCGCACCTTCTGATTGATAACCTAGCTGCTCATAGGTGTCAGCGAGTAGATTACGAGCATCATTGTTACTTGGGTTATTGACGACCACTTTGTTCAGTGCCGTGGCAACAAAGTGATATTCACCTTTTGCAAAATCAGCATTAGCACGCTTTAATATCGCTTTATCACCTCCCATGTATTCGACAAATTTAGCGGCTTCGGCTTTAGTTGGTAGCGGATTAAGATTGGCTGGGTTCATGTCGAAAAACCCTAAATACATGTTATAAACAGCTCGAGCATTATGGGAATAAGTGCCGTGGTAACCATTGGTATGCCACGCATCTTTTATGGATTTAGGCAGCGCTTTTTCAATCTCCCAACCAATATCTTGTATAACAACACCATTGTTGGCTAAACGCAGTGACTGATTATGGACAAATCCATAGTTATCACGCTGTAGTTTAAGGAAATCATTGATGTTATCGTTTTGCCACACAGGTGAACTATGTGCGCCAAAGAGAAATTCAGCTTCGCCACCCCACTGCTGAATCATGTTGTTGATCTCTTTTGACCACTTAAGTGCATCTCGTACTTTGGCACCACGCAATGTATACACATTGTGCATGCCTTTGTAGGTGACTTCTGCTGACCATATTGTCTTCATGCTGGGAATATAGGCCACGGCTTCTGATACCGCTTCAGTACCTGACGCATCCATAAATATGACTTCTAACCCATCAATGACTACCGTTTCAAACTTACTGTCATGGTTGGTTTCATGATGCGGTAACACATAGGTTATCTCTCCTTTGGCAATACCATTGGATAGCGCTGCATCGACGATAGTGGTTTCAGATGGCACCATGGTTGCCCCATATTGATATGAGGTTCGACGTGACATCGCATTACCAGCGAGTACGTTTTCATCAACCATCTCTTTCGTTATATTTGCTGAGCCATAAACCTTCACATCAGGGAACAGCTCCTGAACACCTCGAGAGCCACCAAAGTGATCGGCATGGGAGTGCGAATAGACCATTGCCACTACTGGCTCGTTGTTGCCAAAAGGTAGGTTCTTCAAGGCAAATTCAAGTGATGCTTTAGCTGCCTCTTTTGTTGTCAGTGGATCAAATACTATCCAACCATTGTCGGTGCGTACTAAGCTCATGTTGGCTAAGTCAGTACCGCGAATTTGGAAAATATTCTCATTCACTTGATACAAGCCATAAGCTTCATTGTTCATCTGTGCTTGACGATAAAGTGACGGGTTAATGGTATCAGGAGTCTCTTCAGCGATGAATTCGAAGGCATCAGCCAAGAGGGCGGATGTTTTGCTATCGAGAGGTGCAATAAGGTTTGCTCGCCCTTCTTGGAAGGAGGTGGTGTCTTTGAAATTAAGGTCTTTAGCAAATGCTTTGTTGTACGCTTTAGTCGCTTCGCTGGCAGGCTTACCTTGATACATAAATGAGGTAGTTAATGCGTGTTCATCTTGACCTGCACCATGGTCATTAGTACCTGCAATAGAGCCAAAAGAAAGAGCCGGAAGGATAATAGACGCGAGTAGAGACTTTTTCATGCTTTGCAACCTAAATTAGAGTTCAATGAAACGATACTCACTTGTCTTTATTTAATGACACGTGAAATGTGATTGATAACAAGCAGGTTACGACCGTGATACTGGAAAGTAACAATTATCAGCTGCTAAGTTATACTAACTAATCAATTCAGGTGTCAATTAATATAGGTAAAATTGTTTTAAAACATTAGGTTGAGTTGATTTTGTCACTTGTGCAGGTATGTTTACCTATCAATAGCCTTAGTGTTAGCATAATTAGCTGCCACTAATACTGAACAAGCCTTTTTACCCTAATTGGGGTCAATAGACTCCCTTTGAAATCCCTTCAGAGGTCATCGAAGTGAAAAAGTTAGATGTTTATAATTTCAATCAACCTTTCGAATATTGGAACGAACTAGCACATTCCAAGGGTAATTGGAGGCAATGGGTTTTGTAACTGATGTTATCTGACTCGTTTCCATTAACTCCATATGGGTTAATGGAAGCTAGGGGATGATCAAAGTGACATCTGTTCAGTTTGTAGTTTGCTATTGAGTTAAAGTGGAAAACCGTTTAGCTTTAGGTAATTAAAAATCTGCGTTTTGATTTGCTAAATATATAAGGCAAACTCATCCTGTATTTTATTGTTTTAAAAAACTTTATTATTGTCGTTAAAAATAATAACAAATCAAATGGTTACTTATCAATAAGTGAGTAAGTTAATTGAAAAAGATATTAATTATATGCCTTATTTTTGCTGTCTATCAAAACTGGACAACCTTGACTGGCGGATACTCAGACACAAATGAAGTCGTGTTGTACTCCACTGATTGGTGTGGTTATTGTAAGAAAGCACGAAAGTTATTTAATGAAAATAATATTAAATTTCAAGAGTTTGATATTGAAAAGTCTGATGATGGACGCAAACGTTATGAAGCGTTAGACGGAAGTAGTATTCCGTTAATACTGATTAATGGAAATAGAGTGAATGGTTATAATGAATCTAAGATCTTAAAACTTCTTAATTAATATAGACATTAAATGGGATAAAACAGTGGCCTGTTATTAATAGTTATATTTAATTATCAAACAACTAGCTTTACCCATTTGTCAGCTCCTTCGAGTTAGCTTTTTTCCTGATTAGTCGGTTGGTACTTACTAACTCAGATGTTTAGTATTTTCTGTTAATCACATGTGGTCTGCTGCAAGCAATAAACAGCATTGAAGTAATGGTACTTAGTTAACAAACCCAATACCAAGCCCCTCAATGAACCCAATCAAAAAGATATTTGAAACTTGTTATCTGACAAAGCCTCGCACCATTAAGTTAAATCACACTTAAAGCTGAACACCTGCTTCATCCTCAACAACTATCTCAGTTTCCTCAAGTGCTGCTGCGATCCAACGTTGCATTTCAGGGCTTTCAGCCACATGTTTCATGTAGCGGCGCGAGTTGTCGGATACTGCAATGCCGTATGATTGAAAGCGCATCACAACGGGTGCAAACATCATGTCGCTGATGGACCAAGTGTCGAATAACCAGCTGCCAGAGTTGTCGGTGTCGAATGTGTCCATTTGACTTGACCAGATATCATCGACGCGTTGAATATCCTTTTTGGCGGCATCGCTGAGTTGGATACAGCGGGTGGCGCGGACATTCATCGGCAGTTCATCACGCAGTGCGTTAAAGCCTGAATGCATCTCGCAGGCGATGGAGCGTGCTTTGGCTTTTTGGCTTGGATTCTTAGGCCAAGCAGTGCCAGACATATACGTTTCATTGATGTATTCACAGATTGCTAACGAATCCCATACTCTGATGTCTCCGTCGACCAAGGCCGGTACTTTTAAGTTAGGTGATATGCCTTCTAGTTGGCGGTAAAAGTCGGAAGTGAAGAGTTTTAGTTTGACTTCATTGAAGGGGATTCCTGATTTTTCAAGCATTAACCAAGCCCTCAATGACCAGCTAGAGTAATTCTTATTCCCGATATAAAGTTCCATTCTATCTCCCTAATCTTGTACTTAGTGTTGTGACCGTTTCGTTACTATATGAGCTTGCACTTATGTTGACTAACGAATAGATTTGATGTCATCTATCAATAATTCGAATGTGTTAACTTACCGGTGAGGGAACGATGGACATTGATGCACTAAGGAGTTTTATCGCTTTTGTGGAGACGGGCAGTTTTACCCGAGCAGCAAAACAAACCCATAAAACTCAATCTGCAGTGAGTATGCAGATGAAGCGGCTGGAAGAGGAGTTGGGTAAGGGCTTGTTTGAGAAAGAGGGGAGAAATCTAATCCTCTCAGTTCAAGGGCGACGTCTGGCTCTATATGCTAAGCCGATATTACAGTTACATGATCAAACCGTGGCGGCGCTGAAGTCACCGGATATTAGGCCGCGTTTGCACCTTGGTTGCCCCGATGATTACGCCGACTCTATTTTGCCATCCATTGTTAAATTGCTGCATGGCTATTTACCTAAGCTAGATCTACAAGTGACTTGTGCCTCCAGTTACCTTATTCGAGTCATGCTAGATAGTGGAGAACTCGATGCTGCTATCGTGACACGCTTACCAGACTCCGATGAAGGTTATCTATTGACGACCGATGTGGGTGTGTGGATTGGCAGTGAAAAGTTTGAACTTACGGTACAAGATCCGCTGCCTATCATCCTGTTCCAAAAAGATTGTAAGTTCCACTTAGCCGCCATAGATGGCTTGATGAAACAGGGAAGGGCGTACCGTTTGATGGCTTCGAGTAGCAGCGCAACGGCAATTAAGGGCATGGTGAAGCAAGGGATCGGTCTTGGAGTGATGGCAAAATTGAGTGCGGGTAGTGATAGCTTAATTATAGAGTCTGAACGGCTACCACCTTTGCCCAGTATTGGTATTGCGTTGGTGATCTCCTCTCGTGCCCATTCGCCGTTCTCTGCTGAATTAGCTCAACAAGTGGTGCAGGGGTTTTCAGAGGTGAAAATTGATCGGTAAAGCAGGGACCTAGGCACTAGAAAGCTAATACTAGCACCTAGGTTATTGAATCTATCAACATCTATTAGGGTTTAGTTTTATAGTCAAACCGCATGGGTAATCCTTTTCTCATCACCAATAGGGTGATCTCCTCTTGAGCCAGTGCATCCCAAAGCGGATTCGCGCCTTCGTGTACCCACTGATTATTTGCCTGTAACACCACATCACCGGATTGAAGTCCTAAGGTTTTGTAAAACTCACTTCTATCTATTTCGGTGAGTTTTAGCAGATGCACCCCTTCAATTTGATGTTCAGTAGCATGAAAATGTTGTGCCAATTTCTCTTTGTTTTGCAGATGTAGTGATAGCCAGTTCTTAGATAGCAGCATTTTAGCGGTGGTGGGCAACTGCTTAAATCTTTCGGCTTGGGCGCTGGAGTCTGCTCCACGGTGTGGATGGTTTGACTTGTTTTCGGTACTTAGTGAACTAGTTGAATCTGTTGATGCGACTCGCTGATTTTGAGTTTGTTTGAGTAATAAAAACTCCATCTGCCCGTTATTGTTCAACAGTACTCGCTCAGGCTCAATGGTCGTTAATGTCACTTGCTTAGCAATCGTGTCGCCATGCTTATACTCAGTGACAGATTGGGTATTAAGGTCTTTAAGGTGTGCGTTTGAGTCTTGTTTAGGCTGATTTATTGAGGTTGAAATTAACCCCAAAGGTAAGCTTGAAGGAATGGGCAGGCCTAAACGCATCAACTCTTGATTGATGTAGTAACCATAGCCGTCGGCGGTATTCGCCCCTTTGGTATACAGACCGTTGACGAATAATACCGGCACGTTGCCAAGTCCTAGGCGCTGAGCAAGTTCACGATCTGCGTCTAGTTTGTCCTGATATTGGTTGAGATCGATGCAATGCGTAAAACTGCTTTTATCTAAGCCCAGCTGATTGGCAATGATAAGGTATCGTTCTCTATTTAGCTGATTGATGTTGCTGTATAACGCTGCTTGATATGCCCACTTGGCATCGGATTCCATGGCACAGAGATTGGCATTAGCCGCGGCTTGTCCGTAGCGGTGAAAGGTTTGTGGAAGATCGTAAAAAACCAGATTGACGAGCTGACCATAGCGGGCTTCGAGCTCCCTGAGTTCTGGTTGCAGTCGTGCGCAGTGGGAGGATTGATAACTGCAAAATAGCGACAGTTTTACCTCTGCATCTGGGCTGCCTTTGATGGCTTTATCTGTCTGGGGTAGGTGAACTCTTGGCGCCGAAGGAGGCGTCAGAAGTATTTCAATGTCTGAGGGGGCTGAACTGTCTGTATCTGAGAGTCGCAGCTCTATTTTTGTGGTTAGAGTGGCATCGAGGGCAGCTTTTCTCAGCTGGTATTTATGCCACTCGAGATCAAACAGTTTGAGTTTAATATTGGCATCTATTTCTGCCATCGAAATCAGCTCATTGTCGACTTTGGCAACGATATTAAGACCTTGGTTTTTTGAGCCTAACTCTGTTTGTACTGTAGTGGGTTTGTCATTGAGTTTAGCTTGCTCTGGATCGCTGCACCCAATCAAAAGCAAGAGCAGTAAAAATCTGAGAGAGAAAAGACCTATTTGCATGATGTTGAACCTAATTAATCGTGAGTTGATATCAGATAAAGCCATGGACGCACAGGTGCGTCCATGGCGTACATGCACTGTTTATTATGGTTTATCTGTATTTGAGTTCCACATCAGCTCAGAGATTAAGCTCTGGGTTGCCACATTAGGGTGGAAGCAATCACCGCCATTGATGTGTGATGCACCGAATTGGAAGGTGCCGCCAGAGGGTGTGCTTTCATCAACATACTCAGCCACAACTTCAATACCGTTAGGGTTGAGGCCGTTGCTATTTGCGTTGTAAGCGGTCGCTTCTTCAGCAAGAATGGCGTTATAGCGTTTTTGAGCAGCAGCAACACCGGCGATCCTCGATGCCATGGATTCCCCATTTAAGTTGCCAGACTTGGTGACGATTGAACACACATCGTAACTGGTCCAGATAGATTCACAGTTGATGTACGCATCACCCGCTTGTTTATCTATCCCCGCTTGGCGAATATCTTGCACTCTAGGGACACTACCGAGTAAGACACTGGCGCCTTCTGGCATGCCGGCAACTAAGGTGTTCAGACCTGTTCGTATTGCTTGGCGCCATTCATCATCGCTATAGATAGGATCGTTACAGTTTGCAGGATCGATACAATCACGGCTACACAGATCATTACCACCAAAAATCAATTCAACATGATCCGGCGTCGGTGTTTGGGCGACAATAGTGCTCGCTTGAGCGGCAAAGCTTGGCTCGGAACCATCTTCACGAATCCCGGTCAATTCAGCTCCTGTGACTGCGCTATTGTTAGTGTTGATTGAGCTGTCGAGTACCTTGTAGCGGTCGTAGACACTGTTAACCGCTGAGCTTGAACCATCAAACCAAGAGTGCTCAGGCTGATCGCCACCAGCAAGGCATAATAGAGACCACCAAGAGCTGTTATAGGTACAGTCAGCACCAAATGCGCGGGTAATGCTGTCTCCGATTACGGCGATATTAGTCACGCCAGCCACGGGGCCAGGCGGAGGCGTGGTCACTTCATTATAATTTTCGACCAATGAAATACCGTTAAAGTTGGAGTAACCGTTCATCAGCAAATAGTAGGTACCTGCTTGTATGTTGGTGACGGTACAGGTTTCATTGTTACCGCTTTTATAGGGGCGGCAATCATAGGTGCTGGTGGTTGGTTCTGCGCCGAATCTAAGATAAAGATCAGCATCTCCAGTGCCGCCGGACATGGCGATATTAAGATCTTGAGCTCCAGCGGGAACTTCAAAAGAGAACATGAGTTGCTGACCACTACTGCCAGTTAGGTTCGTCAACGCAACGCCATTTTCTAGCACCGTGGTGTTCGATGCCGGTGGCGTTGTGCTTGATTCATCATAACTCGCCATGAGTGCTAATGCTGAATAGGCAGAGTAGCCCTTTAGCATGACATGATAGTCACCAGTTTGAATGTTGCTGATGTCGCAGGATTCATTGTTACCGCTATTGTATGGACGGCAATCGTAGACAGTGTCTGTAGGAGCACTGCCAAATTTCACATACAGATCCACATCTCCGCTACCGCCACTGGTATTAACGTTTAAATTGGTGGCTCCTTCAGGTACGGCTAAAGTGAAAAAGGTCTCACTTGCTGATGCCCCGCTTAATCCTGTGACTGTGGTACTGTTTTCTAATGCTGTTGCTGCTAATGCATGACCAGATAGCATTAAGATATTGACCGCTAATATGCTTTTGAACTTTTGACTATTAATTACATTTTTCATCATAGAGCCTCGTCCATTATTCCCCAGAGTATTAAGTTTTTTTATTATTAATCTTGTTTATTTAACAATATTTAACCTAGCAAGAATAAATAATGAACAGTATGTAATAGAGGATAAATGGCTCTAAAGGCGGCAAAAATATCCCTTGAGCTTACTTTGCAATTTCAATCTTGCATTGGATAAGAAGTTCTGTGATATTGGATGCAACAAAAAAACAACATATGTTTGTCATTTATTTAGATAGAGGTGTTAAGTGCAAAACCTCATCGTTTCTCATAACTATTTTTCCTTGATCTCCGGTTATTTAAATCAATTGAAACGACAGCATTCGGATATAGAGGAGCTGTCCGATGCTGGATCGGTAGATACTCAGTTAAATGAATTGAAATCGGTTTATTTTGTTGATGATATTGAGTGGGTGATAAAGCAGATCACTTCATTTTCTAATGATCTCTCTTTTGGTTTAACAATAGGAGAGAATATTCATCCATCTGACTATGGTCTGGTGGGTTATGCATTAATGAACTGCCCTAATTTGAATACCGCCCTCACCCTATCCTCAAAATACAAGCCTGTGATGAATCAGGCATTCAAGTCCTGCTTTATTAGAGGGGAGGGGGACTCTAGCTATCAAGTTACGACGGATCTTGATGATAAATACCTTGGTGCGTTAATTGAGTTAGATTTCGCATCAGGTATTCAGTTAGCGAAGTTGCTAGTGGATAAACAAGATCTGTCTCAGCTTAAATTACGGCAAGTCAATTTTCGACACGGCCCTTTGAGTTCCCAGTCTCATTATCAACGCGTGTTTAATTGTCCGGTTCACTTTTATCAGCATAAAAGCGAGATCATTATTGATAATAGTGTGCTGGCATTAGAGGTTCGTTCGGCTAACTCAGCGATATTAGATATGTTGATAAGGAAAATAGATCAAGCGGTAAAGTCTTATTCTTTAGGTCTGACATTCTGTCATCAAGTCATCAATTATGTGGCTAACAGTAGAGGAGAAATTCCTAGCGCAAAGCAGGCTGCTCGCCATTTTAATGTTAGCTTAAGTACCCTTAAAAAGCGTTTGATGTCAGAAGGTAGAAACTATTCCGAAATCTGTGACTCCATGAGAAAAAGTCTGGCAATTAAAATGGTCGCAAATCCCATCGTCCAGATTAAAGTTGTGCATTGTTCTTTAAATTTCTCCAGTTCAAGTGCGTTTAATCGCGCCTTTAAACGTTGGACATCCATGACACCTACCGAGTATCGGCAAAGAGCTATCACCAGTCAGCAACCTAAGGTCAAGGCTCTTGTCTCTGATAGTGTAAGCAATTAATAATTTAACTTATTGATAATAAAGTGAAATTATTTAAGAAAGCTTCTCCCCCAAACTTGTCATTTATTCCATTCATAAATACCTATTGCTTGCTAACTGCATGTTTTTAATCAATAGATTAATTGAAGTGTCAGCTGGTTATCCATGGTTCACAGCATTGGGTATGAAAGCCATATTAATACAGAATAGATTAGTGTCGACTCAAAACATATTTGACATGTTCAACATTTGTCGATAAATTAATTGTATCGACTCGAAACTATGTGTTAAAAGTTATTGATTCGAGTTATTTTGAAACTAGCAATGAGGTTGATATGGCAAATTTAAATCCGGTTGATATAGAGAATGCGTCTGATGCACAGAAGCAGTTATTTAATGAAGTGAAAGGAGCATTTGGCGCAGTGCCAAATATGTTCAAGACCATAGGTCATTCATCGGCAGCACTTGAGAGCATGTGGACCTCGTTTGGCGCACTTGGTAAAGGCAGTATTTCACCAGCACTTGGAGAGAAAATTGCTGTGTTAGTGGCGGATATTAATCGTTGTGAATACTGTCTTTCTGCCCACACCGTTCTAGGTAAAAATGCTGGTGTGACTGAGCAGGAAATGAGGTTGGCTCAGCTTGGTTCTTCGGATGATCCTAAGGTGCAAGCAGCTTTAGATTTTGCGAGAAAGCTTGTCACTCAACATGGTCAAATTAGTCGAAATGATTTTGGGTTAGTGAAGCAAGCAGGCTTTTCTGATGCGGAAGTGGCTGAGATTTTGGCTCATGTTGCCCTTAACATCTTCACTAACTACACCAACGTAGCGTTTGATGTGGAAGTTGATTTTCCGATAGTGAATTTAAGCTGATAAAGAAATATTTCGTGGTTTTAATTAAAGCAACCTCCTTGCCTTAGTCGGCAAGGGGGTAAATAAAATAAGGAGCTTCTATGCAAGTGCATGTATTTGATACACACGTGACAACTTCAACTTCGCAATATGTTCATTTCGATGTGTTGGTGGATGATAAAAACAAAGAGCGAGTAAAAGAGTTTGCTCAGGTTTATTTATCCTCATTAGGTATCGAGGTTGATAGTATTAATCAATCTCGGTGTGACTTTTGTCATTCTGAGATAGCAAACCCTGAGGTGATAACAGCAATAGAAAAACATGGCTATAGTATTATCCCTTTATAAATCAATTGAGGATATTTCGATGATAAAGTGCGACATACATGATTATGTTGAAATAGCTTGTCTATACAAGATTGAGGTGCTGCTGACACTGTACTCCGGTGAAGAGATAACAGGAGTGGCGAGTACCACAAGTATTAATAGTGATAAGCAGGAGTTGCTGGTCATTATTCAAGGCGATGACACGACAGCAGTGGTGTTAGAGACGATCAAAAACATGCAAGCTTTGACGTCTAACCCTCACTTTTCCAGTGTTGATATCTACTGATATGCTAATTCGAGTGAAAATGAAGCTGTGACAGGAGCTCTCTTGTCACACTTGCAACTGCACATTTCTGTTTATAAAAGAAACTTATGTTATTCCATATAGCGAATTGCTCTGATAAGCGGATGCTTTATTTGTAGATTAGGTTAAGATCGGGAGTCTGCCATTTATGCCGTCACTAAAAGAGCTAAACACTATGCGTTATGAAGTTTGGGAACAGTTGAAAGTCGAGGCCGAAACCTTGGTTCGAAAAGAACCATTATTGGCCAGCCACGTGTATTCATCTGTATTAAACCATGAGTGTCTAGGCTCTGCACTGAGCTTTATAGTGGCCAATAAATTGTCAGACGGTGTGGTTTCGCCTTTCACTTTCCGTGAACTATTTGATAAGGCTTTCATCCATTGTGACCAGATGTTGACCAATGTCGCGACCGATATTAAGGCCGTGAAGGAGCGAGATCCTGCGGTGGGCAGTTACTTGATGGTCTTATTAAACCTGAAAGGATTTCAGGCGATTCAGGTGCACCGTTTAGCAAACTGTTTATGGCATCAAGACCGAACTGAATTGGCACAATTTATTCAGAGTCGAAACTCTGAAGTCTTCGGTGTCGATATTCATCCGGCGTGTAAAATGGGCACTGGCATTATGTTCGACCACGCAACCGGTATTGTTATCGGCGAAACTGCGGTTATCGAAAACAATGTTTCTCTGCTTCAGGGCGTGACCTTAGGTGGTACGGGTAACCAGCAGGGTGATCGTCACCCTAAGATCCGTGCAGGCGTCATGATAGGCGCGGGTGCTAAAGTGTTAGGTAATATCGAAGTGGGTGAAGGTGCCAAAATTGGAGCTGGATCTGTGGTATTAACCGATGTGGCTGCTCATACGACTGTGGTGGGAGTGCCTGCTAAAGTGGTCGGCACACCAGTATCAGCGTGTCCGGCAGAAACTATGGATCAGATGTTTGAGTGTGACCGCTAGTATATAAATCATGGGTTAGTTATTAGCCCATGATTTTCCGCGTTATATTTCCTATTCATTAATCAATATCTCTTGAGTAAACCCGATAACCTCTGTCGGTTGCCTTGGCTTTATACATAGCAACATCAGCGTGCTTCATGATCGATTTTTTGTCTGACCCATGTTTCGGATATTCGGCAATGCCAACGCTGATGCCTACGACTAAGGCGTGATTCTCACATTGAATATCTTCTGACAGCGCTTGTTGGATTATTTTAGCAACCTCTACTGCTTCAGCTATTTTTGTGTCCGGAAGCACTACTGTAAACTCATCTCCACCAAGACGTGCGGCAATTCCTCCTTTAGGAAGGCTGCGACGAATTCGCTCTGCGACGACTTGAAGTACGTGGTCACCTTCGGCGTGCCCTAAAGTGTCGTTGACCATCTTAAAATCATTTAGATCCATCATTAAGCAGCTAAAAATATGGTGTTCGTCGTCAATTAACTTATCTAATTCATCATAGAATTGGTGACGGTTTGCTAGGTTGGTGAGGGGATCATGGTGAGCCTGATAATGTTTCTCGTGCACTGTTTGCTGTAGTTTGAATATGGTCTCTTTGCTCATTCTTGAGATGACAAAAACAAAAGCACCTCCGCCGCAAAATATGGTGGCAACAATAAGCTCTAGGCTGCCAATATCTCTGTCAATCAACATCCAAATGTAGCCCAAGTATCCAATAATAAACATAAAAATCATAGTCAGCAGTAAAACCCAACCATTATGCTGATGGTCAGGTATATTGCAGATCTGGCGGGTTGGGGAGAGTGCAGAGATGAGCCCCAACAAGCCTGTGGTTACTAGTGCAATAGCGATATTACTCATAAGTCTTATAGTGTTATTAAGTGTCAGAACTGGCAGAAAAGTGGCATTAGATAAATAAGTATAGATGAAGATTCTGACTCTGATAGCCCTTGGTTAAATGGGCTTTAAAGGTGGGGAACTTGCTGCTGATGCTTGATATAGTAAGGTTTTATCACTGTTAACGCTCAGCTCTAAGATTTTTAAAATCGTTAATCATCGCTCGATGAAGTGAGTGCCAGCTTTGGGTTTAACGATTAAAAATCATATACCTAATGAGCTGCTTGATACCAACGCTTACTGTCGGTATCAAGTTTAGGGGCATGCTAAACATAGATTCCGCAATCATTGGAATACATAGCCCTGAGGTTTAACTTGAGCTTTGATTCGCTAAACAATTTTGAGGAAGGCGGAGATGATCGGATCATCTTGGCTTTTGGTTTTACAGCAGCACCCGAGCTCAAAAGGGGGGATGTCGATTGGTGAGGGGATCACCTGTATTCGATCTCTCACCGGACTATTGGTTATGACCACTTCAGGGGTGATACTGACGCCACAGCCTAAGGCAACCATAGAAGCGATCGCTTCTTGGCCTGACACTTGTGCATAGATATTGGGAGTCAATCCAAGCAGCTTAAACCAGTTATCAACTCTGCGTCTGCCCGGTCCATGTTCAGGAACGATAAAAGGTAGCCGATCCCACGGAATATAGGACTCGCTGAGTAACTCTTGTACTTGGCAATGATAGGTCGGGGCAATAATGATCAATGGCACATCATCTATCTTGACAAAATGAAGGCTGTCGGGAAAAGGATCCGGCAGTGCTGCGATGGCGATATCGGCGCGATTATTTTTTACCTCATTAACCGCATTTGCTGCATCACCTGTAGTGAGCGCTATCTCGACCAGCGGGTGCTCGCGCCTAAACCTGTCCAGTAAGCCGGGTAAATGGCTGTAGGCGGCAGTGACTGAGCAATAAAGGTTGAGCCGTCCACGTAGCAAGTCTTGTTTTGGGTCAATTTTTGTCTTTAACTTGGTCCAATGATCCAGTGTTTGCTCGGCAAAATGACGGTACTCGACGCCAGCATTGGTTAAGGACACGCTACGGTTATCCCGCTGAAACAGCTTAGCTCCCACCTCATCTTCTAACCGCTGCATGGTTCGGCTTAGTGCCGATGGACTCACATGCATGGCTTGTGCTGTTCGAGAGAAGTGCAGGCTCTCCGATAGATGTAGGTAGAGCTTGATGGTTTTTATATCCACAGGGCAGTGACCTTATATCTTATTTCAGGTTGCGTTTTTCGCAACATCACATCCCGAATATATCATTTTAAGCAACCTAAAGCATAGGTTATAGTGAATTCAATCGCTGCTCGACCACGTTGGTTTGAGCGACTCTCCTAAATTCGAATCGAAAGGTGGTATATCAGATGGCTAACTATTTTAACTCTCTGAATTTGCGTCAACAACTAGAACAACTGGCTCAGTGCCGCTTTATGGATCGTAATGAATTTAGTGACGGTTGTGACTTCATTAAGGGTTGGAACATTGTCATCTTGGGTTGTGGCGCACAGGGCCTAAACCAAGGTTTGAACATGCGTGACTCAGGTCTGAATATCGCATATGCACTTCGCGCTGAAGCGATCGCAGAGAAACGTGCGTCATTCCAAAAAGCGACAGGTAATGGCTTTCGTGTCGGCACCATCGAAGAGTTAATTCCTGATGCAGACTTAGTGCTTAACCTGACACCTGACAAGCAACACACCGATGCCGTTACTCGTGTGATGCCGTTGATGAAACAAGGCTCGACTCTTTCTTACTCCCATGGTTTCAATATCGTGGAAGAGGGCATGCAGGTACGTGAAGACATTACCGTTATCATGGTTGCACCTAAGTGCCCAGGTACCGAAGTTCGTGAAGAATATAAGCGTGGATTTGGTGTACCAACACTTATCGCCGTTCACCCTGAAAATGATCCTAAGGGACAAGGTTTCGATATTGCTAAAGCTTACGCTAGTGCAACTGGTGGTGACCGTGCAGGTGTTCTGCATTCATCATTTATTGCTGAAGTTAAGTCTGACCTTATGGGTGAGCAAACGATTCTTTGTGGCATGTTGCAAACAGGCGCAATTCTTGGTTACGAGAAGATGGTTGCCGATGGTGTAGAGCCAGGTTATGCCGCTAAATTAATTCAGCAAGGCTGGGAAACAACGACAGAAGCGCTTAAGCATGGTGGTATTACCAACATGATGGACCGCTTGTCAAACCCAGCTAAAATCAAAGCATTTGAGATGGCAGAAGAGCTAAAAACTATTCTTAAGCCACTATTTGAAAAGCACATGGATGACATCATCGGTGGTGAGTTCTCTAAAACCATGATGGCTGATTGGGCAAATGATGATGCGAACCTACTTAAGTGGCGTCAAGAGACGGGTGAAACAGCCTTTGAAAATGCACCTCAAAGTGATGAGAGCATTGATGAGCAGACTTACTTCGATAAAGGTATTTTCCTTGTCGCTATGATTAAAGCGGGTGTTGAGCTTGCCTTCGATACAATGGTATCAGCGGGTATTATTCAAGAGTCAGCTTACTATGAATCTCTGCATGAAACGCCGCTTATCGCCAATACGATTGCACGTAAGCGCCTTTACGAAATGAACGTTGTTATCTCTGATACTGCAGAATACGGTTGTTATCTATTTAACCACGCAGCAGTGCCAATGTTGCGTGAGTACGTACAGAACATGTCTTCTGAGTTCTTGGGTCGTGGATTAAATGACAGCGGTAATGGCGTTGATAACCAGCGTTTGATTGAAGTTAACGCCGCTATTCGTGGAACAGGTGTTGAGAAAATCGGTGCTGAGCTTCGCGGTTACATGACAGCGATGCAAGTGATTGTCGAAGAGAAGTAATTAATTTCAGAATAGACACAGGTCCAATATAAAAATTGGGCCTGCTAATCAAAATACACAAGAACATAAAGTTAGTCATTGAAGTAAAAGATAATTTCATGAAGAGGTTAGGACGTTACTTTAGCGTGAAAATGCCAAATTTTGATTTCCATCTGCGCATTTTCTCACTTGGGTAAAAAGGTTTTTGTTGTGTTTTTTGTTGGCTTTGTGTTATTGATTAATCACTCTTCTAAGGAAGAGGCTGAATTTAAGCAAACTAATTAGGAAACAGGTCAACTATGTTCAACCAAGCCGCCCTACTCATTATTGAGGTTATTACCGTCGTGATTATTACATCACAGCGGGGGCAAGGTATGGCATATCGACAAACCTAATTAAGGTAAAGATTGCAGCCAACCCCCCGCTCCGAAAGGAACGGGGGGTTTTTCGTTTAAGGCCTGAATTTAAGGTTTTACCCTACAAATAATGATCCAACAATAGGGTCAGAAAATAGTGAGAGATGCAGATGGAACAAGAGCAGAATAAACAAGGTCAAATGATGCGCGGTGCAGATGCCGTGATCAAGGTATTAACTGCTCACGGTGTTACCAACATCTTTGGTTATCCTGGCGGCGCGATCATGCCCATCTACGATGCCCTTTACGGTGCACCTGTTGAGCATCTGCTAAGTCGTCATGAACAAGGTGCGGCTTTTGCTGCCTTAGGTTATGCCAGAGCCAGTGGTAAGACGGGCGTTTGCTTTGCAACATCAGGCCCTGGGGCGACAAACCTAGTGACCTCACTTGCCGATGCGCTACTTGATTCTGTTCCTGTTGTCGCCATTACTGGGCAGGTTTCTACCGCAGTGATTGGTACTGATGCATTCCAAGAGATCGATGTGCTAGGCATGTCGTTGTCATGCACTAAACACAGCTTCATGGTCACTGAGATGGATGAGCTGGTTCCTACCTTATACAAAGCATTTGAGATCGCTGCTTCTGGCCGACCAGGCCCTGTGCTGGTGGACATTCCTAAAGATATCCAGATCGGTATGCTTGAATACAAAACACCAGTTCAAGATCGTGTTGAAGAATCTTTGCTTGATAACAGATTAGTAGATGAAGCGACCACCTTATTGACTCAAGCCAAGCAGCCTATGTTGTACGTTGGTGGTGGAGTCGGCATGGCTGGCGCCGTTGAGCCACTGCGTAGATTCATCAAAGTCACTGGCGTTCCGTCGGTGGCAACACTAAAGGGCCTAGGTTCGATTGCTAAAGACACGCCTGGTTATCTTGGTATGTTGGGCATGCACGGCTCTAAAGCTGCGAATATCGCGGTACAGGAGTGTGACCTATTGATCGTTGTCGGTGCGCGTTTTGATGACAGAGTGACTGGCCGTTTAGCCTCTTTTGCTGAACACGCCAAAGTGATCCATCTTGATATTGATGCCGCTGAACTCGGAAAACTCCGTTTACCTGAGGTTGCCATTGATGGTGACCTTCGTCAGGTGCTCCCTGCACTGGCTACATCGCTTGATATCGCTCCTTGGCAAGCTGAAGTTGCGCGACTTAAAGAGGAACATCAGTGGAACTATGACAGGCCAGGGGAGTTAATATTCGCTCCTGCGATGCTGAAAAGTTTGGCCAATAAGCTACCAGAAGACAGTGTGGTGTGTTGCGATGTGGGTCAGCACCAAATGTGGGTGGCTCAACATATGTGGTTCCGTAAGCCTGAAGACCATCTATCCAGTGCCGGTCTTGGTACCATGGGCTTTGGTTTGCCAGCAGGAATTGGCGCGAAAGTTTCTCGCCCTGAAGCCACAGTGGTTGTCGTTTCTGGTGATGGCTCTTTTATGATGAATGTCCAAGAGCTAACGACGATTAAGCGTCGCAAACTGGCGGTTAAAATTTTGCTTATCGACAATCAAAAACTTGGCATGGTTAAGCAATGGCAACAGCTGTTTTTTGAAGAGCGCTACAGCGAAACGGATCTTTCCGACAATCCAGATTTCGTCACATTAGCTTCTGCATTTGATATTCCGGGCCGCACTATTACCAATACTGATGAAGTTGAAGCTGCGTTAGATCATCTCGTCAATTGCGACGGCCCATACCTGTTACATGTGAGGATTGACGAGGCCCATAACGTCTGGCCACTCGTACCTCCAGGAGCATCGAATCGTGACATGATGGAAGAGATGGATAAATCGACCTAGGTTTGTTGCTTGAAGCTATCAGATAGAAACAACAGCAGTAAAAGAACAGCATGATGGAGATACAGAGATGAAACATACGGTGAATTTAATCTTAGAGCAGCGTCCAGAGGTGCTTGAACGAGTATTGAGAGTCGTACGCCATCGTGGGTTTAAAGTGACCAAGATGAACATGGCATTGGCGGACGGAAAAACCGCCGGTGTCGATATGACGGTCGAGAGTGACCGTGGTATTGAGTTACTCACTAAGCAGTTGGATAAACTTATCGATGTGATTGAGTGCAATGCATTAGCACACTAAATATCGGAAAGGCTCGTTAGTCCCAGATTGATAAACATATAAGCCAGCTCAAAACTGGCACACAAGAGATTGAGGATAGGATATGACCGCGAAGAAAGCAGAATTTATATGGTTTAACGGTGAGATCATGCCTTGGGGTGATGCTAAGGTCCATGTGATGTCCCACGGCTTGCATTATGGTTCTTCTGTTTTCGAGGGGATACGTGTCTACGATACTCATCTCGGGCCTGCTGGCTTTCGTGTCACGCCTCACGTTGAGCGCTTGTATGATTCGGCTAAGATCTATCGCATGCCAATTCCATTTACGTTCGATGAGTTGATGAAAGCTTGCACCGACATCGTCCAGAAGAACAATTTAAAGAGTGCTTATATCCGTCCGTTGGCCTTTTATGGTGATGTGGGTATGGGTATTACCCCGCCAATCGATGCTGTGTGTGATGTGATGGTGGCAGCGTTTCCTTGGGGCGCTTATCTGGGTGAAGACAGCATGGAAGCGGGTGTCGATGTGGCGGTTAGCTCTTGGAATCGCTTAGCACCGAATACCATTCCGACGGGTGCCAAAGCGGGGGGGAATTATCTCTCTTCTATCCAAATCTCCACCGAAGCTAAGCGAAATGGTTTCCATGAGGGCATCGCTCTGGATGTAAATGGCCTCGTCAGCGAAGGTGCTGGTGCTAACTTATTTGTTGTTAAGAAAGGGAAAATTTATACTCCGCCCGCAACAGCTGCTATTTTAATGGGCCTGACCCGTGACTCGATTATGGTACTTGCCCGTGACTTAGGTTACGAAGTGGCAGAAGAAGCCATGTCACGTGAGTTCCTCTATCTTGCCGATGAGATCTTCATGACTGGTACCGCTGCCGAAATCGTTCCTGTGCGCAGTGTCGATAGAATCGATATTGGCGTGGGTAAACGCGGCCCGGTGACTAAGCAGATCCAAGACAGTTTCTTTGGCCTGTTTAATGGTCAAACCGAAGATAAGTGGGGCTGGTTGGAAGTGCTATAAAAGAAGGTCCTAGGATTTAACATATAGGACCTAGGAATAAAACAAAGACGAACGCTTCGCTGACGGATAGCGGAACGTTCGCAGGCTCACTGACGGAATGCCGGGAAATTTTTGTTTTGTAGGTCGGGCTTTAGCCCGTCAATCAAAGGTTTATTAAATAAGGCTTGTCGGCATGAATGCCGACCTACAGAAAGCCGGAAATATTAAGTTGAAACATAGAAGCTGAGATCGATATCTCAGTACACAGAATTAAAATTGAAGGTCACAACAAAGGTAGTTTGATGCTAGAACCTAGAACCTAGAACCTAGAACCTAGAACCTAGAACC
>OJDH01000375.1_pt1 | contig 21257 bp, 16 predicted proteins | sample 1592761 | NCBI WGS metagenome assembly OJDH01 (sample SAMN05416855, study PRJEB24817) | seawater metagenome | isolation source: Sea water | place: Canada:Atlantic | collected 2013-11
TCAGGTAGCGCTACTTGACGCCTTTAAAAACGGCCTCTTTTGAGGCCGTTTTTTTATTTGCCTGAAAAGTCCTCATATCAACACTAATACGCTTTTGCTGCACAACTGATATTTACTTAAGTTAGTGATAATTAACCTTAATCAATTGATAACTTCCCCATTAGTGATAATGTTAAACACAATATCCGGTAGATCACCCGTGTCTCTTTAAGAACGTGTATTCGCCTGTAGGTTGAAACACCACCATTTTTTTATTTTCATTTATCCTAGCCTGTGATTTAAGTGTTGTGCGAGATGTTTTATGACGGATACAACGGATCAATTAGTACAGAATTATAAGTACCGCAGAGATATTATGGCCGTGTTGCTAGTCGTGACGTTTCTCGGTGGTACCATTTTCTCGATAATCAATTTTTATCGAGGTTTATGGCCCCTTGCCACAATTGAGTTAAGTTACGGCCTGTTTTCCCTTTGGTTATTAAGTCGCATCAAAACCACTGCGCATTTCCAGCGCTGGGTCAGTATTTATATTGTGCCGTTTTTCGTCATTATGATTTATGGCCTCTCACTGCCCCAATCATCAGAATCTATTTTTGTGTGGATTTTAACCATACCGGTTATATCTTACTTGTTGCTCGGTCGAAAACGCGGGTTTTGGTATTCAGTGGTTTTCATTGTGTGCGGCATTATGTCCTATCATTGGCGATTTATGTCAGTTGAACAGCAAATATCACTCAATTTGGCGATTTCTGCCAATGTGGTCTTAAGTGCCGCGCTCATGATGGCATTCGCCCACGTGTATGAGAGAACACGTGAAGAGAACGAAGCGCGTCTGTTATCGCTGGCTGGCACAGATCACCTAACTGGCTTGGCTAATCGAATGAAACTTAACGAAGGGTTTTAACAACTTAGCGCGTTAGCCTCTCGCCACAAAGCGCCTCTAACCGTTGTGTTATTTGATTTGGATTTATTCAAAACAATTAATGATGTTCACGGACATTCAGTGGGTGATGATGCGCTGCGCCATGTGGCGACATTTTTACGAGAAAACACCCGTAAAACTGACCTACTAGCCAGGTTTGGTGGCGAAGAATTTGCTCTATTAATGGTCGCGACTTCTCTAGAAAATGGCTTCAATCAAGTCGATGAACTGCGAAAAAAGCTATTGATCACGCCCTTCTCCACCGCTAAGTGTGACATCAAGATCACGCTCAGTGCTGGATTGTCTACTTACGGCGCTGATGGAGAAGAATTGAACCAACTGTTAAATAAAGCAGATAAACGCTTATATTATGCCAAAGAAAATGGCCGTAATCAGGTGATCGCTCATGATGATGAAGCTATGCAATAAGGTGGCATGCTAGAGCTATTTTATGCGCTAGCTTACGTGTTAAAAATACGGCGCCAAAGTCTCCAACTATACACTTAATTCGCATCTGGTATTGAGGGCTTTTTAGACGGTAAGAAAGCTCTCAATCGCGGCATTCACCTCGTCAGGTTTCTCATGATGTAACCAATGGGTTGCATCTTCAAACCGCATTACCTGACAATCCGGTACGTAGGCTTCGATCCCTTCTAAAATCCCAGTGACAAACGCTTCGTCTTGCTCCCCCCACAAAATCAGTGTGGGCAAGTCAATCCGAATGTTCGGAATTTTTAAATCCGTTTTTGCAAGTGCATTTTGTTCAACCGAGTCACCATCTTCAGGTTCAGATAAGGCTGCTGGTGGTAGTTGCGGCATGGCACGATAGTATTGCAACATGCCGTTGACCGCATCCGGCTGCTTCCAAGCACGCATGTATTCCGCCTTTTGACGCTCACTAAAGTAGGTATTGTGCATCCCCTCAAACAACATATTCTTTAACATCGAAAAATCATCATTCTTCACAAACTCGACACCATTGTCAGCGACAAGCTGATGAATATAAGCACTTTTTTGTCTCTGTTTCGGGTTACTCGCCATTTCTCGGGTAAACGTGCTTGGGTGCGCCGCATTTAAAATAACTAACTTATTAAAAAGCTGAGGGTGAAACGCTGCCAATGGCCATGCTATAGCCCCGCCCCAATCATGGGCGACCAAGTGCACTGGTTTATGTTGGCTGACGTTTTCTACAAATTTGGCGTACAAAGCAATAAGATTCGGCACAGTATAGGCCTCTAATTCACTGGGTTTATCGCTTAAGTTGTAGCCCATCAAGTCAGGTACGATGACGTGATATTGTTCACGAAAATATTCAATTTGTGCTTGCCACGTGCCCCAGTATTCCGGGAAACCATGGAGGAAAATAACGGTCTCAGGATGAGGGTTATCGCTGTGACAAGCCGCTTCGACGTAGTGCAATGATACATCGTTAATATCCGCGTAATGATGACTAATAGGCATAGTCTGTCCCTTTAATAAAAAAGGCGAACACTTTCACATGAAAAGGTTCGCCTTTGCTTATTCTAGTGAATAAGTGAAGTGCTATGCACCTAGATCGAATTGCTCAACTGGCATGCTCATTAAGCTGTCAGATCCAGTTTCGATTGCTGATACAAGCGAGCGCGTACGTGTTAACAAACGGTCGAAGTAAAACTTAGCCGTATGTAACTTCGCTTGGTAAAAATCAGCATTATCTGTACCTGCATCAAGTTTCTCTTGTGCCAATACGGCCATTTTCAGCCAGAAATAACCTACCGTGACGTAACCAGAGTACATTAGGTAATCCACAGAAGCAGCACCTAATTCGTCAGGGTTTTTAGCTGCACGTTTAGTAATATCAACTGTGATTTGCTTCCACTCATCTAAATGCACTTCAATCGCATTTGACCATGCGTTGAATTGCCCTTTGTCACGAATGCTGACACAGAAATCGCGTACTTCTTGAGTGAACACTTCAAGCAATTTACCGTTTGAGCCAACCACTTTACGCGCCAGCAAATCGATCGCTTGAATACCCGTCGTGCCTTCATACATAGTACAAATACGCGTATCACGGGCCAATTGCTCCATGCCCCACTCTTTAATGAAACCGTGTCCACCGAAAACTTGCATACCGTAACTAGTTGATTCTTGCGCCGTTTCAGTCAAGAAGGCTTTCACGATAGGCGTTAAGAAAGCAAGTTTAGCTTCGCTCACTTGCTTAGCGGCTTCATCTTTACTGTATAGGGTAATATCAACCAATTTCATGGCATAAATTGCCAGCGCACGGTTACCTTCAGCGAACGCTTTTTGGGTTAGCAACATACGGCGCACGTCAGGGTGCACTATGATGGGATCCGCAGGCCCATCTGGGTTTTGCACACCTTTCATTGAACGAAACTGTAAACGGTCCTTAGCGTAAGCTAATGCACCCTGAAACGCAGTTTCGCTAGATGCCAAACCTTCAAGGCCAGTACCAATACGTGCCGAGTTCATGAACGTAAACATGCAGTTCAAACCGCGGTTTTCGGTGCCCACTAAGTAGCCTTTTGCACCGTCAAAGTTAATCACGCACGTTGCAGAACCTTTGATACCCATTTTGTGTTCAATTGAGCCACAAGTAACGGCGTTGCGATCTTCATTTTCACCGTCTGCACTGACATTGAATTTAGGCACAACGAACAACGAGATCCCTTTAGTGCCTTCTGGCGCATCAGGCAAGCGTGCGATAACGATATGCACGATATTTTCAGACATATCATGCTCACCGGCTGAGATAAAAATCTTAGTACCGGTTAAGTTGTAGCTTCCATCATCGTTTTTAACAGCCTTGGTTTTAAGCATACCAAGGTCAGAGCCACAATGAGGTTCGGTCAAGCACATAGTGCCTGTCCATGTGCCTGCGACTAATTTATGCAAAAACATCTTCTGTTGCTCTGGCGTACCGTGTGCTTCAAGCGTTGCCATACAACCTTGGCTTAAGCCTGGGTACATAGCCCATGAATGGTTAGCACCAGAGAGCCACTCGCCTAACGCTGACGAAAGTGAATACGGTAATTCTTGACCACCAAATTCAGCAGGATGAGTCATTGACGGCCAACCGCCCTCAACATATTGCTGGTAAGCTTCTTTGAAACCTGTAGGCGTGGTCACCACTGAGTCTTCCCAGGTGCAGCCTTCGTCATCACCTACCGCATTAAGCGGAGCCAATACGTTTTCGCTGAACTTGGCAGCTTCAGAGAAAATCGCTTCAACCATATCGGGTGATGCATCTTCAAAGCCAAGATCTGCATAGTGCTTTTCAAAGCCAAGTAGTTCGTTCATCACGAACAACGCATCTTTCTGCGGCGCTTTATAACCTTCCATTTTTTTAACCTCTTTTGCATTTAGGCGCCCCTAAGGGCGCCTAAAATTTAATAAACTTCGAACAAACCTGCCGCGCCCATACCGCCGCCGATACACATGGTACATACTACGTATTTCGCACCACGGCGCTTACCTTCGATAAGCGCGTGACCAACCATACGTGCACCACTCATACCGTAAGGGTGACCGATTGAAATGGCGCCACCGTTAACGTTAAGTAATTCGTCAGGAATACCCAACTTGTCACGGCAGTACATCACCTGCACAGCAAATGCTTCGTTAAGCTCCCATAAACCAATATCGTTCATGGTCAGGCCGTGCTGCTTAAGCAACTTTGGAATAGCGAATACTGGACCAATGCCCATTTCATCTGGTTCACAACCTGCAACTGCGATACCGCGATAAGCACCTAACGGCGTTAAGTTTTGTTGCTCTGCTAGCTTAGAATCCATTAATACGCTCGCTGATGCACCATCAGACAATTGACTCGCATTACCCGCTGTGATCACGCCACCTTCGATAACTGGCTTAAGGCTCTTCAAGCCCTCTAATGTTGTCTCCGCGCGATTACCTTCATCTTTGCTTAGCGTCACTTCATGAAAGCTTTCTTCTTTGGTTTCGCGGTCAACAACCACTTTAGTGGCAGTAACGGGAACAATTTCATCGTCAAATTTACCAGCCGCTTGGCCAGCAGCCGTGCGCATTTGGCTTTGTAGTGCGTACTCGTCCATAGCATCACGGTCGATTCCGTAACGTGCAGCTACGACTTCAGCGGTCTGCAACATAGGCATATAAATGTTTTTATGCATTTTCGCCAATGCTGGATCAACCATGCGGTGGGTATTCATGTATTTATTTTGCACCAAACTAATTTGGTCAAGACCACCGGCTACCATAACAGGTACGTTATCAGTGATAATGTGCTTAGCCGCCGTCGCAATGGCGTACATGCCTGAGCTACACTGACGGTCGAGTGTCATGCCCGATACCGAAGTGGGTAATCCTCCGGCAAGACCGGCTAAACGCCCGATGTTCATACCACCGCTACCTTGCGTTAATGCACTGCCCATAATCACATCATCAACTGATGCAGGGTCGATACCGGCTTTCTTAACTGCTGCGCGAATGGCGTGGCCGCCCATACTAGGAGCTTCAAGATTGTTAAACGCACCTTTATAAGCACGGCCGATGGGGGTTCTTGCGGTGGATACTATGACTGCTTCTTTCATCATTCTTCTCTCTATTTAATTGGTTAAGTAGGTGTTACTGCTTGAAATCTGCAAAGCGTTTGCCCTGCTCAGCCAGTTGTTTCAACAAAGGTGCTGGTTCGAACCAGTGACCGCCGTATTCACCTAATTCATCACGATATTTACACATCGCGTCATAAACTTTTTTCAAGCCAATTTCATCTGCGTATTGCATAGGGCCGCCGCGGTAAACTGGAAAGCCATAACCATAAACATAAATAACATCGATATCGCTTGATTTAGCGGCAATACCTTCTTCCAAAATCAATGCACCTTCGTTGATTAATGGAAAGATAATGCGCTCTAGAATTTCTTGGTCTGAGATGTCACGTTGGGCAATGCCTAAACGTGCGGCCTCTTCTTTTGCCATTTCAACCACTTCAGGATCAGGGATCGGCATTCTGTTACCCGGCTCATACATATAAGCACCGCGACCAGATTTAAGACCCACGCGACCTTGTTTCACCAAGCGGTCTGAGACCACGCAGTAACTTGGGTCATGAGCAATAAACTCACGACGTGATTCACGTACATAAAAACCGATGTCTAAGCCTGCCATGTCACCCATGGTAAATGGCCCCATTGGCAAGCCAAAATCGTAAATCACTTTGTCGATTTGCTGCGGCGTAGCCCCTTCAAGCATCAAGCGGGCGGCTTCACGGCCGTATGGCTCGATCATGCGGTTACCCACAAAACCGAAGCAAACGCCAACCAACACAGCGACTTTATTGATTTTCTTGGCCATCTGCATACATGTTTTAATGACATCTGCTGAAGTTTTTTCTGCTTTTACCACTTCAAGCAGTTTCATCACGTTAGCAGGACTAAAGAAGTGCAAACCAATCACATCTTCTGGGCGTGACGTAGACGCCGCAATTTCGTTCACATCTAATGTAGAGGTGTTTGAAGCGAGTATGGCGCCTTTCTTACAGACTTTATCAAGTGCACCAAATACTTCTTTTTTGACTGACATCTTCTCGAATACGGCTTCAATGACTAAATCTACATCACTTAATGCTGCGTATTCAGTTGAGCCTTGCAACAATGCCATGCGCTCTTCAACGGCTTGCTGAGTAAGCTTGCCTTTCTTAGCCGAGTTTTCGTAGTTCTTACGAATAAGCGCCAAGCCCTTGTCCAATGCTTCTTGCTTAAGCTCAAGCATAATCACTGGAATACCCGCATTGGCGAAGTTCATGGCAATACCGCCACCCATGGTGCCTGCGCCAATAATACCGACCTTTTTGATATCGCGGGTGGGTGTAGATTTGTCGTAGTCACTTACGTGGGCAGCAGCGCGCTCAGCGAAGAAGAAATGCTGCTGTGCTCGTGCTTCTTTAGAGCCCATGCATTCCATGAACAATTCACCTTCACGCACCAAGCCTTGCTCAAACGGCAACGAAACGGATGCTTCAACCGCTTGAATACAACGCTCAGGGGCGAAAAATCCACGTGCTTGCTTTTTTAAGCCTTGGCGATACTGAGCAAATAGCTCATCAGGCGCGCTGCTTTTATCAATAGCCACGTCTGAGGTTTTGCGAACCTGGGCGCCATCAGCAATGACTTTTTGCACAAATGCCATAGCTTCACTGAGTAAATTTGTTGGGTCTTCAACAACCAAGTCAAATACACCCGCAAGCTTACTCGCTTTTTCTGGGCGACCTGACACTATCATATCGAGTGCTTTTGCTACGCCTGCCAAACGGGGAAGGCGCTGCGTGCCCCCTGCTCCGGGCAAAATACCTAAGTTTACTTCTGGTAAGCCAACCTTGTTGCTGGCGAAAGTCACGCGGTAATGACACGAAAGCGCGACTTCTAAACCGCCGCCAAATGCAGGACCATTTAGTACCGCAATAACAGGTTTAGTGGCGTTTTCTATTACATCTAAAACGGTAGGGAGATGCGGTTCTAAATTGCCGCCAGAGAATTCGCTGATGTCAGCGCCGCCAGAGAACAATGCCAACTTAGATGAGATTACAATCGCTTTAACCTCAGCGTTGTCCAGCGCTTGGTTAATGTTTTCAATTAAGCCAACACGAACCGACTTAGATAACGCATTAACCGGTGGGCTTTGCATATACAAAACCGCGACATTTCCTTGTACTTCAGCTACCACTGCTTGACTCATAAACACCTCTTACCAGATAAATTAGTAAACGAATACTAGGTCAGGGAGCTTAATCATCCAAATTTATTGGTTTTATATTGATTAATAATTAGAGGTAATAACGTAGAAAAATTCAACTACCGCATATTATTCATTAAATTCATACTTCTGCATTAATTTAGGCGAGTTGACTTTTGATTGGCCAAATGATTTTCTAATACCTTGTTTACAAAATTAACAAAGCACTTACACGCTGTTATTTGCACAACGTTAGGAAGTCATTCATGCAATATTTACGCACCTCAGACGACTGTTTCGAAGGTTTGTCGGGTTACTCGTTCGCGCCTCATTATATAGAAGTAGACGATTTTGAAGGCGGCAAGTTACGCATGCACTATCTAGATGAAGGTAGCAAAGAAGGTGAAGTGGTCTTAATGCTTCATGGCGAGCCGTCATGGAGTTACTTATACAGAGATATGATCAAACCCATTACCGATAAAGGGTATCGGGTCATTGCGCCTGACTTAATCGGGTTCGGGCGTTCTGATAAACCCACCCAGCGCAGCGACTATACCTATCAGCGTCATCTTGATTGGATACGTAACATCCTTACACAACTTAATTTAAAGCAAGTCACATTAGTCTGCCAAGATTGGGGTGGATTACTCGGCTTGCGCTTAGTGGCAGAGCACCCAGAATTGTTTGCCCGTGTATTGGCGGCGAACACTATGCTGCCCACTGGCGATCATCCCCCAGGTGAAGCCTTTATGAAGTGGCGCGCTTTTTCACAAGAAGTGCCGGAGTTTCCCGTTGCAGGGATTATTAAAGGCGCCACAGTGACAGCGTTGTCCACCGACGTGCTAAATGCTTACGATGCCCCCTTTCCTACTGAAGTATACAAGGCAGGCGTGCGCCAATTTCCTTTACTGGTGCCTGCGGCAACTGACGACCCACAAACTCAGAACAATCGTAAAGCGTGGCAAGTCTTACAGCAATTTAACAAGCCTTTTATAACGGCGTTCAGCGATAGCGACCCGGTTACCGCTGGCGGCGATAAAATAATGCAAAAGCTCATCCCTGGTACGCAAGGGCAATCTCATACCACGATCAGCCAGGGCGGGCATTTTTTGCAAGAAGATCAACCACAGCAGTTAGCACAAGTACTACTGCAATTTATTAACGACAACCCAATTTCAACAAATTAAAAGCGAGTATCAACATGGATTCATTATTAGATTTTAGCGGTCAAGTAGCATTAATTACGGGTGCAGGCAGTGGCTTTGGTCGTTTATTGTCAAAAGGGTTAGCCGAGCGTGGTTGTAAACTGGTGATAAGCGACATCGACCCAAAAGGTTTGGCTGAAACAGTTGAAGGCTTAAGTGACTTTGCTGATAGCGTTATCGCCCAGCACTGTGACGTATCAAAAGAAGCAGATTGCAAAGCCATGGTTGACAGCGCCATGGACAAATTCGGCCGCGTTGACATAGGCGTGAACAACGCGGGTATCGCCCACAGCATGGCACCTATGCACACCATTGATGAAGCAACCATGGACAAGCAAATGGACGTAAACGTCAAAGGCGTTATGTTCGGCATGAAGTACCAAATTGAAGTCATGCTCAAACAAGGCAGCGGTCACATTCTCAATGTAAGCTCTCTTGCTGGCCTTGGTGGTGCACCGAAAGGCGCTGCTTACTCAGCGGCAAAACATGCTGTTATCGGCTTAACTAAAACAGCGGCGATTGAATATGCACGCAAAGGTATTCGAGCAAACTCAATATGCCCTTTCTATACCCCCACTAATATATTGAATATTGACGGTAAAATATCGCAAGAAGGCATTAATCAATTAGCGGTAGGTTGCCCGATGAAGCGCCTTGCCACGCCCCAAGAAATTGTTAATGCGATGCTATTAGTACTTTCACCAGGCAATACCTATATGACCGGCCAATCTATTGCTCTTGATGGTGGTGTGACGGCTTGGTAGTAACGCAAAAATTTAGCTATTAACTCATGATATAAAAAGGGCAATCTGATTGCCCTTTGATGTGAATAAGGAACTGTAAATGCAATCTCTGATGATGAATTCACAATTGATGATTTCAAACATTTTAAAACATGCCGAAAAGAACTACTCGAAACGTGAAATAGTCTCCGTTACCTCTGACAACCCACGCCACCGTTACACCTACAAGGATTTAGCGGTACGTACGCGCCAACTTGCGAACGCGCTTGAATCACTCGGAGCAAAATTCGGAGATCGTATTGGCACGCTGGCATGGAACGATTACCGCCATTTAGAACTTTATTACGCTGTTTCAGGCAGTGGTATGGTGTGCCACACCATCAACCCGAAATTATTTCCTGAGCAAGTTAACTACATTATCAATCACGCAGAAGACAGATTCATTTTTGTTGACGTGTTAGTCATGCCATTAGTGGAGGCGCTTGCCGCGCATTTACCGAAAGTAGAAGCGTTTATCGTGTTAACTAACAAAGTGAATATGCCGCAAACCACACTCGAAAATGTGCTGTGTTATGAAGAACTTATTGCGGAGCAATCAAGTGATTTTGAATGGCCTGAATTCGACGAGAACACAGCCAGTGGTATGTGCTACACCTCAGGCACCACAGGAAACCCTAAAGGTGTCGTGTACAGCCATCGTTCAACGTTATTGCACGCTTATGCAGGTGCACTACCAGATGTGACCAATGCATCTGGGCGAGAGACTGTGTTGCCTGTGGTACCTATGTTTCATGTCAATGCGTGGGGCTTACCTTACGCGACCATTATGACAGGCGCTAAATTAGTTATGCCAGGGCCTAAAATGGGTGACGGCGAAACCCTGCAAGACCTGATAGAAACTGAAAATGTTACCTTTAGCTCTGGCGTTCCTACGATCTGGTTGGCCTTGCTTGATTACTTAGATAAAAGTGGAAAGAAGGTTACTTCTCTTAGCAGAGTGACCGTAGGCGGCGCGGCTTGTCCTCGCGCCATCATCGAACGTTTCAAAGACAATCATGACACTATGGTGTACCAAGGTTGGGGCATGACAGAAACCAGCCCACTAGGAACATTCTTCGGTCTACAACCCGGTATGGAAGATTACACAGATGAGCAAATCACTGATCTGCAAACCATGCAAGGTCGCGGTGTGTTTGGTATCGAAATGCGGATCGTCGATGAGGACAACAATGAATTACCTTGGGATGGTGTCGCGTTTGGCGCATTAAAAGTCCGTGGCCCGTGGGTGATACGTGGCTATTACGGCATGTCACAAACACCTGGCGAGGAAGGCTGCCCAGTTGATGATAAAGGCTGGTTTGACACAGGTGATGTGGCAACCATTAATGCCGATGGTTATATGCAAATTACCGATCGCACCAAGGATGTGATCAAATCTGGCGGTGAATGGGTCAGCTCTATTGATATTGAAAATGCCGCGGTGAGTCACCCACACATTGCAGAAGCTGCAGCAATCGGCCGCTATCATCCGAAATGGACCGAACGACCATTGCTTATTGCTGTGCGCAAAGCCGACAGAGAAGCGTCCTCATCAGATATATTGAAGTTTTTAGCCGACAAACTACACAAGTGGTCTTTACCAGATGATGTGGTATTCGTCGACGAACTTCCGCATACCGCAACGGGTAAATTGAACAAACTAGCCCTGCGTAAAGCATTTGAGGATTATGAGTTTCCTGAACCGGTTAATATCCAAAAGTAACCCAGTCCACAGAAGTAACTATCTACATAAAAGGCTCAACAATGAGCCTTTTTGCTTTTCCCCTTCCGCTCTCGACGTTATTTTTCGAAACAAGTATTAACTTTTTGCTAGTTGCATTTTTGCTGTTTTCACCTAATCTGCGCGTCAAACAAATGCAGCCAAAGCGTTTACCATTGCATTTAGTTAAAAATATAATCAATAACAGGGATTTACTATGAATTTGATGCAACGATGCTTGAGCACTGCCCTTAGCGTGTTTTTAGCAACACAGGCGTTTGCCAGCGAAGAGGCCTATCGCCTAGGCAACAACGTAACACCTAGCTTTCAACAAATTTCACTGAAAATCGATCCTAACGAAGCGACGTTTAGCGGTGAAACCACCATCACAGTTACCATCGAAAATGCCACCGATGTGGTGCGTTTCTATCAACGTGATTTAGACGTGCATACAGCCGAATTGATTGACGGCCCGCGTCAAATCCCACTGACGGTAGAAAGCCAAGCCTATGATATTCAGCAAGGTAAGGCGCAAGAAGTGTTGCCCGCCAAAACCTATCAGTTGCATATGCAATTTACCGGCAAGGTGAATACCACCTCTGACGGTATGTATTTATCGGCGTTTGAGGGCAAAAACTACATTTTTACCCAGTTTGAAGACATGCATGCTCGGCGCGCATTCCCAGGGTTTGATGAGCCAAATTATAAGATACCCTATCAAATGACGATCACTTCGCCTGTGATCAACACGGTTATCTCCAACACCCCAGTGGAATCAACAACCCAAGCTGACGGTTGGCAAACCGTGGTGTTTAAAAAGACTAAACCCATGCCGAGCTACTTAGTGGCGTTTGCCGTGGGCGAAATGGATTCAGCTGAAATCACTGGATTATCCGTGCCCGGTAGGATTTACACTCCCAAAGGCCAAGCCCATCGTACAAAATTTGCTGTGGCGCAAACGCCCAAAATTTTGGATGCCTTAGAAGATTACTTCGGTACACCCTACCCCTACGAAAAACTCGATTTTATCGCCGTGCCTAATTTTACCCATGGCGCGATGGAAAACGCTGGCTTAGTCACTTATCGCAGTAGCTTACTACTGCTTGACGATGAGCCACGTTTGACTGAGCAAAGCGGCCCAACGAAAACGATCGCCCATGAGCTGGCGCACATGTGGTATGGCAACCTCGTCACTATGGCCTGGTGGGACGATTTATGGTTAAACGAAGCGTTCGCATCATGGATGGAAAGTAAAATAACCATGGCCCTTTACCCTGAGCAGAACACCCAAGCACAACTGGTGCAAGAAGGAGCATTTGGCGCCGATGCGAGCCCGACAACACGTGCAGTTAAAAAAGAAGTGCGCAGTCAAACCGACGTCATGGACGGCCTAGGCCTTAATTACAGCAAGGGTGAATCCGTGCTGCAAATGATTGAAGCGTTAGTGGGCGAAGCGCCGTTTCAAAAAGGTGTTCAACGCTACATGAAAAAACACGCTTGGGGTAATGCACAAGCAGATGACTTGTGGGAGGTACTCTCAACGGTCGCAGATTTTGATGTGCCAGCGTTAATGAAAACCTATTTAGAACAACCAGCCTACCCCTTAGTTAGCTTTGCTAAAAACGGCGATGTGAGCCAAAGCCGTTACCACTTGGCTGGCGCCGACGTTAACCCACAGACATGGATTGTGCCCCTTGCAATTACCTACAAGAAAAACGGCAAAATCATTCGCACACGCGTGTTTTTAGATAAAGCCAAAACGAATCTGCCCGAGTTGGCCCAAGCCCAGTGGATTTACCCTAACGATAATGCCATGGGTTATATGCGTTGGCAGATCCCTGAATCGCAATTGCATGCGCTACTCAATGACACGCATGCGCTGAACGCCAGGGAGAAAAAATCACTACTGTACAATTCAGATGCACTGCTCAATGCAGACAAAATCACCCTAGACCAACACATGGCGGTGCTTGATGCACTAGCGAAAGATGACGACCCAGTCGTTGCTCGCTCCGTGGTGGCATCGCTGAACGACCTTACCTATTTGGTTGATAACAACAATAAGGCCCTATTTGCGCAATTCTTAAATAGCAAACTAAGCCATTGGTTTGCGCGTTTAGGCACAGTTGAGAGCAAAGGTGACAGCAACGATAAAAGTCGCCTGCGTAATGCTGTGTTTGGCCTTCTTAGCCGTTACACGCAAAACAAAGACGTCATTGCACAGAGCAAACGCATCACCGAAAAATTCCTACAAGACGATACAAGTACAGGCCGAGCGATTGCCGGAAATGCTATGCGCAGCCTGGCGGTTAATGACGACAAGGGATGGTTTGACAAGTATCAGGCGGCGTATTTTGCCACTAATGATGCTAACACCCAGAGCGCAATCCGCTTCGGTATGTTATTCCCCGAGGCGGTGACTGTGCGCAAAGTACTTGATATGACCCTAAATGATGCCGTGAGCCCCGCCAACGTGCTTGGGTTTATTGCCACGGCCAGTCAAGCCAGAGAAAATCAGGATGTACTGTATCAATGGTTAGATGAAAACATGGAACAAGTGACCGCTAAAATGCCGGCCTATCATGTGGCGCGCATGCCTGAATATGTGTCAAGCAGTTGCAGTGAGCACAACATAGATTTGGCACAAGACTTTTACAGCAAACATAAAGACAAGTACGACGGAATGGCTCGCAGCTACGAGGTTGCGCAAGATGAATCGCAGCAATGCGTCACGTTAAAACAAGCTAATCAAGGTGCATTTAACCAGTACCTGCAAGGGGCCACCACTTACTTTTGACACACGGTACTTGTTCATTCAAAGCCACATTGGCAAGCAGTAACTGAAAAAGGCAGTCAGAGAATTCTGACTGCCTTTATATATTGCTTTTTACTATTCCTTTGGCTTCTCTTTGAAACGCTGTGCTCTATGTAAGGGCTAGGCCCTTTATAAGGAGCGATCGTAGGTGACGTTATCTTTCCTACCTAGCGCTATTATCGAGAACCGAGGGGTTATTGTGTCACCATAATAGCTTTAACATTAACAAATTCTTTGATACCAAATCCGCCGTGTTCACGACCGTAACCGCTGTCTTTCACCCCGCCAAATGGTAGATTTGGGTGTGCTAAGCCATAACCATTGATATTTATCATACCGGTATCGAACACATCACGGGCCAGCTTAATGGCTTTGTCTTCGTCTTGGCTGAAAATACCGCCACCCAAGCCATAGCGTGAGTCATTAGCGATACGCATCGCATCTTCATCATCTTTGGCTTTAATTAATGACGCTACTGGGCCGAACAGTTCATCATCATAGGCTGGTGAGCCAGGCTGAACGTTCTCAAGCACGGTAGCGGGATAAAAGTAACCTTTACGGTCTGGTACTTCACCGCCTGTTAAACAGGTCGCACCCGCTTTGATTGATTCGCTCACTTGATCATGAAGTTTGTCACGTAAGTCTTCTCTCGCCATAGGACCAATGTCAGTGCCTTCTAAATTTGGATCGTCCATTTTGATATTTTTCATGGCATCGACGAACGCCGCTTTAAATGCGTCGTAATTTTTTTCGGTCACAATAAAGCGTTTAGCCGATACACACGTTTCACCGTTATTGATAACACGGCCCAGTACGCAAGCTTCAACGGCCACTTTGATGTCTGCATCATCTAGCACCACATAGGCATCATTACTGCCCAGTTCAAGCACCGAGATTTTCACGTTTTCCGCAGCAGATGCACCAACTTTTTTACCAACACCGTCACTACCAGTAAACGATACACCACGTACTTTGGGGTGTTTAATCAGTTCACTTGCAGCCTCGCCATCAATTAACAGTGATTGATAAACATTTTTTGGGAAACCAGCTTCTTCGTACATTTCTTGAATTTTGACTGCCATACCAAATACGTTAGCCGCATGTTTAAGGACTGTTGCGTTACCTGCCATCAAGTTAGATGCGCTGTAACGGATCACTTGATATAAAGGGAAGTTCCAAGGCTGAATGCCTAGCACCACGCCAATGGGGCGATAACTGACAATCGCTTTTCCTTGCTCGTACTCACGCTCTTCATCGGCAAGTATTTCTGGCCCTTGTTCTGCACTATAACGGCAAATTGAGGCACACAATTCGACCTCTTGGTAGCCTTGCTCTTTCACTTTACCCATTTCATCTATCATTAGGGTAACAAGCTCTTCTTTATTGGCATCTATCACATCTGCCATCTTGTTTAGCAGTTTTGCACGCTCTGCGCTGCTGGTGAGCTTCCACTGCTGGAATGCCTCATCCGCATTATCGACAGCTTTAACCGCTTCATCGGTGGATAACAGCGTGTATTCTTTTAGCTGCTCTTCGGTAGTCGGGTTAATCGTTTTAACTGTGTTTGACATAATCTCTCTCCTAAAATGAATTGAATGTGGAGTCGAGGTTCGAGGGAGCAAATGAAACGCCAAGAAAGATTTTGCGTGAGTGTCTAATCTAAAAAAAGGCGTTCAGAGCACGCCATTAAAGAGCTGTAGCAAACGTAATAAAATGTGTATTGAGAAAACACGAATAGTCTGTGCTCAACATCAACGGGTTGACATGGGTGAATGCAGTAAATGTTACAAGGCTTCACTGTAAAGTCTTTAGGCCTGGTTAGCGTTTACAACTTATTCCTTATCTGTATTGAACTAAAAGTGCGGAAGCACTCTATTTCGCCCGCAGCCTAAACCGACAAGCGCGCAACATACACTGGCTAGTGCGCACATCCATAAACTGCCAGACCAATCGCCAATAGAGGAATAGAAATAGCCCGCTAGCATAGGCCCAAGCGCTGCTAGCGAATAACCAAATGATTGAGCCATGCCTGACAAAGATGCTGCCTGCAAGGCGTTTTGGCTTCTAAAGCTAATGAACGACAAACCTAAGATAAAGCAGCCGCCTGAGCTAAAACCAACAAGTACAGTCCATAAAAAGGCGAACGTTGGTGCGTACAACAACCCAAGAATGCTTACGGCGCCTAATATAGATATAAACACCGCGGGGATCCGTTGGTCTTTCAATCTTGCTAAAATCGGTATTAGCACGAAGCCAGGAACAGCTGATGCAAACTGCAACCAGCCATGAAGTACCCCGGCATACACCTGTGAATAACCGGCATCAACTAGAATATTGGGCAACCAACCAATCAGCACATAAGTCATAAAAGAATTCAGCCCGAGGAATATTGTCACCTGCCAAGCCAGTGAAAAGTGCCATACCTTGTTAGGTTTGGCTGAATGAGGCGCTACCCTTTCGTTCGTTTCTGCTACGCCAGCATCAGGCATAGTGCGCGTGGTTAACCGCGGTAGCCATAACACTATGCTAAAAACAGTCACAATGGAAAATACCCCTAAAGCACCTTGCCAGTGAAGGGCCTCGATATTTGCCAGTGGAGTGACTAAACCCGAAAAACCACCCGAGAAAATCCCCATAGCGAGCACGTAGCACGACGTCATCATGGCCACACGCGCGGCAAAGTCACGTTTAATTAAGCTAGGCAACAGCACATTGCCGATGGCGATCCCTACGCCAATAACGGCTGTGGCAATGTATAGCATCCATACAGAGTCGATTAACCTCAGCCCTATACCTGCTGCAATACACAGCAATGCGATGAATATCGCACTTTCGATACCAATCTTCCTAGCCAATGCGGCTGCCATAGGAGATGCAATGGCAAACGCAATGAGGGGCAACGTTGTTAACATGCCTGCCTGAGTGTTGCTTAATGTGAAAGTGTGAATAATGTGCTCAAGAATGGGTGCAATACCCGTGATGGGTGCACGTAAATTCGCCGCAACAAACAGAATGCCTGCGACCAACACAAAAGAAGACGCCACGATTTTGTTGGGGATTACCCGCCCTAGCCCGCTTATAAATCCCACTTTTATTCTCTTTGGTTTATCCCGCTCTTGCCAAGCGTTCGGTGAGTAAAAGACACGCGCCTCATGCCAACGCGTCTCTAACTAAAATAGACAGTCGTAGGATTTATAGCCGCTAATTACAGCGCCTATTCTAAGCCAAGCCTCAAATTTAGGATGAAGATGTACAACTGCGGGTATTATAAAAGGTCGCAAGTGCTTATAATTTATAAATCAAGACAACATATAACTAAATACTGACAAATGAGTTTATTGAATTTTATACAGTGGGATGATTTGCAGCAGTTTGAGGCGATGCCTCAGCCCGTAGTTGCGCGTATTGAGAAGGTGAATAGCAGTCATGAATTGCCGCTGCACACCCATTCGAAGGGCCAACTCATACTCGCACTGCACGGACATGTCACCTGTGAAGTACAGGGAAAAATGTGGATGGTACCAACTCAAAGCGCAATTTGGATACCCCCTCATATTATTCACAGCAATCGCGCTTCTGATCATGCTGAACTGTGTCACGTATTTATTCAACCAGGCGAACTGCGCATGCCTGACCAAACCTGCACTTTCGCATTGAGTATATTGGGCAAAGAACTGATTTGTCATTTTGCCAAGCAAGATCAGCATTATCCACACTTTAGCCCGACAAACAGATTAGCTCAGGTTCTAATTGACGTCGTTAGTGAATCGCCCCAACAAACCATGGATTTACCTTTGCCCAGTCACCCCACTGTCGCCAAGCTAGCCCAGCTGCTTTTGTCTTGCCCTGATGACAGAAAAACCTTACCCCAATGGGCGAGCTATTTTGCTACGACACCGCGCACATTAGCGCGTTTAATCAAGCGTGAAACGGGTATGACGTTTGGCCACTGGCGAGCTCAACTGCACGTGATCATTGCAGTGCAAAAACTGATGACAAACATGCCAGTACAAAGAGTATCCGAATACCTAGGTTACAGTTCTGTTAGTGCTTTTATTACTATGTTTAAAAATATTCTTGGAGAATCGCCAAAGCGATATATGAAGCAGCGAGTTGAGTAGTCATGATAAATAGATGAGACATTTCGCCAAACGCCAGCATTTTATTCATCTTGTAAAAACGATTAGTCCTCGGCGCCCAGTGTTGAACCAAAAGCATAAAGAGCGAACATGAATTTTTGGGACTTAATGATCAACGTTATTTCTTATCCAACTTATCATCTTGGGGTATAGATCGGTGATTTTATCGTCGATGGGTCTGTTGATATACTGCCGAATAAGTTCTTCGTTGAAACCCTTAAACTTATAAAACCCTCTTTTTTCGACCATGAAGCGTTCGATATAGCTTTTGCTAAAAGCGTAATCCTCAGCCGAATAATGTTCCCTCGCATACAAAGAAAATATCGACCATGTCATGTACTCGTTAAATACTAAATACGGTTTATTGTACCCACCGCCCTTGTACCATGGCGCTAAATCTATAAAAGCAGCGTTAATATCATCAATATACTGATCGGAGATTGGATTAACATAGGTATGATCTATTTCGGTAAAGAATGAACGTGTGAACTTCATCCACTGAATAGAACATGCTTCGTGCTCACTCTCATTGCGATTAGGCGCACTGACGAACATAATTGATTCTTTGAAATCATTGTTATCAAACATGCGAGAACTATTATTGCCAGGCCCCAATGGTGAAAAAAAGATTCGATAGCTTTGATACCTCGCCGGAAAGTGAGATTCTAGCCATTGCCAAATCGTTTTTGGCTGAGCGCCTAGCTCGAATACCTCACTTAATTGTGAATAATATCCACGGTGTTGTTGATAGAACTTCCTAAAGTCACTCTTTCTCGCAAAATCCTCTAACAAAGCCTTATTGTCTTCGATAGCGTCATCCGCCCTAAAACCCTTGTATACAGCCGAACGCGCTATTGTATCCCCGTCAAAGGCATATGCTGGGCCATTTTCAACTAACGAGTAATAATTAATCTCATTAAGCGTACGGAAAATTGGGTGATTTTTAAAAGGCGAAAACCATGTTAATACATCAGCGTAATACCACCCTTTTGAATGCATTCTGTAATGTGTTTCGTGATACTTATCAGCTAAAGCAAGTACGATATTATTCAGCTCATACACTTCTGGTGTCTCTATGCTAACTTTGCCCTCATTCATTTAAATATATTCTTGATCATAATCGGCGGGCTGAGTCTGCATGTTGAAAACAATGGTTTTAACTTTTTGCCCTAACTGCAAATGTACTCGCTGCAACTCATTTTCTTGAGCTCGTACAAGTAAGCTACTAGCGTTATATTTAATTTCAGCCTGCGGTATGCTGCCCCAATAGGTCAAATTAAAGTTTTTGGTTTCAGCTAACGAGTTGAAGTTCAGCGCCTGACTAAAAAAGCGGTCGGTGATCAATTCGAATTCTGGCTTTTCCAGAGCTATATAGTGCTCAGCCGCATAAGCTCTCAAACCTATGAAAATAGCCAATACAAAAAATGCGTATTTCAATCCGATACCCTCCTCTAGGGTGCGTAACGAACGTCATTTGGGGGCGATTACTCACCTAAATCGATTTTCGATACCAGTTGGCGTACTTCATCAGGCGTTAATGGTCTAACAAGTCGAGCCACTTCGCTTCCAGCGCGCAGCAATATCAAAGTCGGCCACAGTTTTACCTTGAATTTACGGCCCAAAGGTTTGCCCTTTCCATCATAAATTTTTATATGCCTTAGCCCAGCGTGTTCAGCAACGACTTCTTCTATGGCTGGCCTTGCTGCCTGACAATGGCCGCACCAAGGCGCGCCAAAATCAAGTAATATATCACCAGACAACGCCTGTAATTCATCGAAGGTGAATGTCTCTTCTTCGTATACAGAATTAGATCTAATATCTTTAACGTTCATATCATTTACTCCCTAATATGAGTTTATCCATCACTAAGTGAAGCTCTGCTGATGTCAGTAAACAGCGGCTACTAGTGTGCTCGTTATGAGGAAGGTTAGCGTAAAATCTATACTCAGAGATACTAAAATGTGGATGGCCAACAAAACGCGCCATAATAATCGAATTAGGTACACAGCAAATGATGAATGCGTTCAAACGCCACACCCATCATCAACGGCTGTGAGGAATGACGAAAGCCAAAGCGTTGTTGAAACGCGCGTAAGACATTGCAATTAACACATCTAATGCTTCTCTTGTAGCGTAGGCGTTTGCCTAAAAACTGACCTGACGCGCCGTTTTCTTCCGCAACACTTAATATTCCAGTAAAAATCCCCAATCATTCAAATCAAAAGTACTTTGGCGCTTATTGATGGGTATTTGCCCCTAAGCAGAAGAGTTTTTTATACGATTCTAAAGATGGCTGTCTTTGTTATTATTTATAAAGATGGCTGTCTTTGTTATTATTTAAGTTTTTTAATGTCTATGTAAGTTAATTTTCAAAAAGCATATTGAAACTCTGCATTATCAGGAAAGGGATAAACAACTACCTTTTCAGCTATTTCTATCCTGAATTTTTCATAGAACATAGGGTGAATTACACACTTATCTTCCGCAGTAATAGCTAAACGATCTTTTATCGTATATTCAAAATCAGCTTCTATAATGTGAGAAGTTTCATTTCTTTTTCTTATTACGCCAACAATTCCAAGCTCAGAAATTATTTGTTTGAATCTTGTTCGAGAATATTCACCGTTTGGCCACTCTGATGCAGTTCGTTGAGCTATCCGATCAAGATACTTTCCTTCAAATACATTAGGTACGCCGCTAAGTGCATCCAGAATTTTATTTACATTTGGGTAAACAGTAGAATAAGAGTTGATAACACCGTTTGCGAGTGTTATTGCGGTCTCTTTAACGATTGAAATCATATCCCTAGGCAGGGATTTAAATTCTGGATATACCTTTTCTTTAATCGCATTTCTTGCAATAGCATTACACAGAACGACTATCTGTCTCGGTCTCATTTGGGTATGCCCGAATTCAGATAATAAGTGCACCACTCATGGTTAATTGGGGATAGACGAACA
>OJDH01000376.1_pt1 | contig 21172 bp, 15 predicted proteins | sample 1592761 | NCBI WGS metagenome assembly OJDH01 (sample SAMN05416855, study PRJEB24817) | seawater metagenome | isolation source: Sea water | place: Canada:Atlantic | collected 2013-11
CAATTAGAGAAAGTGTAATTATTCAATAAAGAAATTCATTAAATTTAATATCTAAAAAAGTAAAAAATATTCATTCAAAAACAATGATATAAATAAACATGCAAAAAAATTAATCTTTACATTAATTTATCTCCTTTACTTCTTTAATAAATGGGAATACATTCGCAAAAAATAACCAATGACCAATTAAAACCGTCCCGACACGCATAGAGCCACTAAGCTATATTAAGTGCAGACTAATGAAGGTAAACGTGAACGTAAATAGCTGTGAGCCAGTCAAAAATAGCACTTTCGTCCCAGTAGTGGGGTTGTCGTTTTTTGCTGTCGCGTCCGGATTCTTAATGAGCCTTATTCCTCTCTCATTATCTTCATTCGGTCTTGATGAGTCGCTCGTTCCTTGGCTTGCCAGTATTTTTTACTTTGGCCTGCTCATCGGTGCAACTTGTATAGAAAGCGTTGTGGCAAAAACTGGGCACAGAGTGGCATTTATCCTGTTCTTGTCTTTGTTGATCTCGACTATTGTCTTAATGCTCAGCCTTCCAAGCGCAACAACTTGGTTACTGGCGCGATTTATTGCAGGTTTTGCTGTTGCAGGTATTTTCGTTGTCGTCGAGTCTTGGTTACTGATGGCTGATAGCGCGAAACAAAGAGCTAAGCGTTTAGGTCTATACATGACCTCTCTCTATGGCGGCAGCGCTTTAGGCCAACTGGGTATTGGCCCTGTCGGAATCGATGGAGTATTACCTTATTTATTCGTGCTAGGGCTACTCATGCTGGCAATATTGCCTCCGCTATTGATTAAAAACGGGCAGCCTAAAAACGAACACAACCTGAAAATGAAGCTCAGTGAAATAAAGAAGCTTAGCCGCCCTGCGATATTAGGCTGTCTCGTTTCAGGACTGTTGCTTGGACCAATATACGGGTTAATGCCTGTTTATATTACCAATCAGACCGGTTCAGCAGAACAAACTGGAATTCTAATGGCCACCATCATTTTAGGTGGCATGTTAGTCCAACCACTTGTGAGCTATTTATCGCCTAAGATGAGCAAAAGCTTATTGATGGCACTATTTTGTTTGTTCGGTGCACTCGCTGTAATGGGCATTTTAGAATCAAAGTCATTTATGGTGCTCAGTGCAAGCTACTTACTACTAGGCGCTTGTAGTTTCGCGCTATACCCAATCGCCATCACGCTTGCTTGTGATGCGATACAGATGGAAAAAATAGTCTCAGCAACGGAGATAATGCTGTTGAGCTACAGTGTTGGCTCAGTGTTAGGCCCTTTATTGGCATCGAATCTATCTGATTCACCTAATGCTTTGATCTTCTATTTAGGCGGTTGCTTAATTACCACTTGCCTCTATATGTTTATTAAGAGCAGTGAAAAAATCCACACTGGGCAGACCCCCATTGCTGGCGCTTAATTCTAATACGTAAAAACAGGAGGCTTAACAGCCTCCTTTTTTATTCCTTCTATTCACCCTCTCTACCTCACTCATCCCCTGAGAAAACTCCACCTTTATCCAACGCTAAAAAGTTAAACATGTAGTAGCAACGCAAATCGGAGTCTCACATTTGCGACACTCGGCCAACTCCAAATTTTTAACCATCTGATAAATTTACTGATCTTTTTTGGTTCGAAAATTGCCTTATCTATCTATTAGAAGATGCAAATTACGCAAGAAAAAAATATTCGAATGTAATGAGCAAATGCGAATTCAAATCAAAAATAAAAGTGGTAGGTAACAACTATGAGTCAGCAAACATTCCCAGATTTTGACACCTTGATGAAAATGGCAAAAAACAATCCAGAACAACTTGAACATTTACTCAGGGAAGAAGTTAACGAAGTGATAGGCAGTGCATCGGAGCAGCATCACCATCGTCTTAGAGGATTACAGTTTCAAGTGGATGCTCAGCGAATAATCGCTAAAAACCCAATGGACTCTTGTATCCGTATTTCACAGATGATGCACCAATCTTTAGGTGAACTGCATACGACACTTAATGAATTTTCCGAGCAACACGATCACAGCAATTGGGTTTTAAATGATCTGTCAGATAAACAACATGATGTTAGTGACATTATTCATTTCCAACAAAACAAACATTCCCCTGAAGCAACATGATTTTCTAGCATCTCCTAAAGTGGGTAAGCATTGGAACGCTAATGCCCACTTTAATAATCAGCGAGTAACACAATGGGAAGGTTTCAAAAGATGATGAAACCTTAACTCATGGGGCTTTATCACTGATCTGTTCACACCCTATACCATCAGCCAAAAACCTATATTAACTCCTCTCATTTCAATAAATTTCCCTCCCCATTTCATGACTTTCCTACACTTAAAACAAAATTACTTACACAAAATAAGTAGCATTCATATTCTTGACTATAATTTGAACAAGTGTTGAAAAATAAAAATTTTAAAACAACAATCCAGACACTTTAGCGAGAAGTAACTGACATAGAAATGTCATCACCATCTTCCTTTAGAAATGATACCGATTAAGAGGTAAACAGACATGACCGGGTTTATAAAAAACTTCTTTTCTTCATCAAATAAGCCATCTGCCGCCGATGAAGAACGCGATAAGCTAAGAGAAAAACAGATGCAAGAAGCCATCACAGCAGCGGGTAACAAAGCCGTTGAAAAAGTTCTCGGTCAATCTGTAGATTCTGTGATCATGATAAATGATCAGAATATTGTTACTTTTATCAATGATTCTGCGATAAAAATGTGGGGATACACCAAAGAGGAGGTGATCGGAAAGAACGTAAAAATGCTCGTTCCTAAAGAGATCCAAGCCAACCACGATAACTTTGTGAATAAAAATAGACGTACCCGTGAAGACATCATTGTCGGTACCAGCCGCGATGTAGAACTGGTACGTAAAGACGGTTCAAAAACATGGATAAACCTAGCCCTTTCCAGATTAGAAAGTGATGATGGTGTTGGTTACGTTGGCTTTGCTCGAGATATCAGTGCACAACGTCAAGCTAGAGAAACCATGCAACAAGTACTTGAACAGGCTCTCGATGGCGTCATTAGCATCGATAGCAATAACATCGTCACCTTCATGAACTCAGCCGCAGAAAAACTATGGGGCATATCCAGAGAGACCGTTATTGGCAACAACGTGAAAATGCTGGTGCCTAATGAGATAAAAGCTAGCCACGATTCTTTAGTTAATGCCAATCGCAGTACAGGGATTAATAAGATCGTCGGAACCAGCCGAGATATAGACTTAATCCGCCCCGACGGTGACACTATCCAGGCAAATCTATCCCTATGTAAAGTAGAGGTTGGTGGAGAGATAGGATACACCGCATTTGTACGTGACATTACCGAAGCTAAATTGGCACAGGAAGCGATAGATCAAACCTTAGAGCAAGCCTTAGACAGCGTAGTCTCTATAGATGACCACAATATTGTCACCATGTTCAATAAGGCTGCTGAAGAGCTGTGGGGCTACAAACGACATGAGGTCATTGGACAGAATGTCAAAATGTTAGTGCCGATGGAGCTTCAGGCCAACCATGACAACTTAGTCAATGCGAACCGAAATACAGGCGTCAATAAAATTGTCGGCACTGTCCGTGAAGTCCCCGTATTCTGTAAAGATGGCAGTAAGAAGTGGGGATCGCTTTCACTTTCCAAAGTCGAGGTCAGTGGACGCATTTTATATACCGCCTTCCTAAGGGACGTCACTGAAGAAGTAGAGATGCGCGATGGCATGAATGAGATCATGGCCAATGTCGCCAAGTCCAGTAGTGAAATCGCCGATATCGCTAAAGTGATCGATGGGATCTCAAATCAAACCAACTTGCTCGCACTCAATGCCGCCATTGAAGCTGCACGCGCCGGAGAACATGGACGAGGATTCGCGGTGGTTGCTGATGAAGTTCGCCAACTGGCCTCTCGCTCATCAGAATCTGTGACTGAGATAAACAAACTTTCCGAAGAAACTCAGCGATTCTTACAAGACCTCGCCGTCAATCTCAAACTCGATCAATCATAATGCACTAAAAAGCCCCTCTCACTGACTCAAGTGAGAGGGGCTTTTTTTACTCAAAAATCAATAAGCGGCCATAGCTCAACGAGTAGATTTTATTAGCCATAAACACACAAATATGCCGTTTGAACCGAGACTTTCACTTGAAACTTAGCGTCTCCCACCACATCAAACTTATCGCCCGCTTTGAAAGTCTGCCATTCATCATTGCCAGGCAATAACACGGTCAACGCTCCCGATATAACATGCATCACTTCTGGTGCCGCCGTACCGAACTCATAATCACCCGCTTCCATCACGCCGACTGACGCTGGTTTGTCTTCGCCTTGAAAACCAATGGACTTAACCTGCCCTTCAAAATATTCATTTACGGCTAACATGTTATCTCTCTCAAATAGAATAATCTTACTCGCGAGATATACCATAAAACTGGGTCATTGGCAGTAAAGCTTTGGCTCAGTAATTCTAAAACAGTGACTACACAATCAGATCGCTAAATCCAGTACGCTAAAAATGCAGATCTTTAGCTTTTTGTGAACTTATAGATAAACCTATCCATTTTACCACGGGTCTCATCTTCGAACACATTCACCGCTCTATTGTCATCAGGGTTTCTCAGATAAAAAGCTTCCTCAACGAGTTTAAAACCTGCTTCTTCCATCTGATATTTAACGATATTGGAATCAATTCTGTGGGTTGAATTTGCCGCGTCATAACCAGAACCTTTTACTGCCTCATGATCAATAATGATAAATACGCCGTTGTCCTTCAGCGAGGCTCTCACCTTGGCTAACGCCGCTTTATGATCAACGGCCTGTTCGCAAAACTCGGTTTTCTTACCAGTAAAAGTGAGCGATGAACGATAGTGATCCCGTTGCAATTGTTACAGAGCATTACAACCTCTTAATCTCCCTAGCACACATACAAAACCCAAGTGATTGATATTATTTGTGACACACGAGGTAAAAGAGCGGAGTTAACGATGAGCTAAGTTCGTAAAATTTTGGAACTCTGCCCAAAACACATGACTAAACAACTGCCTAATTGTATACTTCTACATCGACAACGCAGTGACTCATTGATCTTCACATTTAATACTTTAGTTCTTTCTATATAAGCCTTTGCCACAACTGTGTTCTTCATCACGATTTTCACTCTTTATAACTAATAACATTCGCGATGTATGTATATTGAAAACGCTCAACATAAGCTTGATACCATTAGGCTTTTTTTACACTAGAGAAACAATTATATTCAGTCATCAATTAATTTGAGAGTAGTATGAATAACGATAATAAAGATGCCACACCAGGTTTAAACCGTCGAAGTTTTTTAAAAACATCTACAGGATTAGCACTTGCCGGTGCGGGCACTATGATGTTTCCATCAGTTGCTGCAGCCAAAGGAGATGAGCAAGAACTAACACAATTTAGAGGCCACAATTCAGATAAACGGTTATGGAAAAAGGTTCGCAAAGAGTTTGTACTCAATAAGCGCACAACTTACATGAACGTAGGCACATCAGGCTCTATGCCAAAGAGCATTTTAAAGTCTTACGCCCGTACCAATGAGATGATTTCAGCTAATCCTTGGCAAAGTAACGTACCGACAATTGAGTTAGCAAAACAGGTTGCACCTGGGTTTGGTGCTTATGACCACGAACTGGTATTAAACCGTAATACCACTGACGGAATGAACAGCATTATTAATGGTCTTCAATTTGAAGAAGGCGATGTCATTCTAACCACACATCATGAGCACGGTGCTGTAAAAATACCGCTTAAGCATGTTAGTGATCGTTATAATGTTGAAGTTGTAGAGATTGAGATCCCTGTATATACAGGCAATAACACCGTATCTGAAGATGACTTCGTTAATGTATTTGCAGATGCTGTTGCTGAGTACGGTAACCGAGTACGCCTGATTGTCTTCTCTCACATCACCTACACCACTGGCACCACCTTGCCAGCCAAGCGTATCTGTCAGGAAGTCGCTATTCCAAATCGCATTGTGACTCTCATCGATGGCGCACATACTCCGGGTATGCTTAACCTCGATTTCCATGATATTGACTGCGACTTCTACTCAGGTGCAGGCCATAAATGGCAATGTGGCCCAGGCGCCACTGGTATCCTTTATGTTCGTGACAATGCGCAGCGTTTAGCCGAATACTGGAGTGACCGCAATACTCCACTTTGGTGCATCAACTCGTCATCTTCCTCTACAGAGCTACAAGCTAAGCTGCAATCAGTAGGTCAAGATAACTATCCAGCTAAGCAAGCCTTAGCCGATTGCTGTGTCATGTGGGAAGAGATTGGTCGAGACGTCATTGAAGAACGCGTACTGGACCTGAGTGAGTTATGTAAGGAAGAGCTATTCGACACCTTCCCGTTTGCAAACTTCTATGCGCCTAACATTCGTGAATTATCAAGCGGTTTAACCACCTTTAACCCTTTTTATGATCAACATGACGGCGAGCTTTTAACCGAGTTCCGCGATCGTTTACACGAAGAATATGGCTATATTGTACGTACAACCTCTTTCTACAATAAGAAAGATGACATGCAAAAGATCCACACCATTCGTATCTCGACTCACCTATTCCACGATGAAGATGATGTGGAAGGATTAGTGAAAGCGATGAAACGCCTATATCGAAATATGGTGTAATCAACCTTCTGATTAACCATAAAAAAACGGCCTTGAGACATACTCAAGGCCGTTTTATTATCTGGTTAGTGATGCCTATCGATATTGGCTTTTATGCGATGGCGCTGCAAACCTCTTGGTCCAAAAGCTGCTGTGTAAATACCTCTGCAGTAACAGGGCGGCTAAAGAGGAACCCTTGACCAAACTCACAGCCATGACTCTGCAAGAATTCAACTTGGTGCTCATCTTCAATCCCTTCGGCGACGACTTTTAACTCCAAGGATTTAGCCATCGCTAGAATCGCCGTTACCAGCGCTCTGTCCGCTTTACTTGACGCCATCTTATTAATAAAAGCCCGATCAATTTTCAATTTAGAAAATGAGAACTTCTGCAAGTAACTTAACGCAGAATAGCCAGTACCAAAATCATCGATTGAAAGCTCAACACCCAACTGTTTAAGATAGGCCAGCATGTTCATTAAGGTATTATCTTCCTCAATCAACAAGCCTTCAGTCACCTCCATATCTAACTTGTCAGCAGGTAGACCAGTTTGCGCCAACACCTCTACAATTCTGGCCTGTAACTGCTCACAATAGCGGAACTGCACGCTGGAGAAATTGATCGCGATCTTAATCGGACTGATTTTTTGCCAATGGGCGGCTTGCTCACAGGCCGTCATTAACACAATATCTCCAAGCTTATGAATTAAGCCATTTTTCTCCGATAGAGGAATAAATTCTTCTGGAGAAACAACCCCTAACTCACTGTCAGTCCAACGCATCAGCGCTTCGGCGCCAACGATTCTGCCACTGGCGAGATCTAAAATGGGTTGATAGTAAATTTCAATGTCATCCGAGTTTATCGCCTGATGTAAACGCCCATTAAGGGTCAATTTACGCTGCACATCTAGGTTCATATTCTCGTTATAAAAACTAAAGCCATTACGTCCCGCATCTTTAGCACGATACAACGCAATGTCGGCTTTCTTGAGCAATGTGGCTGCACTGTTTCCATCTTGCGGGTAAATAGACATACCAATGCTCGTAGATACAAAGAACTCATGGCCATCAATCTCGAATCCTTGTTCAAAGAGTCCGAGTATTAAACTTGCCTGCATTTTTGCCATATCTTGGTGGGACAACTCAGGAATAATAATTAAGAATTCATCCCCACCAAATCTTGCGACGGTATCGCTATTTCGCACTGAATTTAACAAGCGTTTACTGGTTTGCTTTAAGAGATCATCTCCCGCCTGATGCCCCACAGTATCATTGACCTGTTTAAAGTTATCCAGATCCAAAAACATCACCAACACCTTAGTCTGATTAGACTGAGCTGTAGTAATTGCTTTATCTAGCTTAGTCATACTATGAGTTCGATTCGATAACCCTGTCAGTTCGTCATGGGCAGCTTGATAAGCCAATTTATTCTCTGACGTTTTACGCTTTTTAACCTCATCGACAAGTAACACATTCTGATTCGTCAGCTCCTGCTGCTGCTCTGATGAGACTACTATTTGGGTTTGTAATACTAAATTCGCGTTATTGACCCGCATTAAATAGAGTAATCCCAGCATGACCGGCACTGCCAACAAAGATATCGCCGCAATAAACCAAGCCGAGGTAAAAATATCCTGTTCATTAACAGGCTCAAACCAACTTCTTAATTTAAAAGGAGTGCCTGCAATGTCTTTCTCAAAATAGATATCATGAGCTGAAATACTAATGTGGCCTTGCTGCTCTATGGATTGAATAGAGCTACTCCTCAAACCACGCAATGCAGGCTTAAACGCATCGAGTGGCTTAAGTGAATTCCACACTAATATATCGCCAAGCGGTGTCGCCAACTTTAAACAGCTACCACTACTGACGTGCTCTTGGGTTGAGAGTTGGTGAATGACGACATCATTATTGATCTCAGCAATCAAGACTCCCACAGGTTTACCCTGAAGATATATCGTGTTGAGCAAGGTGATCGAAGGCCCATTAGGAGTCGATAACATCACGATTCTAGTACCTGTATGCTCCATCACTTTCATCGGGATCTGACTGACATCGAATAGCGCATTAGGATCGGTATCGGCTATTACCGTCTCACCAAAACCAACAACCAGTAACCTTTGGTAGATTTTATGATGATCTATCTCGCTCGTCTCAACAAAAGTATTGATTGTCTTCCTGAGGTTAAACAAACTCGACCCGAGTCCGTACTGCAATGACATGCCAGCCGCAAGGTTAGAAAAGTAGGTATTGAATTCGATGTTGGTAGCAAGGTTTGCGATATTCTCCTGGCTCACATCGAAGAAGAAACTTAAATTATCAGTGTAATTACTGACTTTAAGATCCAAAGCGTTATTTTGAGACTCTTGTAATCGGCTTTGACCTAAATTCGTCACGGTCAGGATTAAAAAGAGATAAGCAGTTAAAAGAATGCCAGCGATAATAATGGCAGTTCGACGGTTAAACCATTTCTTTATGTTCATAATATCTATTAGGATTCTATCGCAGATGAAAAGTAGTCTTGGTAGTAATGAAACACACTTGGATAGTATTTTTTAATGAGTTTTTTGTAACTTCCATCGGCCCTAATCTGTTTTAAATACGCATTAAACGCTTCTCTTAGCTTAGGTGAGTCTTTTCTAAATCCCATCGCCATTCTTTGCTCCTCAGACATAGGACCAATCACCTTTATCTGACTTGGCCACTTTTCCAGTGCAATGAGTGAATCGGCGATATCTAACAGCGTCATTTCCGCTTCTTTATTTAAGATAGCTGGCACCATTTCATTTAGCTGCAGTCGCTTAGCGGGTAATATCACATTGGCACCAGTGGCATAAAGGTCATACAAATCAGGATCGAGGCACGACTGCTTCATTGCGAGCACATCTCTACCATAAATTAATGCTTTAACAGCGGTAATGTCGTAACTCATTGAGCCAGTAGGAACGATAGGATCAAGTTCGGACTCAGTGCGGGCAATTAACCAAACAGCGGAGGGGAAGTAGTCATCAGAGAAATCAATAATCTCTTCTCGCCAATCTAAAATGGTCACACCGTGAGCCATCACATCGCCTTCAATGGCTTGCTGTTCAGAATACACCACTTGATTATCGATAAACTGACCATTACGCCCAGTTAGCTTGCCAAAAACATTATTCCAAGTCGCGGGGATAAACTGATATTCAACTCCCAAATGCTTTGCAAAATTTTGCATCAATTCAATATCTAAACCACTATGAGAATTCTTGCTGCCTTCGGTATACTGAGTGACAAAACTCGCATAGGGGACACCAAGATGACGAAGTACTCCCTCCGCTTGGATCTCTTCCAAATCTCGCGCCATCACTTGAATCGAAATGCCACCTAAGAAGATCAAAAAAAGGCACTTTGTGATTAACTTAGATAGAGCAAAAAATCGCATTGTTAATATCTCTTTGTTTGTTTTGGAAATAAGATAAATTCGGCAAGCAGTATACATTTCAAGCCCATATTTACAACGATACCCCCCTCACTTTGAGACATCTTGAACAGAAAAAAATCTGCTGAAATCCAGTCATAACAATCCAGCTTAAAGTCACCAAATTAATCACGTAGAGTCGGACACAAACACAACAACTGATCAAGATTTAACCACTTAAGTTAACCGCAATAAACACGCTGAGTAGTCAACTGTACATTCAGTTCGAATTTAATACAAATATTTAGTGTCGATGTAATTTTAATGACGCTGTCACTGTGCTTGTATTTCAGTCAAAACCAGCCAAAAATGTCATAATGAATGACTATTGAGACACACTCACCTTCTCAACAATAATCATCTCCAGTGGCACATCATCATGACCATCTTTGGAGGTAGTTTTCACTTTCGCCATCTTGTTAATCACATCCATACCGACGCTTACCTTACCAAAAACGGCATAACCCCAGCCTAAATTGGTGGTGGCGGTATAATCTAAAAATGCGTTATCTGCCAAATTAATAAAGAACTGTCCCGTGGCCGAATGCGGCGCATCAGTTCTCGCCATTGCCAGTGTGCCGATCACATTCTTTAGTCCCTTGTTGGCTTCATTGACAATAGCCGCTCGCGTGGTCTTCTCATCCATGTCAGCAGTAAAGCCGCCACCCTGTATCATGAACCCCTTAATCACCCGATGAAAAATAGTCCCATCGTAAAAACCTTCCTCGCAATATCTCAGAAAGTTCTTTGCACTCACAGGCGCATGTTCAAAATCGAGTTCAATCTCGATATCACCAAAATTGGTGGTAAAAATAATCATAGAGATCCTTATTTCAACTGGAATAAATTAAGTCGACTAACACCAATAGCCAAACATCATCCTCACTTAAACACCGTAAAGGAAAGCCTCACCTTAATGATGAGGCTAGTGTTATCACTAATATATAGCGACTGGTTTATTGCACAAACCACGCATCTTTCCATGCGCTACCCGTTCCAGGTGCATAGTGAGTTGCAGATCCACCACACCAACCACTGTTAGGCCATGGACGACATTGATAGACGCCACCAGCATTGGTTACCACATCACCAGCTTGATACTGAGTGCCTGACATGTACTCAGGATAATCACCACCTTCACCGTCTTCTTCAGTCAAGTTCACTGCGACCCGATACATGAGGTTGTCAGCTTTAGCCTCAACCAATACCTCGTAGCTGCCCGCTGTTAAGTTAGCAGCCGATAACGTTAGTGCTCCCTCACTGCTTAACTCAATCTCAGCCTGAGCAAAAGTGTCACTGCCTTGCACTAGGCTTGCGCTCACCATCATGGTTTGGCTCACACTAACCGAGAAGTGGATATCAACCGCGCCTTGTTCGAGCTGGTAACGAGAAGCAAGTCCAGTCACATCCAGTGTTGGTTTTACAACAGGTGGAATACCACTGTCGCAATCGCTGTCACCTTTTGAGGTCCAAACACCCCATTCACCGGTCGTGCTAGGCTCGTTACCCTGTGTCCACCAACCCGCAAGCCAACTCTGGCTGTGATGACTGACAGTCTCACCGCCAAGGTAAACCTTAGTGCCATCCCATGCGTTATCACAAACAGCACCTTGCTCTTTAACCGTCACGATGCGTTCAGCACGAGAGACTTGCCCAGCACTATCAGTCACACGGTACACCAGTGGATACTGACCGATATGATTGATATTAACCTCACCTTCAACGGAGATATTTGCCGTTAAATCACCATCTTCAGCATCAATAGCACTGACGCCTGCCATGGCATTAAATACGCTGCCTAAAGTAATCGTGATATCGGCAACGCCAGAGAACTCAGGTTTGGTGTTATACACCTCAACAGTACGAACTTGTTCAGTGACATTGTCGTCGCTATCTGCAACCTTATATGTCAGCGGGTACAGCCCTAACTCATGAGTATTAACCGCACCCTCTATTTGGATATCTGCACTGATATCGCCATCTTCCATATCGCGAGCATTGACCCCTGCTAAGGCATCAAAATGGCCACCAAGCTTGACTCGAGTATCACTCAAGCCAGAAAAAATAGGTTTACCGTTATCCGGCTCTGGCGGAAGAATATCTTGACCATGAATAAACGGACCATATGCCTTAATAAATGACTCTTGGTAAGTTTGCCCAGCGGAGTTCTGTCCCATGTCCCAGTTAATGGACCATGTCATCACACCCCGTAAAGGCTGACCTTGCTGCTTTAATTGATTGAATGCGGCATATAACTTCTGCGGATCTGGAATAAATCCAGTTGCAGCAGCGTCGATATTGGTAGGAATACCAAACACTAATTTATCGTGAGGGATTTGAGTAAATCCGTTAGTGCCGTTAGCCAGAGCATCTGCAATGTGGTAAATAAATTCCTGCTTAAGGTTATCGTTATTTTGAGCTATCCAGCCCAAACCTTCGATATAGATACCATCGCCACCTTGATTATAAAATTGGGGGTTTATCCAATCATAATAACCGTCTAATGCAGTAATGTAGGGGACATACTTGCCGCCACTGGTGAGATAAGGAAACTCTGGCGCCATGGTGATCAAGAAGTTTTTGTTCTGAGCACGGTAGTAATCTTTAACGATGCGCAGTGCGCTAGGAATAACCACCTGATTATCGGCTGCTGTCACCGCAGCTTGCTCTAAATCAATATCGAGTCCATCGAAACCATACTGTTCAACAAGACGGATAATTTCATCGGCTAAATCTTGCTCTTGACCAAGTCGCAACTCAATATGAGCATCCGCACCACCAAGGGCAATCAAGACGGAACGTCCCTGACGGTTAAGCTCACTAATTTGGTCGATAAACTGACTTTCGGTTAAACCAATTTCAGGATCAAGCTTGAAGGTAGGAATGGTGCCAACGGCGCCATAAACTTTCATAAAAGACACATCAACAACGTTGTATTGCGGATCGATGTCAGCAAGTGACACACAAGGGGCAACGCCACCTTTATAACCCGCACCACCGCACCAGTTATGCCAATAGCCAACAACCACACCAGACTCCGGATTGACCATATCACTACCATTGGCTACAGCCGGTAACGACAAGGAGCTAATTGCCAATGCAATGCCAGATCCAACGAGGTTGAGAGTAAACGATTTCATTAAACTATGCCTTTTCATTCAATAGAGAAAAGTGACAGGCATGCCTACGGCGCAACCTACGTCACTTGAGGTAACCCCACTACCCTAGGGTTATACCCCTTAGGCTGGATGCTTTGCGTCACATGCTTTCACATGTTTTGCCTTTTCATCAAATGCTGTATTGCACCAATAAAAATCTTGATGATTATTATCTTTAATACTTATTTTGTAAATGAAAATCCACTTAGCCAAACACTCACTTCATTAGGATTTCTCACTCACTAACGTAGCCGAAAAGTAGCAATGTTAGCGAAATACGCTATTAAGTCGCTTCAGTAAAAATAGGAATAGGAACCGATATCACAACTTTATTAAATATTTGATTAAATTGAATAATACTATTTTCAAGCGAGATTAACTTAGCTGATAATAGCTTTGTCATCATGACTGATAACAAAGCTCTTAATGGCGATAACCTGAAAATAAATATAAAAACAACCTGCCTTCCAAGGAACTGTATTAATGAAAAAAACTCTTCTTGCTGCTCTGTGCATGATATCTCCTTTAGCCTTTTCGGCGAATGAATTAGTGTACTTACACTATGATGAAGCTGTTGATGGTGCTAATGATTACCAGAAGCATATTAAAATCAACATGGATCTATCTGGAAATTTAATTATTGGTAAAACTGAAGACGGCTCAATTATTTCTGGGATTGTTGAAAACACTGCTAATAGCTACATTGGATCTGGTGACAAACCAAGATTTAGATTTGAAATCCATCAAGGTGACACCAGAAATTGGTACTTTGGTCGTATCGATAATAACTATTGGGAAGGTGTGTGGTATGGACCAAATGGTCAACAAGGGGACTTTACTTTTCATTCCGATGTATTGACTAAAGATATTCCTACGTTCGTCAATATCACCTCATATTATGCTGACAATATTTTTGACACAGGTGAAAACAGTGTAAATAATAATCTTAACTCAAACTTCTTAGTCGATTCTGATAATCTAGAACCCATTTATGAAGCTGAATTTTCCCCTAATACAGGTATTTTCGTGCAAACCGACACCGGGTTTGGTGGAACACCTTTTCCGATGTCATTCTATGTAGACTTTAACAAACCATTAAAGCTAAAAACCTTTAGATTAGGTTCCTTTAATAATGGTGAAGGTACCAGGTTAACCTCATTTAGTGTTGATGCTTGGAAAGAGGGAGTTTGGAAAACCGTAGGTAACTATCAATTCGCCCCGATTGAGCTAGCCCCTTTCTATCAACGACAAGAGTTCACGTTACCCCATACGACTTATACCGACAGGATAAGAATATCGGCCAAGGGAACATCTGATCACTCAGCAGGTGGCAAAGTGGTCATGTGGGGACTGTCATTTAAATAGTCCCCTCATCACTTCGATAAGCTTATTTGAAACTAACCTCTGCATGCGCGAGGTTAGTTTTATCACAAATGTCAGTGCTTACTAACTTATGTCATTAATTGTTTGATGCTCAATCACTAAGCCTTCGACTTCATCGTGTATTTTTTGATCACGAAAGCCCATATGTACCAACTGTTTGCCCAGCACCCTAGAAAGCTTAACCATATCTTGGCATACATCACACACCAAGAAGTAATCAGGGGTGAAGCGCCAAACCGTAATGAAAAACAATGACGCTAATTCGGTTTCCTTGTACAAGCTCCATTGCCTTTCCTCACCACAGCGTTGGCAATGGCAAGTCATTAAAGGCTCTATCAACTCATACTTTTTGTCCATGCCGACAAGAAATAACATGCTCAATCTCCATTAAATTACTCCGATTTAGCCAATGATTTATTGTCTATTGAAACATAAAAATGAGCCTCGGGTAAGCAATCTCACACTAAGTAGTTGCAACCTGTTTGATTAACCAATAGGCAATAAAAGGCCAGGGTTAATGCTAAATACCGTAAATGAAGGAGCATGCTTATTAACATAATCTTATGAATAGTTAGATATTAGTGTTTATAAAATGACTCAATATTAAATTAAAATATTTAGTTACATTATCTTCAAATGGTACATATAATAAAGTCAATATAGAAAATAGCATATCTAATTACCTTTAAAATAAAACAAAACCCCTTACCTACAACCTGTAATTAACTTGAATATTACATTCCGTGATACATTCGTTATAAAATGCATCACTCCACGTGAAGTATAATATTTTTTTAGCCGTAGAATCATCCCACGTTATTAATATTAATAGTAAGGGATTATTTTGGATATATATGTTCAACATAGAAAATTCAATATAAAGCAGACTCTATTATTTGCTTTATTATTAAATACACCAATATTAACTCACGCTGAGGAGGTTAAAAATAGCACCATTGATGATTATCTTACATTAGGCACCACTGACAGTATTTATGGCAGTGATGATTTTTACGCGCATGATAGAACTCAAATTGGCAATCAAATAAAAACCTTTATTCCCCCCTTATTAACTCCCGCAGTCACTCAACATGCGTATGTTTTACCACCAGGAGCGTTTCGGTTAGATTTCTCTCAACGGTATATCTCTTTGGATGGAAATGATTTTTTTAAAGATGGAACCCCTAATACTGATGTATTCAGTAATTTTGAAGTTAATCGGCAGTTATCCGATCTCGATCTATTTTATGGCTTCGATTTAAACACAAAGTACCTCCATAGTTTTACACTACGAGTTAACATACCCTACCGTACTGTAGAAACAAACGGCTCAGTTAACCCTAATGGCCAACCCTTCATCAGCTTAGAAAATGCCGGTAGCTCTTCTCATATCGGTGACGTTGGTGTCTTTTTAAAGAAGAAAATTCTCGATCAAGCCAATAGTGGCTTTGGTTTAGCCATGGTTGGCGCGGTTTTCTTACCCACTGGTAGCAACGAAGCAACCTTTGGCAGTAATGGTCGAATTAGTGCTCGACGTCCACAGCCTCCCAACACTGTCGCAGCCCAAGGTTTTGACGCCGTACAACGGGCAAATGTTGCCAATGGTACTTGGGGAGATGGTCGCTGTTTCTTCAGAAATTTCAATATTGATAATAGGGAGCTGTGTAATAACAATCCCGCTTTTAGCGCACCTTCTGCCGCAGTACAAAGCTTCGCGCCAGGTGGCAGCAACTTCGACAACTCCTTTGTTGGAGATTTCCCCTTTAACAATGGTGTTTTTGGCCGGTTTTCAGCAGATGGTCGCCTGCCTTCCATTTTACAGTCAGGAACGGGATCGACCAGTTTCTTAGTGGGGGCTTTTTTAACGAAGCAATTCTCGGAGAATAGCTTCATTGGACGCTCGGCATTACACGGTGGATTTAGCCATAAATTTGTTTCAGAAGATGATGGAATAGACCCTGGTGATATCACCACCTATTTCACCTCTTTCGTTAAACCTATCTACAAGGATTACTTGTCGCTGGATTTAAGCTTAATCGCTTTCGATCGCGAAGAAGACAGCTACGCTGGCAATATTCCAGAGCCAGAAATTCATACCTGTGTCGCCGAAGATCTTGGCGTGATCAGCAACTGTGGCAGTGTGGGTGAAGAGGCCTTTGTGTTTGATGTTGGCCATCGTCCTGGATTTTCAGGTGGGTTAACGGGGTTTGTCGCACCGTCTCTAATTTTTAGCCCTAATCCTCAATTGCGTTTCACCCTTTCATCACTCTTCCGCGTTATTGAACCTGATTTAGGTCCAGCACCAGAAGCTGTTTTCCGTTTCTCTATCAGTACGATTCTTTAAGCTAAGGAAGCGCATAAAATGAAAAATAAACAATTTATTATCAAGATATTTTGTATTTCTATCACCAGTGCATTTATCACCCAAGCATTAGCTAAGAACTACATATTAACGCCTGATCAGCGAACCGTGGCGATTAAAGGCGGCTTCTCACAACCTGACTTGTCGCAATATCGTTCAAGCATTGACAGCAAAATAATTGATCGTACTTTCTATACCAATGAAGCGACCTTCATGGCAAATGAAGGTTATAAAACCGGAATGGAAGGCTATAACGACATGGTGAAAGCCAGCTTTCCTATTGCCTATAAAAGAGCATTTCAATGGGTCACAGCCCGTGAAATGTACTTCTATGCGCGCTATTTACTGGATTATATTGGCGGACGTAGCCACTCCGGTGTGCATATGGTGCATGGTCCATATTTCAGCATGAAAGCAGACAAGCACAGCCAGTTTAACAAATTAGTGCGTGACCGAGGTGAGCGTCAATTTTCAAACAAAGACATTCTATTAGGGATGGATTTACCCCTTGTGTATCAACGAACTGGATTCCCACGCGTGTTCGATGATATTCAACCAACCTACTTACAATACAAGTCGGTACAACCTTTTTTCACTGGTCAGTTAGACAATACCGACAGTTTCGACGACCCAATAAGTGGCAAAAAAGGAGGCTGGGGAGTCCCTAATACCTACTTCAACGACTTGCCTCAACGCTTTGATCATGGCGACATGGACACCACCTTTAACTTAGGTGCCATGGGACAGTTCGTAAAACGCCGATCACAATGGTTAGACCGATTCTTCCAAGCCAATCACAGGGGCACAACCCATATATCCAAGCATAAAGAGGTGCCGCTATTAGGTAATGATGCTGAAGAGGGCATGCGTGGTTGGGGGCTCACCATGAGTGCCTTGAACGCCATGCTGCAGGTTAAATCATCCATGTTTACCGATGGTGAAAAACTCATCGGCGTCAATACCGATACCTATGATCCTAAAAATGGCTTTAAATACCTTCCCCATGAAATAAAGCCAAACCTATTATGGGTGGGAGACATTCCTGAGCGGGTTTGGGCCATGGATATCCAAGACCCAAGTAGCCAATTATGGGATCAAGCATCTTGGGTATGGGCAACGTCAGCCTATGCTGTTGCTGCAAATCGTCGTGGTGACTTTTTCACAGATAATCCCCCAGTAGATGGCGGTTTAGTCGAAAAGCGTACAGGGTTACTTGCCGAATCAATTGGTAATGCCGTCTTTAGTAACATTCAAGCAATGCACACAGATAACAATATACTTGTGTCTCAATGGCATCCGGAAAAAGGTAAAGGCTCAACCATTACATTAAAAGATATGGCAATGGCACTGGTCGCCATCAATGATATGGCACAGTCATGGCAAAATATGGCGCGTAAACCAGAGCTGGTTCAACAAGCAAAAACACTACTGGTCAATAACGCCGACTTTTTAATTAAGGTGCAAAACCCTAATGGCAGTTTTAACAGTAGTTACAGCACATCAGGGCAAGCACAGGGGAAAAATGGTCTTGCTGTATCGCAATTTGAAGGGATCCGAGCATTAATTGCAGCTTATTACTCCAGTCGTGATGATAAATATCTCACTGCAGCACGAAAAACCTACAACCATGTTAACCGCGATTACTGGCAAGTCAAAGATGGGGTTTATCGCAGTGAATTAAACAATGATATTGCCACCGTCACCCCCTATTCAGTGGGCGTAACCATGGCAGCCTTACGTGAAGTGATGTTTACCACCCCAAGCTATTTACTTGAAGACCAAGTAGAACACATGACACGTTGGTGGATTCAAACCGTTAACCAAAGCGGCTTATTGTTGTCAGAGCACCAATCCACCGGTGAGGTTTTCACTGGATATGGTACAGGCGATGACGATGCTGATGGCATCCCCTATGTGAGTAAAGCTCATGGTGAATACGGCGCAGCTCCTGTTATGGCCGCTGTTGTGAAAATTAACCTTGGTTCAGCATCAAATGCCGCGTTTAATGCTATCGAAGGTGATACTTACCAAGGCGATAATCTTGACCATGTCGCCATGAACTTTTCACTGGCGCAGCATCCCTCACTTAAACATGCACCCCAGTTAGCACTCACCAACCAAGGTGTTGAGGGTTTAGTAAACCGTTCGGATCTGGTGCGTACTGACGGTTCGCACATTCCGTTGCAACCATCAAAACCCATACTTATCGGTAAAGGCACACAACATGACCTAAGCGGTAAGCAAATTTTTGAAGCAAACTGCATGCTTTGTCATGGCCAAAACGGTGAAGGTATTGATGGCAAACCGTTGAAGAACTTTATGGGATACCCTGCGGCGACAATGGAAGCGTTCATTTTTTCTGGTAACCCCACCGCATCAATGCCCGCTTTTGGTATTGGTAATAATGACAAAGTCGGTGGCACGCTGACCAAAGACGAAATTAAACGGGTTGTCAGCTATGTACAAAGCAATAGCTTTAAGCATAACTACGCTGAATCGCAAAAAGGCCACATCATTAAAGGCTTTCAGGCGAAGGATATTTGGTTCTATCTATCTCGTTATAATGTGCAACATCAAGGAGAGAAGATGATTGACGCCAGCATTGCTCAGCAATACATAGAGCAAATGCAAAACCCTGCAAAGGTCAAAGCGACTCAATATGAAAATATTCAACGCAGTAAGCCTGATGCAGAAGTGACTCAGGCCGATATGCCTCAATAGAGATTCATATTGATTAACCACTCTATGTCATCCGTAAAATCAAAAGGAGCTTGCAGCTTACTCAGCAAGCTCCTTCTGGAGCCGGAAGCCTTTCTTGAATGCTATACATCACTCCAAAACTTATCGATTCAACGATTAAAACAGAGCTTTACAAAACGCTGCATCCATTAACTTATGTAGTAATACCAGCCCATTAATCATCACAATATCAAATACATCTAACAAACTAGAGTAAATACTTATATAAACGACAATTAAAATATTAATTAGATATTATAATAACCAATAAAAAATTAATCACACTAGCATTTACAACAATCAGAATAGCGTTCTAATTAATGAAAAATCACAAACATTAAATAACTTTATATATTATTACCACCGTGCTTTAATAAGATTATGAAAAATGACCTAAAATGAGGTTCAACTCTGTCACTACCTGAATTTAAAATAACACAACTACGCCACTTCGTTTGGGTTTATGAGTTAAAAGGCTTTCATACAGCAGCAAGAAAAGCATGCCGAACTCAGCCAGCAATATCATTATCAATACGGGATTTGGAAAATAAACTAGACACTGCGCTATTTGAGAAAACAAATACTAAGGACACTGTGTTGACGCCTTTCGGTAAATATTTTTTACCTAAAGCAAAAGAACTTATTTTCCATCATGATAATATGGCTTTAGATATGGCACTGATGTGTGAGCATAAAATAGGACATTTACGCCTTGCTTCGCTTCCCTCCATTGCTAGCCGGATATTGCCCGAGTTATTATCAACATTTATTAGTCATGCGCCTAATCTTCGAATCAGTTTTTACGATGATAATTCTGAGGCCATATTAAAAAAAGTTGAAAGGCAGCAAGTAGATATTGGTATTGCAAGTTTACCTTATGAAAATGAACATACTGATATTAATTTTACCCCAATATGGAAGGATCAACTCGGTGTGGTATGCCATAAAAATAACCCTCTTGCAAAAGAAACTGAACTTCATTGGAAAAATCTGCGTAAATTGCGATTGATTCGAAATGGAACTTCTCGCCTTTTAGAAGGCACAGAGGCGAAATCTTTACTAAATGGTTCACAGTTATTTATCTCTACGATGATTTCATTAACTGCGATGCTAGAATCTGGACTTGGAATCACGACCTTACCTTGGTTTGCTTTTCCTAAGAACAACAAAAAACTGCGATTTATACCACTTAAAAGTCCTAATGTGATACGTCATACTGGGATAGTTCAGCTCAAGAACAAGTCCTTATCACCTGCAGCATCTGCGCTAGTACATTTTATTTTGAAAAATAATACAATCCCTGAATAAACTTACACAAATGGTCAATCAACCGTAGCCTTCAAGATCGATATAATACCAATCAGTATAAAGATTTGATCGCTCAGCGAGAGTTTAGCGGTGCTGAGGC
>OJDH01000380.1_pt1 | contig 21106 bp, 22 predicted proteins | sample 1592761 | NCBI WGS metagenome assembly OJDH01 (sample SAMN05416855, study PRJEB24817) | seawater metagenome | isolation source: Sea water | place: Canada:Atlantic | collected 2013-11
GCCTGTAAGGAGTGTTTTTGGCTGCCTACTTCTGCGTTGAATGAACTCATAAGGGGATAACCATTATGTCATCCATTCGCCTTGAATTAGTTTGCCAAAAAAACTCTGAGTAGATCAACTTCTTATACTGATTAGTATAATGGCAAGTCTATAAATTTGAGGAGATAAGTAATGGCTGAGCAAGTTGAAGTTAAAATCCCTGGCAGTGTGTGGAAAGTGCTGGTGGAAGTGGGGGATAAAGTAGAGGCGGGAGATGTACTCTTTATTCTTGAGGTGATGAAAACCGAAGTCCCTCATGAAGCGCCTATTGCGGGAGAAATCACAAAAATATTCATTGGGGAGGGCAGTATTGTCGATGCTCAAGATCCTGCGATAGAGATCAGTTAGTAACAATGTGGGTCCTATTTTTTGTGAACCGATTTGTCTTCTAAAAGTGAATTGGATTAAAAACGTTAACTGATGAAAGAACAAGCCGTCGCCTAAATGTTGATGACTAACCAATAGGCATTTGTTCTTTTGTTGATTGATTCACCTCTATCTGCCTCTTTTCCTCTATTTTCATTTTATCCTGTCGTCATTTTGTACATCTGAACAGTGAAATTAGCCTGTTTCTCATATAGATTTGTATTACTCTGTTTACTCATTTCAATGTGTGCTATTTTGCACGACTTTTTATTTGGCAATTTCACTTTGAGGCACTTTAATGTTTGTTGGTTTTGATTATGGTAGTGCAAATTGCGCCATTGGCGTTATGGAAGAAAGTGGTGTGAGATTACTGCCTTTGGCAGCTGGATCTAACTATTTAACGTCAACTCTCTATGCCTTAGACAGGGAGTTGATTGCTGAGGCTGTGTATCAACAGATGCCAACTGCGCTTAAAGCAGATTATGCAAAAGCGCGCGCAGGACAACTCACTCGTGCGCGTAATGCTCGCCGGGAATTAGATTTAGAGCCAAATGAACAGGCTGTTTTTGTGGGTGAACGTGCGGTTAACGCGTATTTAGAGATGCCTGAAGAGGGCTTTTATGTCCGTTCACCTAAATCTTTTTTAGGGGCGACAGGACTTAGAACTGAGCAGATTGCCCTGTTTGAAGACATTGTCACCATGATGATGTTGTATATCAAGCAGCAGGCAGAGTCCCTTGAGGGGTTAAACAGTAAAGGCGCTATAACACATGCTGTGATTGGTCGTCCGGTCAATTTCCAAGGGATAGGCGGTGAAGAGAGTAATCAGCAGGCTGAAACAATATTGCGACTTGCAGCCAAACGTGCAGGCTTTACCGATGTCGATTTTCTATTCGAACCGTTAGCAGCGGGTATGGATTTTGAAGCTAGCTTGACTGAAGACAAGATAGTGCTGGTGGTCGATGTGGGCGGTGGTACAACGGATTGCTCTGTGGTTAAGATGGGGCCATCTCATATGGAATCGAAGGAGCGAAGCCAAGATTTTCTCGGCCATAGCGGTCAACGAGTTGGTGGTAACGATCTAGATATCGCCTTATCGATGAAAGCGTTTATGTCACATTTAGGCCTAGGTTGTCATATGGCTAATGGGTTGCCTGTTCCAAGTAAACCTTTCTGGAACGCGGTGGCGGTGAATGATATTAGTGCACAGCGTGATTTTTCATCACTGAACTCTCGTAAGACTATTGAAGAATTAATTAAAGAGGCGAAGCGCCCTGAGTTACTCAAACGTCTGTTGAAAGTGCAGAAAGAGCAGTTGGGTTACCGTATTGTCCGCAGTGCTGAACAGGTCAAAATCAGCTTGTCTGATACAGATACTGTAACGACAAACCTGGATTATGTTTGTCCAAATCTTGATGCCGAAGTGACCCAAGCGCTCTTTAAAGAGGCGATTGAACTGCCGAGTGCAAAAATAGAAGCCTTGATGAAACAAGCACTGGAAATGGCGGGAGTCATGCCTGATGTTATCTATGTCACTGGCGGCACAGCAAGAAGCCCAGCCATATACGATAGGATTGCTGCTATGCATCCCGAAACACCCATTGTCGTTGGCGATCACTTTGGTAGTGTCACGGCAGGATTAACGCGTTGGGCACAAAAGGTGTTTGCTTAACCTTATTTTGAACAGTATGTTAGCTCGATAACTTTCGAGTTAACTCAGCACTTTATTAAGGACGAAGATGAAAGGTCTTAAATCAGTCACAAAGTTGTCGCTAGCCGTTTCAGTGTTATTGGGCCTTAGTGCTTGCGGTGGAGATGATGTCGGTAAAATAAGCCTAGGCATGTTCACCACCAAAGATGTGATTATCGATGCTAAGCATGATCCTAAAATCCCTGGGGTGACCTGTCACATTAGTCGCATTGAAGCTAACTTAAGTTTGGCTGATCCTTCTGATATGAGTATCTCTTGTCGTCAAACAGGGCCTATTACCGCCGCTGAAATAGCGAACATTGATAAAAGTAAAAATGGCGAGATTGTCTTTAAACAGTCACTGAGTGTGCTATTTAAAACGTTAAAAGTGCGCCGTATTTATGATGCTGAAAATCAAACTTTACTTTATCTTTCTTACTCGACCAAAGAGACCAACGGTAGCCATAAGCATGCGTTATCGACTGTGCCTCTTTATGGAACCGCAGCTTGGATAAAAGGTGGGGTCCCAAAAGGAGATAACTAAGTCTTTTTTCTTTCTTGTGACTCATCAACATCGAGTTTTATATGAATAACAAGATAAGGTAAGTCGATGAAGCGTGTTGTGATTATCGGTTCGAGCTGCAGCGGAAAATCAACCTTTGCGAAGCAGCTAGCTGACAAATTGGCGGTTACACATATAGAGTTAGATCAATTGCATTGGTTGCCTGATTGGGTGGAACGTCCTGATCCGGAGTTTAGAGGGTTAGTGGATAAAGCGAGTGCAGCTGAGCGTTGGGTTATCGATGGCAATTACTCTGTAGCGCGGGATATATTTTGGCCGCGTGCAACCACCATTATTTGGTTGAATCACTCTTTCCCGCTTGTGTTGTACCGCGCAGTGACTCGGTCAATCCATCGCTCATCGACTAAGAAACCCTTGTTTGCGGGAAATATTGAAACATTCAGGCATAGCTTTTTTAGCCGTGAGTCGATTATCCTGTGGGTGTTAAAAACCTTTCATACCAAGCGTGCTCGATACGTTAACTTACTAGCATCTGATGAACTTAGAGGCATCAATATCATCGAATTAAGCGGTCAAAAACAGGTGGACGCTTTTTTAGATAATGTTTAACCCAGATGACAGACAATAAAAAGGCCGCTGAATGCGGCCTTTTTATTGTCTGATAGCGAAGTGGATTACTTCACTCGCATACCAGGTTGTGCACCTTCATGTGGCTCTAAGATCCATAGATCTTTATTACCAGGTCCAGCAGCAAGTACCATGCCTTCTGACATACCAAAACGCATCTTACGTGGTGCAAGATTTGCCACCATGACGGTCAGTTTGCCTTCTAGATCTTCAGGAGCATAAGCAGACTTAATGCCAGCAAAGACCTGCTTGGTCTCGCCGCCTAAATCAAGCTGAAGTTTAAGCAGCTTGTTGGCTTCGGGTACATGTTCAGCTTTCGCGATACGCGCAATACGAAGATCGATTTTTGCGAAGTCTTCAAAGCTTATCTCTGCTGAGATAGGATCGCTTTCAAGTGGGCTACGAGTATCAATCGGTGTATCTGTTTGGGCTGATACACTGTCAGCTTTCGCCGCTTTCTTACCGTCAACTTGATTGGCATCTGTGGTGGCAAGTAAGTTGTCTTTCGAGGCTTCGATGATCGCTTCGATATTCTTCATATCAACACGTTGCATTAAGGCTTTGAACTTGGCAATTTCGTGACCAGCAAGATCGGCATTCAAGTTGTCCCACGTCAGTGGGAATTGTAAGAAGGCTTCAACATCATCAGCAAGCTTTGGCAGCACTGGCTTCAGGTAAGTCACCAAGATGCGGAACAAGTTAAGGGCATTCGAGCAAACCTGATGCGCTTCCTCTTGCTTAGCTTCATCTTTGATTAATTGCCATGGCGCAGCGTCTGCAACATAGGCGTTAGCGAGATCGGCAAGCGCCATGATTTCACGCATCGCTTTACCAAACTCACGATTTTCATATAACTCGGCGATCAGCGTTTGCTTGCCTAAGAATGTCTGTTCAAGAGTGGTATCGGCAACTTTAGCTAGCTTGCCATCGAAACGCTTGCTGATAAAGCCTGCAGTACGTGACGCTAGGTTAACCAATTTTCCGACGAGATCTGAATTCACCCGTTGAGCAAAATCTTCAAGGTTAAGATCGAGATCGTCAATACGATTACTTAGCTTCGCGGCATAGTAATAACGTAGATATTCAGGATCCAGATTATCAAGGTATGTACGCGCTTTGATAAACGTGCCTTTCGATTTTGACATCTTAGCGCCGTTAACCGTCACATAACCGTGAGCGTAAACACTTGTCGGCTTACGGTAACCAGCACCTTCAAGCATGGCTGGCCAGAATAAACTGTGGAAGTTAACGATATCTTTACCGATGAAGTGATACACCTCAGCGGTTGAGTCTTTAGCCCAGAAATCATCAAAATTAAGATCTTCACGTCTATCACATAGGTTTTTAAATGACCCCATGTAACCGATAGGCGCATCTAGCCACACGTAGAAATACTTGCCTGGTGCATCAGGGATCTCAAAACCAAAGTAAGGTGCATCACGACTGATGTCCCACTGTTGCAGGCCTTGGTCAAACCATTCGCCAAGTTTATTCGCGATCTCTTCTTGAATGGCACCAGAGCGGGTCCATTCATTGAGCATGGTTTCAAATGCTGGCAGGTCGAAGAAGAAATGCTCTGAGTCCTTCATGATTGGCGTTGCGCCCGATACGGCTGATTTAGGGTTGATCAAATCCGTAGGGTTATAGGTTGCACCACAGTTGTCGCAGTTATCGCCGTACTGATCTTCACTCTTACATTTAGGGCAAGTGCCTTTGACGAAGCGATCAGGAAGAAACATCGACTTTTCTGGATCAAATAGCTGCGAGATGGTGCGAGTCTTAATGTAGCCAGCATCACGTAACTTGAGGTAAATCTCACTCGAAAGTTCGCGGTTCTCAACACTGTGTGTGCTGTGGAAGTTGTCAAACTGAATATTGAAATCAGCAAAATCCTGCTGATGCTCTTTGTTCACTTGAGCAATCATCTCTTCAGGCTCAATACCCATCTGTTGAGCTTTCAACATGATCGGTGTGCCATGGGCATCATCTGCACAGATATAGTGACATTCATGTCCACGAAGCTTTTGGAATCGTGACCAAATATCAGTTTGAATATATTCCAGCATATGGCCTAAGTGGATAGGTCCGTTTGCGTACGGAAGTGCGCTTGTCACTAAGATTTTACGTTGTGAATTTGCCATCTTGTCTCAAAATCAGTTAGGTGCCCAAAAAGATTGGCGTAGATACTAACCGATCCCCGTAAGAGTTTCATCAAAACATGCGCTAAGTGAGCTAAATGTACGCGAATATTATTGGCTTTTTCTGATACAATCGAGCAAATTATTTGTAGGGGGTTGCACCTTTGTCTTCAGCTTCTCAGAATTATCGTCTTAGTGACGAGCTTCTCGGCCCTGTTTTGGCCATTTTGGACGCGTATCAAGATCCGTATTTAGCACAAGGATTAGTCAGTGCTGGTTGCGTAACTAAATTATCAATCGATGGTAAACGTCTCCAATTAGGACTCTGTTACCCCTATCCCTGTATGACGCAATATCGTGACACTGTGATGGCAATAACCAAAAAACTTGCCGTACTTGATGCGATTGATGAAGTCGAATGTGAAATTGATTTTCAGCCTGCTAGTTTCTCTGCAATTGGCAGTGTTAAGCCTTTGGCCAACGTCAAGCAAGTGATTGCTGTTGCCTCTGGTAAAGGTGGTGTGGGTAAATCAACGACTGCAGTCAACTTAGCGCTTGCGTTAGCAGCTGAAGGGGCTCAAGTGGGCATTTTGGATGCGGACATCTACGGCCCATCTATTCCTATTATGCTAGGCGTGACAGATTTTAAACCTGTATCTGCAGATGGTAAAATGATGTCTGCGGCAACGGCTCACGGTATCTCGGCTCAATCTATTGGTTTTATGTTAGCCGATGATGAAGCCGCTGTGTGGCGTGGTCCTATGGCGGCTGGTGCTTTGGCTCAACTGTTAAATGAGACATTGTGGCCTGATCTTGATTATTTAGTCATCGATATGCCACCGGGAACCGGTGATATTCAGTTGACCTTATCTCAAAAAGTGCCAGTGACAGGTGCTATCGTGGTGACTACTCCTCAAGATATCGCCCTTGCCGATGCCAAGAAAGGCATTAGCATGTTCCAAAAGGTCAATATTCCGGTGTTAGGCATCGTTGAAAACATGAGTTTTCATATGTGCAGCGAATGTGGACATAAAGAACATCCATTTGGTAGCCATGGTGGTAGCAAAATGGCTGAGCGTTATCACGTTCCGCTATTAGGCGAATTACCGCTGAAACTCAATATTCGTGAAGATGTCGACAAAGGTATTCCTACCGTTGTTGCTTCACCAGACAGTGAAGTTGCCGCTCTTTATCGTGAAATTGCGAGAAAAGTTGGTGCGCAACTCGCATTAACACAAGTACAATCCAGTGTATCAATTAGTATTTCAGATGAAGAATAAGGTAACATCAGCATGAACTCTCAATGTGTCATTATCGGTATCGCGGGTGCTTCTGCATCAGGTAAAAGTTTAATTGCAAAGACGATATTCGAGGAGTTGTGCCGTGATCTAGGTACTGATCAGATTGGTGTTATCGCCGAAGATGCCTATTACAGAGATCAAGGCCATCTGTCGATGGAAGAGCGAGTGTTGACCAACTATGATCACCCTAAAGCGTTAGATCATGAGTTGTTATGCCAACATCTTCGGGCACTTAAAACAGGTGAGGCTGTAGAGATACCCACTTATAGCTATAACGAACACACGCGTATGACAGACACCATTAAGATGACGCCTAAGAAAGTGATCATCTTAGAGGGGATCTTGTTGTTGACCGATCCAGCTCTTAGGGGGTTGATGGATGCAAGTGTATTTATGGATACACCGTTAGATATCTGCTTTATGCGCAGACTATCGCGTGATGTGGCAGAACGTGGCCGTACTATGGAGTCTGTTATGGCGCAATACACTGAAACGGTACGTCCTATGTTCCTTCAGTTTATTGATCCTTCAAAGCAATATGCAGATATCATCGTCCCTCGTGGTGGTAAAAACCGCATCGCGACTGATATTTTAAAAACACGAATCCAGCATCTGTTAGCTAAGTAATCTAGGTAAAGTAACTTAGATTTAGTGCTGTCTATTTTCTTAATGATTAAGTAAATAGACAGTCACTTAGTTCGAATAAACTCAGGAGAGTACGGACAATGCGTTTAACCGATACGGAAATTGAAGCGTGTTTAGATGATGGCACGATAGTGATTGAACCAAGACCATCTGTTGAAGCAATAAGTGGCGTGAGTGTTGATGTAAAACTGGGGGATCAATTTAGAGTTTTTCAAGATCACACTGCACCGTTTATTGATTTAAGTGGGCCGACATCAGAGGTTCAAAAATCTCTAGATGATGTCATGAGTGATATGATTGTTATCCCAGAAGGCGGCGCTTTCTTCCTGCATCCTGGCCAACTTGCATTAGCGGTGACCCACGAAAGTGTCACTCTGCCAGCTGATATTGTTGGTTGGTTAGATGGTCGTTCATCATTAGCGCGTTTAGGTTTGATGGTTCATGCTACTGCACATCGAATTGATCCAGGTTGGCAAGGTAAGATCGTACTTGAATTTTTTAACAGTGGTAAGTTACCACTGGCACTTCGTCCAAACATGACGATTGGTGCACTGAACTTTGAGCGTCTTAATCAAGCGGTTGCACGTCCTTATAACAAGCGCAAAGACGCAAAGTATAAAAACCAACAAGAGGCCGTAGCAAGCCGGATCAGCCAAGACAGTTAATGGCAAGATTATATTGCGGTAGGTGTAATAAGAGTGCCGATGGATAAGGAACTTGAGAGTTAATGACACAAGTCTGGGTTAATGGTGTTGCCGTCAAAGAGATAAATGCTCTTGATCGGGGTCTTGCATATGGCGATGGTTTGTTTGCCACCATGCGGATCGTAAATGGCGAAGTGCAGTTTTTATCAGCTCATCTTACTAGATTAGCCCAAGGTGCACAGCGACTAGGCTTTATTTGGCAAGCGTCAGAATCATTAACGAATCAACTGCAGCAATTAGCATCATCAAAAAGCGATGGGTGCGTTAAGTTATTGCTCAGTCGTGGTGTTGGTGGCCGTGGTTATGCGGCGCCCAATCCTTGTTTAGTCAATGAAGTGGTCTCTCTATCAGATTTACCGCAGCATTATGGCCTGTGGCAGAAAGAGGGCATTTCACTTGCTTTAAGTGACATCTTGTTAGCAAAGCAGCCTAGGCTTGCTGGCATAAAACACCTTAATCGTCTTGAGCAAGTACTGATCAAATCAGTTGAAATACCAACAGGGTTTGATGATTGGCTGGTGCTTGATGCAGAAGGTTGTGTTATTGAGTCATCGATGGCGAACTTGTTTTTTATTAAAGGAAAAACGGTGTTCACACCTGCTATCAGTCACAGCGGGGTTGCAGGGATGATGAGAGAACAAGTGATCTATGCCCTGATTGATTTAGGTTACAATCTTGATATTAAACCGATAAACCATAAAGATTTAGCTCAGTTTGAGCACTGCTTTATAACCAATAGTTTGCTTGGTCTCGTGGATATAAACCACATCGATAGCCTTTCCTATTCCAAATCGTCTTTTTCAGACACATTGAGACAAATTTTACACCTTAGCTTATGAAAAAATTAATTATAACGTTTACCGTCACTCTCTTTACTTTGTTAACGCTCGCTGCAGGTGTCAGTTTATGGACTTACAATGCAGTGACTGAATTCAACCAGTCGACATTGAAGCTTGAACAAACTCAAGATCTTGAACTGAAAAGAGGAACCTCTTTTTACCAATTAATTAGCTTACTAGAGCAGAGACAGTTAATTACCGATGGTTGGAAATTAAAGATTTTAGTAAAGGTCTATCCGGAGTTGGCTAAGATCCGCACTGGTCTTTATGAAGTCGTTCCTGGTGAAACAGTGGCTGGTTTACTGGAAAAGCTTACTCAAGGTAAAGAGAAGGTTTTTGCGGTGACATTAGTTGAAGGTCAAAGCATTAAAGAGTGGACTGCAACACTTAAAACCCTTCCGCACAGTAAATTCTCTGCCGATGTGTTTAATGCCGTGTTAATTGAGCAAGGTGATGATTCAGGTTTGCCTGAGGGTAAGTTTTATCCGGATACGTATCATTATCAGGCCGGTGATAATATCAAATTACTCGTGACGCAAAGCTACAAGAAAATGGAGCAAGAGCTTGAAGCGGCTTGGGCGAATCGTGCAGATAATCTGCCACTTAAGTCTCCCTATGAATTACTGATCATGGCCTCTATTATCGAAAAAGAGACGGGTAAAGCCAGTGAACGTCCCTGGATCTCGGCAGTGTTTATGAATCGCCTTAATAAAAGAATGCGTTTGCAAACCGATCCCACTGTTATTTACGGGATGGGGGATTCATATAAAGGGGATATTACCTACAAGGCGCTTAGAGAAAAAACGCCATTTAACACTTATAGAATAAATGGGCTCACGCCAACGCCGATTGCTGCTCCCAGTGGTGCTGCTTTATTAGCCGCAGCGCATCCTGCAGATGTGCAATATCTTTATTTTGTTTCGAAAAATGACGGTAGCCACATTTTTTCCAAAACATTAGTCGAGCACAATCGTGCTGTGAACAAATATCAGAGAAATCGATGAACAAGCAAGTTGATAGCAAATTTATAGTCATTGAAGGTTTAGAAGGTGCAGGCAAGTCGAGCGCCATTTCATTAGTTCGAGACTTTATTGAAAAGCATACTGGCGTGGTGCCTATATGCACTCGTGAGCCGGGTGGCACGCCGCTGGCTGAACGTATTCGAGATCTCGTCAAAATAGCCGACGATACCGATCCATTGTGTGATGAAGCTGAGTGCCTACTATTTTATGCCGCAAGGGCGCAATTGGTGGCTAATGTAATAAAACCTGCACTGAGTCGAGGTGAATGGGTGCTCGGTGACAGACATAATCTCTCATCGTTGGCATATCAAGGTGGAGGCAGAGGCTTAATGCCTTTAGTTGAATCAGTGAGTCGCGCGACCCTGGGGGATTTTAAACCTGATTTGACGCTTTATCTGGATATTGATCCTAAACTCGGGCTTACTCGCGCTGCTAATCGTGGTGCGTTAGACAGAATAGAGGTGGAGGAGATCCAGTTTTTTGAGCGTGCGAGACAAACTTTCTTATCCTATGCTCAGCAAGATGAGTCTATTAAGGTCATCGATGCCGGTCAAAGTATGGCTGAGGTTCACAAGGATATTCTGGCACTTTTACAGGAACAGGATTGGTAATGCAGGATATTCCTTGGCTTAAACCTGTGGTTCATGATTTTTGTACACAACTTAAATCTCAGCACGTAGGGCACGCTTATCTGATTGGCGTGCATGCGGGCTATGGCGGAGAGCCATTGACGTTAGCAATGGCGAAGGCTGCATTGTGCCATACCCTTACGCAAGATGGCGCCTGTGGATTTTGTAAAGGGTGTCAGCTGGTTGAAGCAAATACTCATCCTGATCTTTATCATGTCGTAGCTGATGGCAATCAGATAAAGGTTGATCAGATCAGAGAGCTTTGTCAAAAGCTGACCTCCACGTCACAGCAAGGTGGACGCCGAGTCGCAGTGATTAGTCTGTGTGAAAAACTGAATCTGGCTGCGGCTAATGCGCTGCTTAAAACACTCGAAGAGCCAGGTAAGGATACCTTGTTGCTGCTGCAGTCAAATACCCCATCGAGACTCATGGCTACCATTAACAGTCGTTGCCAACGGGTCCATTTTCAGTCTCCTAGTATTGATGAAATTAAAGCTTGGTTAAGCCAAGGACATGAATCCGGTGCTGATGTGACTTGGTGTTTACCCGTGATGGGGGGCCCATTAGAATTGGCAAGCGCCCTGCAGGATCAACGCTATGAACACTTACTTCAGTTGAGAAAAGACTGGACTCAAAGTTTGTCCTCCGGTCACCTGTGTGCTAATTTAATGAATATAAACGACAATCAAGTTTCTGATGCAATTAAAGTTTTGTATTTAATTTTAAGGCAGAAATTAGTCAAGCAAACTCAGTTAGACGCCCTGATGAGAGTGAAAGTTTCAGAGCTGGCAGCTAAGGTTATGAACACTTATCACAAGCTCAGTGTTATGCCGAACGTGAACTCTTTGGCGCTTTTTCAAGGGTTTATCTTAGAATATAAACAATTAACTTAAAGATAATCGATTTATGGTAGATCTCGTTGTAAATTTTGACACCTTGCATCATCTATACCGTGCATATATGCCCTTTATACAACCAGCGGGTCTATTTATTGCGACAAGTGAAAGTCATTTTCTCGGTCAAGAGCTGACCATCGCTTATCAATTGCCAGGATCAACCACTAAGTTAGATTTTAAAGGCACGGTCGTATGGATTAATCCTATCGGTGCATCTGGCGGCCGTCCGGCTGGGATTGGGGTTAAGATAATGACGGATGCTCAAACGCACAAACATCATATTGAAAACCTATTATCACGGGAGCTGGCTTCCGGCGATCAAACCTGCACCATGTAGTCATATCCTCATTTGACCTTCACTTGCTAGACTTGTATCCTTCACCTCTTTTTATTTTTCTCATCATTGCTGGATAATCACGTGCTCATCGATTCCCATTGTCATCTCGACCGTTTAAAAGCTGCGCCCGATCAACAAAGTCTTAGAGAGATTATTGCCCAGGCCAAGAGCCGTGGCGTGGATTATTTCCTCTGCGTTAATGTGCGCCAACAAGGCTTCGTTTCCATGCGTGACAAAATGGCAGAGTTTGATCAAGTCTTTTTGTCTGCCGGAGTACATCCGCTTGATGTACAAGACGGACTTAACAGACTTGAGCTTAACGAGTTTGTTAAAGAACCAAAAGTGGTCGCAATAGGTGAGACTGGGTTAGATTATTTTTACGCAAATGAGACTAAAGCTTTGCAACAAAGCTGTTTCGAGCAGCAGATTGAATTAGCGATTGAAGTCAACAAGCCCTTGATTATTCATACTCGAGATGCTCGTGAAGATACGTTAAATTTCTTAAAAAATGGCCACGCAGATAAAGTGGGTGGCGTACTGCACTGCTTTACCGAAAGCTGGGAAATGGCAAAAGCTGCCATTGATTTAGGATTCTATATTTCAGTATCGGGTATCGCTACATTTAAAAATGCGGGCGAACTCAGAACAGTGATGCGTAAAGTACCAAGAGATAGACTGCTGGTAGAAACTGATTCTCCCTATTTAGCGCCAGTGCCTCATCGAGGTAAAGAAAATCAGCCAGCCTATGTGAGAGATGTCGCTGAGTTTATTGCTGAGCTTAGAGGCGAGAGTTATGAGGAGTTGGCTGAATATACCAGCAATAACTTCTTTAACTTGTTTACTGATGCAGCCAAATTGGTCGGACGTTAAACTTCAGATAAAAAAAGACCCAAAACTATTCCAATTGTTTTGGGTCTAGGGGAATGGCTCTGATTAAAGAGCCGTGCGCTACTGGTGAGAATTTACTCTCTGGCTAATAGTGTAGCCGATGTCGTTGACTTTCCGCGTGATTACTGAACTTTTAGTCTTTGACTTTGTAACTAAATATTTTCCCCATTGTTCAATTTCTACATTAGCCTTTGGTTTCTGAACTGATGATCCTGTCGCGAACCAGTTCTCTTGGGAGGCTATTTTTCAATTTTTTGCCTAGATGTTTTGCCACACCCAGCGCGCAACCATGGTAAGTCAAAATCACTTCGCCTTGAGGCTTGCCGCCATCGGGCAGCGGAATATCTCGGCCCATTAAATACTCTGTTGCTTGTAATGAGGTAAGTTCATAAGGAGTCAGGGCATTTGCTAGCGCCATAATTGCTTCATGACGTACCTTAAAGCCTTTCTTTAATCCATCTGCTAGTTTTATGCCAATACGCTGGAAGCGCATTTTCCCGATTAAATCTGCCATTTTGGCAGGGAATAACCAATATTCAAGATCTCGAACCATGACTAACCCATCATGGGGGAGGGAGATATCGAAAGTGTCTTTAAAATAGCGTTGTAACTCAACTTTTACTTTGGTGCTAGCAGGCTCAAACGGAAAGTTTTTCTGCTGTTTAGGCATGGGTTTTTGGCGTTCAATATCAGCAATTTTACGAATTTTGGCGATAAAGAAGCCTTCACTATCATAAATTTGTGGCCAAACATGCAAGAACCCCTCTGAGGTGCAGGACTTATCTGCATCAGGAAATAGCTGACTTAAAGATTGAAACTCAACTGCATCTGGAAAGCATGACATTAAGTGCTCACACACTTCCTGATTTTCAGCCCGGCTCAGAGCACAGGTTGAATAAACTAAGCTTCCACCTGTTTTAAGTGCAAGAAATGCTGATTCAATTAACGCTTTTTGAGTGTCGATAATTGAGGCGTTTTCCGCATGGCTCCAATTTTTTAGCGCTTGAGGGTCTTTTCGTATTGTACCTTCACCGCTACAGGGGGCATCGAGTAAGATGGCATCGAATTGATTGAAGAGATACTCGCCAAATACACGCGCATCGAAATGCGTTAAGGCAGTGTTAGAGACGCCCATGCGCAATACGTTTGCATGCAGTACTTTCACTCGGCTTGAAGAGTATTCATTCGCCACGATCAGGCCAGAGTTTTTCATTAACGCGGCTATCTGCGTCGTTTTTGAACCTGGGGCAGAGGCCATATCGAGTATGGTGTATTCTGCTGTGTCATCAAGCCCATCAAACAGTGCAGTTGGAGGCAGCATAGAACTGGCCTCTTGAATATAAAATAGCCCTTGGATATGTTCTATGGTGTTACCCAGCTGTATTTCACTGTCCAGGCTAACCCAAAAGCCGTCACTGCACCAAGGAATAGGATCGAGTGTCCATCCTTTAGGTTTCATCAAGTCGATAAAATCGTTAGATGAGATCTTCAACGTATTAACGCGAATAGAAGGTCGAAGAGGCTGACTGCTGTAGTGGATAAAATCATCCATCGTCAGATGAGCGGGCATATCCTTAGCAATGCTATTGATAAAATCTTGATTTAATTGAACCATAAGACTGAAACAGTTACCGAGCAGCATGTTATTTTGCGCGATTATAACATAGCATGACAGTGTGAGCGTATGAGGAGCTGCAAACAGGAGAGTTCTTGATCTCAAAACATACTAGGCTCTCATTGGTTGCAGTAAATTAACGAGTAATAAAAGGATATGATGTGCTGAATCGGGTGTGGTTATTTTTCTTTGTGACAGCGATGTTTGCTATCACGATCCAACTCTTCAATGGTCATATTGAGGTGTTATCGACATCAGTAAAGGCGTTGTTTGATAGCTCAAAACTTGCTGCTGAAATTGCACTGGGCCTGATTGGTGTGTTGTCATTGTGGATGGGCTTGATGCGAGTCGGTGAAAAAGCAGGTGTTGTAGGCTTCTTTGCAAGACTGTTTGAACCTCTATTGTCTCGGTTAATGCCAGATGTACCAAAGGGGCATCCGGCTTACGGCAGTGTCACTATGAACCTTACCGCCAATATTCTTGGACTCGATAATGCTGCCACGCCTCTTGGGTTAAAAGCGATGCAAGATCTGCAGACCCTAAACCGAGATAAAACAGTAGCTACCAACGCTCAAATTCTCTTTTTAGTGCTTAATACCTCATCTGTCACACTCGTGCCAGTTACGGTGTTTCTTTACCGCGCACAGCAAGGAGCAGCTGCTCCTGCTGATATCTTCTTACCAATATTGTTAGCAACTACCGCTTCGACTTTGGCTGGGGTGACAATCGTATCGCTATTTCAGCGTATCTCACTGTTTAATGCCGTGGTGCTAGGTTATGGGGCGGTGATTTTTGGCTCGATAATGGCGTTAGTGTTTTACATGGGAACCTTAACCACTACAGCCATTGGCACCTTGTCGACAACGATGGGAAACGGTGTATTACTCCTGTTAGTGTTCAGCTTTATTCTGGTGGCAGGTTTACGTAAAGTGGCTGTGTATGATGAGTTTATCGTGGGTGCGAAAGAGGGGTTTGCTCAATCGATTAAGTTAATTCCGTATCTGCTTGCTATGTTATTGGCTATCGCATTATTGCGTGCCTCTGGCGCGTTAGATTATCTTTTGCATATCATCTCTTTGATTGTTTCAGTGCTGGGAGGAGACACGCGTTTTGTTGACGCCTTACCGACGGCAATAATGAAACCGTTTAGTGGTTCAGGGGCGAGAGCCATGATGTTAGAAACCATGGAACATCATGGCGTGGACTCTTTTGCTGGACGCCTAGCAGCTGTTTTTCAAGGAAGTACAGAAACCACGTTTTATGTATTAGCGGTTTATTTCGGTGCGGTAGGGATTAAGAATGGTCGACATGCACTTGTTTGCGGTTTAACGGCTGACCTTGCGGGGATTATCGCGGCTATCTCCGTCTGTTACTATTTCTATGGATAAGAGATAACTGCTTATCCATTTGATTTAAAAATGGTAACTGACAGAAAGCATTGGGCCGATAAAGCTGTAATAAAGATTGTAATTGGCAACGTCTAGATTCGCTTGAGTGGCCTTTTGGGCATAATCGATATCAACTTCATAAAAATTGAATGCTGCGCTCATATGCCAATTTTCGGTTATCTCCGCTTCGACTCCTGCGCGAACATCGATTAATCCACCTTTGAGATCGTCTAGCTTGATATAAAAATATTGCGCATGGGCTGTAAATTTAAAACCGGGATAAAACTCATAATCACCATACAGTCCAACATCAGGCAGCGGGGCGGTGACACTCTCTTCTATCATTCTATTGGTTGGGGTTGCACCACAACCATCAAAAGCTTCACCATCGATACAGGCGCCAATGTTGCCCTCAAAGCCAGTTTCAATAAACATGGCGTGAAGACCCAGTGACAAGCCCAAATTGTAGTTATTCCCCTGCATAAAATTATAGCCGTAACCAATACGTGCGATATCGATATTGAGGGTGGTTTTAATTTTTGCGCCTAGCTGGATATCATAAACTTGATCATCTAGGTTAACCTGAAATGGTTTGGTGATTTGCTGAACTTCAGCGTTGCGATGAAGTTGCTTCCAATCAAAATAGACGATGTGTTTATCATTGAAATGATAAAACGCTTCGAAAAAAGGCAAAAATTGTGACTTTTCAAGTTTAAGATCTTCTTCAAAGTCGATCTGAAAGTCATTGCCTAAAATGGGATTGGTGACATCCATACTTGAATTAGAGTTCGAGTAAAACCCACCGATCCGAATAACAGTCTTACTGTCGTCGTCTTGTGAACTGATGTCTGTATCTTGAGCCCAACAAGGTGACGTCGCTAATAGACTTAATACGGAAATGCCTATTTTTTTTAGCATTAAAGCGACTCCAATCATTATTTTATTATTATAGTTTTTATAAGTTATTGATTCTATTGGCTTGAATCTTAACTGTCGTACTATAGTATCAGACTGTGTCTATTTGTGAATGATTTGTATCAAAAAATGTTAACTAAATTGATATTGTTGCGAGTAAGGGTCAAAGCCATACTGAGTGAGCAAGTTTTGCTGGTTCTCAGTATGGTTTGTCGCTTTGTGGTTTAAACGGGGAGGTAGGGGGTAAATTAAAGGTAACGTGTTCCGAGCACGACAGCCCAAGTTATTGCGCACAGAGCAAGACTCATAAAGACCGCTGCCGATGCGATATCTTTGGCTTGGCCACTTAGCACATGAATTTCATCACCAATTCGGTCGACAACCGCTTCTACCGCTGAGTTTAACAGCTCAACAATCAAAACGATAAACAGAGTTAAGATCAATAGCAGGCGCTCTACTGTGCTTATATCGACAAAAAGAGCGATAGGTAACATTAAAAAAGCCAGTACCAGCTCTTGTCTGAATGCAGCTTCGTGGGTCCAAGCAGACTTAAGTCCCTGCATCGAAAAGCCAGTCGCTCTAAATACGCGCTTAATACCGTGGTTGTTTTCAGGTTTCATATTGGTCCAAAGTGATTTTGTTAACTGGTTTTTGTTTTTAGCTGTGAATTTTTGCAAGAGTATAACACCGTGAAAATATGAGACCAATTTCAAATAGGTTGGTTCATGTTCTACACTCATCTTTATTGAGTCATTTTCAGGTTAATGGATTTAATCTGATGACATTATACGAAGGAACGTAAAATGAAAAAGTATCTTAATCGGTTATTGGCCGTTCTCTTAGTTCTCCTTTATTCATCTCCCACCTTAGCCACCCTCCAATTAGCTGATACGACAGGCTATCGAAGTATTTCGGGTCCCAGTGTGGTGCCTTTAGAACATCAAAAACAACTTGCGACGAACGCTAAAATAGAGGGAGATATTGCTGACTACCTTGTGAGCGAAAAGTTTGATGGTGTCAGAGGCTATTGGGACGGTAAGCAGCTCTTTACCCGTACGAATAGGCTTATATCTGCTCCTAATTGGTTTACTCAGGACTTTCCTAACTACCCATTAGAAGGTGAGTTATGGATGGGAAGAGGTACTTTTGAACAGGTGTCAGGTTTAGTGAGGCGCAAGAAGACGGTGGAGAGTGATTGGAAATCAGTTAAGTTCATGGTGTTCGACTTTCCTGAGAGCACATTGCCATTTGGGCGACGTTATCAACATTTTGCTAAAACGTTAGCCAATAAATCTGCTTATTTATCAGTTGTTGAGCAAAAGCAAGTCAGCAGTTTAGATGAACTAAATACTTGGTTTTCGCAAGTCGTCAAAGCCGGTGGGGAAGGGTTGATGCTGCACCACCAAACTTCGCTCTACATTACAGTTCGTAACAAGGACTTAATCAAATTTAAGCCATTTTTTGATGCTGAAGCGACAGTAATTAGCCATATACCGGGTAAAGGACAATTTGAGGGAATACTCGGGTCAATACTGGTTGAAACTCCAGAAGGGATCCGCTTTAAAATAGGTACCGGTTTTACGTTAGAAGAGCGGCGCAATCCACCAGAGGTTGGGGTGATGGTGACTTACAAGTATTCGGGATTAACGCAGAAAGGAACACCTAGATTTGCCAGCTTTTTGCGGGTAAGGTTGAATCAATAATTGTTAAGCTATTTTGATTGATGAGACGTTAATGACAAAGATAAATTCAGTATTGTTTGTCTGTATGGGCAACATCTGTCGTTCTCCTACCGCTGAAGCGGTATTTCGAGCTAAAACAGAGCAGAGCGGGCTAGTGATTGAGAGCGATTCGGCAGGCACCTTGGCTTATCATCAAGGAGAGTCTCCTGATCCCAGATCGATTGCGGCAGGTGAAAAGCGCGGCTTTAGTTTTCAAGGCATGAAAGCAAGGGTGGTGATTGATGAGGACTTTTCGCACTTTGACCTCATTCTAGCTGCTGATCACAATAATTTAGCGGATCTCAAAGCCCGATGTCCTGAGCAACATCTTCATAAAATACAGCTAATGCTCAGTTTTCTAGACACGGCAGAGCCGCAAGAGGTCCCCGATCCTTATTATGGTCTTGGTAATGGTTTTGAACTTGTGTTGGATTTGATTGAACAGAGCTGTGATAACTTGATTGTTAAGCTAACAGAAAATGATGTTTGAGTGGACGGTGTATTAGAGGTTATGGACGATTTAGGTGCATAAAAGCCAATACTCGAGTATTGGCTTTTATAGTTTTTAAACAGTACTTTACTCAAACTTAGAAACCGCTAACCATCTAGCTTACGCTGAGAATTGAGCCTGTTTTACTTGTATCGTTTACCTGAACGTTTGAGCTTCTCAGCTTCATCTTTAGCTAGTTGAGCTGCCTCTTTTTTCGCTTTTAAGATGGCGACTTCTGCTTTTTCTATCTCAGCCATCTCAGGTGTTTCTAATGAGAGTAACCCCATTTTTCCTGAGCGAAACTCATGTAGCATGAGCTCTGATACTTTGTGTAGATCAATACGTCCGCCTGGTCGCAATGCGCCGCGACTACGGCCAATGGCTTCTAAAAGTTCGATATCAGTATTAGGGAGTTCTTTTAGCTTATAACGCTCTGCAATCGCTTCAGGGTACGCGTGAAGAAAATACTCAGCAGCAAACATGGCAACATCTTCATATTCCATTGCAGTATCTTTGATTGCTCCAGTGATGGCTAGGCGATAACTACTTTTATCATTATCCACTTTTGGCCATAAAATCCCAGGGGTATCAGAAAGCACAATGCCGTTTCTTAGGTTGATGCGTTGCTGAACTTTTGTCACAGCAGGCTCATTACCTGTTTTAGCGATGGTTCTACCTGCGAGCGTGTTGATGATGGTGGATTTTCCTACGTTAGGTATCCCCATGATCATGGTACGGATATCTTTTTCCATCTTGTCGCGGTTTGGCACAAACTTACGACACAATTCCGGAATCTTTTTGACCTGAGCGGCTTGTAAAGTGGTGATCGCCATCGCCTTTACACCTTGCTCACGTTCTAAATATTCAATCCAACGCTGAGTGGTTTCAGGATCGGCAAGATCTGATTTATTCAACAGTTTAATACAGGGCTTATCACCACGTAATGTCGATATGACAGGGTTTTCACTACTATAAGGGATTCTCGCATCTAGCACTTCGATAACCAGATCGACTTGAGGCATTACCTCTTCGATCTCTTTACGTGCCTTATGCATATGTCCCGGGTACCACTGAATTGCCATGTAAACGCCCTGTCTCTCAAAATCTAATGGGGGAGATTTTACCTTGTTAAGGTAAATTTTAACAAATAAAAAGCGCCTTTCAGCGCTTTTATTCGAGGGGAAGGGTTAAATAACGCCCAATTCTCTTAATCGTTCCATTAAGTAGCTATCTGCTGTGTATCTGTCAGATAAAACCACTTCAGGATTTGGGTGTAAAAACAGGGGTAACGATATGCGAGATTTTGTTTTATCAGCGCCCTTAGGGTTAATAACCCTGTGGCTTGTTGATGGATAATATCCGCCAGAAGCTTCTTGCAACATATCACCAATATTGATAATGATATTACCAAAATCACTTGGCACATCGATCCAAGATCCATCTTTAACTTGGACCTGTAATCCAGGTTCATTGGCCGCGGGTAGTACCGTGATTAAGTTGATATCTTCATGGGCAGCTGCGCGAATAGCGCCCATCTCTTCATCGCCAGACATGGGAGGGTAATGAAGTACTCTAAGTAAGGTTTTTTGGCTATTTTCAATCATCTGTGGAAGTGCAATTGAGAATTTAGCTTTCACGTCATCTGGTGCGTACGCTTCGATCCAACCAAGGAGTTCTTGAGCCAATGTATTGGCTTTTTTATAATAGGTGAGGATATTCTCGCGTAGAGAATCTGGAATGCGTCCCCAAGGGTAAACGTGAAAATACTCTTTAATATCTTTAACAGTATGTCCTTTTGCTGTTTCTGAGATCTCTGCAGGAAAGAAACCGTCTTGTGTTTCAGGTTTAAAAAGGTAATCACGCTTCTCTTCTGAGTTGAAAAACGCTTGCCACTCTACATAAATAGCCTCAACTAATGCTTTGTCGATGGGGTGGTTGCTCAACACACCAAAGCCTGTTTCTCTTAGTGATTTTACAAACTTTTCAGCACTGTCTTGTGCTAGGTAATCTATGGTTTCTAGTTTCATCTCAGTTCACTTATCGTTAGTCTTGCACTAGTTTAACGAGGCTAAAGCGGTGGGGCAAATAAGTGTGATTAAAATCACCTCTTGATTGTCCGCTACCTAGACAGATGTTGTGTTTAACGATGTATAAGTTAATAATTTCAAATATATACGTGAGAACATCTGACGAAATGTTTTATTTCTATAGATATTGACCAGATGAGTTTATTGCATTGGAAGAGAAGCTGGGGCAATAAAAAAGGCGAACTATAAGTTCTAATGCCGATCATTTAGTGATAAATCGATCGGTTGACTGATCTTCTAGATGCT